>R27__coassemble_227_pt1 | contig 44470 bp, 43 predicted proteins | sample R27__metabat2_high_PE_018 | metagenome-assembled genome bin R27
CATTGTGGGCCGCGTATCCGTGTTCCTTTTCCTCCTCCTTGCCGCTGCTGCCATTTTCCGTCCCCGCAAACGATTGAAATAATAAAAAAAAAGTAGTATCTTTGCACCCCAAGATTGAACTGTGGTGTAATGGTAGCACTAGGGATTTTGGTTCCCTCAGTCAGCGTTCGAATCGCTGCAGTTCAACATAAAAGTCAGGCTTCGGGCCTGGCTTTTGTTGTCTAAAACAACGTGGGGTGATTTTGCTGCAGTTCCGAGAGAACTTTTGACATTATGGCCTCCCTGAAGAGGGCGCTGCGGTAGCGGACGCCAAAGCGGGAGCAGTACTCGTCTATGGCCGCCATCTCGGAGTCGTTGAAAAGAAGCACGTGGCGGTTGCGCCTTAAGAGCATCTCTCGCTGCTTCTCAAGGTAGAGGGGATCCACACCCGGTATTTTCTTTCTGCGGGCCATAACTTTATTTGCTTAGATCCACGTACCTATGGGTTATGACACCCTTCCTGTCCAGTTCCAGGATAAACGGCATTGCGGTGAGGTCAAAGGTCTCCAGAAGGGTTTCCGCAAGGGAGGGGTTGGAGGACATAAGGTCATCCATATCTACAAGAAGCACGCGCGCCCTGGGCTTGAAAATAATGAGCGCCGCAACATGGTCAAGGGTTTCCTTGCAGGCATTGCAGCCGCCGGTGTAAAACACCACATATCCGGGCTTTCCCTTCAGTTTCCTGAGCGCGAACTCTCCTTCCTTGCCATCCCGGGCAAACAGGCAGGGCTTTCTGCGGAGAACTCCCGGAACCTTGAGGTCAGGAACCAGGCTCCCCACCGGGGTGCGGGACGTTACATCGGCAAGAAAATGCCCCAGGGATATCACGTTTGCCGTATCGGAAGGCTCCGTCCATACGTCCGGAACGTTCAGGAACTTGTCCCTGAAGGGGATGATGGCGTCCTTGTAAACCTCTTCCCGGCGGCCGGCAAGGAAGTAAAGGAGGTCTCCCTCCACCTGCTTGAAGGAATCTATGTCTCCCTCCCCGAAGGTGCGGGCGGCAAGGTAATCGGCCACATCAAGGACGTCAGACACTTTGAGGGTGTCTCCGTAGGCATCGAACATCTGGGCGTAGCGCTCCATCTGGATGTCGGAGCCATAGACGTAAGTGCCGGTGGAGAACTCCCGCCCAAGCAGCATCCTGAGGGACGGGACGTCAAGCCCGCGGCCAAGGATCTTTCCGGAAGGGCCGATCAGGAACATCCACGGGGTTTTAAGCACGCCGTAGTTCATCTGCCAGTCTTCGTCCGGACCGGGATTGTTGACGTTTACATCCACAAGGCGGAAAGCGTATTCTCCGGAATCGGCCAGTTTCTTAAGTTCGGCCGATGTAGCCTTGCAGGTGCTGCAGTCAGGGGCGTAGAAGTAAAGGACGGTGTATTCTCCCTTCACGGGAACACTTACGGCGGCCCCGGAACGGTCTTTCAGGGTGGCTGCCGGCGCCTGCTGGCCAATCAGAGAACCACGGTTGAACGTGGCGTAGATATCGGCATTCCGTAAATCTTCATCGGAATGCATCTTAACCTTTCCGGAGAGGAACCATTTATCGGCCACGTGCACCGCAACGGCGTCATCTCCCATAATCTTGGAACGGAGATAGTGGTCGTAGATTTTCAGGGCCACGTATTGGCGTACAAGGGAGTCACGGCAGGACTCTATGAGGAAGTCGCACTCGTTGTTCTGCACGCTCACGGGTTCCCCGGCAAGAGCCGCAAAATACTGCTCCAGTTTGGCGCCCAGTTCAGGATACTCCTGGGCCCGCGCTCCAAGGGCGATGATGCCCGCACATATAGCCAGGATAAACTTTTTCATAACTTTACCCCCTTTGGAATGAATGCGGAATAGTCTCCGCCGTGCTTGAGGATATCCCTCACGGCCGATGAAGAGATATGCGCAAACTCCTGCGCCGTAGGGATTATGATGGTCTCTATGTCCGGAGCCAGGCGGCGGTTTGCATCGGCAATGGAACGCTCCGTCTCGAAGTCTATCATATTGCGCACGCCGCGAACGATATGCCTTATTCCAAGTTTCCGGCAAAGGTCAATTGTGAGGCTGTCGTACTGGATTACGGACACTCCGGGGATGCCGGAAGTGGCCTGGTTTATGATCTGAAGGCGCTTTGGCATATCAAAGAAGCCCCTCTTGTCCTGGTTGATGCCCACAGCCACCACAACTTCGTCAAACATGGTGAGGGCGCGCCTCAGGATGTTGAGATGGCCTGCGGTGAAGGGGTCGAAAGATCCGGGGAAAAGTGCTATTCGTTTCATAATTGCCATTGTATGGGTTCAAGACCCTCGGAGAGAAGAATCTGGTTTGCTTTTGAAAAATGCCTGCAGCCGAAGAAGGCTCCGCGGGCAAGGGGAGAGGGGTGCGCAGCCATAAGCACGTGGTGCTTTGTGGTGTCAATGAGGGCCGATTTCTCCTGCGCGAACCTGCCCCAGAGGAGGAACACAACCCCTTCACGGCGCTCCGATATGGTACGGATTACGGCGTCCGTAAACTCCATCCAGCCTATGCGGCTGTGGGATGTGGGCTGCCCTGCCTCCACGGTAAGGACGCTGTTGAGGAGGAGCACCCCCTGGCGTGCCCAGCCCTCAAGGTTGGAGCGTCCGCTCATCTTCACTCCAAGGTCCGTTTCAATTTCCTGGAAGATGTTCTTCAGGGACGGGGGAGCGGGAATGCCGTCCGGGACGGAGAAGGAAAGGCCCATGGCCTGCCCCGGGCCGTGGTAGGGGTCCTGCCCCAGGATTACCACCTTCACATCAGGCAGGGGAGTAAGGTCGAAGGCCCTGAAAATGGAAGGCCCGGGAGGGTATATTACCTTCCCGGCCCGCTTCTCACCGTGCAGAAAGCGCACTAACTGCTCAAAGTACGGTTTCCCGAACTCCTCACTCAGTGCGCTTTTCCAGCTTTGTTCTATCTTTACGTCCATTGTCTAAAAGATTGCCGCTATAACATCGGCAATATTCTTTACATAGACAAAGGTAAGACCTTTTACGTAAATTTCCTTTATATCTTCAACATCTTTTCTGTTTTCTTCAGATATAATAATGGTATGCACGCCCGCGCGCTTGGCCGCAAGGATCTTCTCCTTGATGCCTCCAACCGGCAGCACACGGCCCCTCAGGGTCATTTCTCCGGTCATGGCATAGCCCGTTTTGGGGGCCTGGCCGCGGAGGGCGGAAACAATTGACGATACCAGGGTTATACCTGCGGACGGGCCGTCCTTGGGCACTGCTCCCTCCGGCACGTGCACGTGGATGTCCTTTGCCATGAACTGCTCCGTTGTCATATCGGCCAGTTCAGGATGGGCCTTTATGTACTGCCAGGCAATCTGGGCGCTCTCCTTCATCACGTCCCCAAGGTTTCCGGTCATTGAGAGGTTTCCCTTTCCGGCCGATACCTGGCTTTCCACAAAGAGGATTTCACCGCCCATTTCCGTCCAGGCAAGGCCTGTGACCACTCCGGGGCCTTCGTTGCCCTTCACGTCGTCGTGGAAGGAGGTGGGGAGGCCAAGGTATTCGCGAAGGTGCTCCGGTCCTACGCAGGCGGGCCGCTCCTCATCCATTGCAATCTTCTTTGCGGTTACGCGGGCAATCTTCGCTATCTGCTTCTCAAGGCCGCGGACGCCGCTTTCGTGGGTGTACTTGTCGATTATTTCCTTGAGGGCATCGTCAGAAATGCTCAGTTCATCGGCCTTCAGTCCGTGCTCGCGGGTTTGCTTGGGAACAAGGTACATCTTTGCGATCTGGAGTTTTTCCTCGGCCAGGTAACCGCTTACGTTTATCATCTCCATACGGTCCTTAAGGGCGGGCTGGATGGTCCCTATGCCGTTTGCCGTGGTGATGAAAAGGACATTGGAGAGGTCGTAGTCAATGTCCAGATAGTTGTCGTGGAAGGCATTGTTCTGCTCCGGATCCAGGGCCTCCAGGAGGGCGCTTGAAGGGTCTCCCTTGAAATCCTGTGACAGTTTGTCAATCTCGTCCAGCACAATCACGGGGTTGGAGGTTCCGGCCCTCTGGATTCCGCTGAGGATACGGCCTGGAAGGGCTCCCACATAGGTTTTGCGGTGGCCGCGGATCTCAGCCTCGTCGTGCATACCGCCAAGGGAGATGCGGATGTATTTACGGCCAAGGGCGCGGGCGATGGATTTTCCAAGGGAGGTCTTTCCCACTCCGGGAGGGCCCCAGAGGCACAGGATGGGGGATTTCATATTGCCCTTGAGTTTGAGCACTGCAAGGTACTCTATGATACGTTCCTTCACCTGCTCAAGGCCAAAGTGGTCCTCGTCCAGAACGTTCTGGGCGTTGCCAAGGTCAAGGTTGTCGTCACTCATCTCTCCCCAGGGGAGGTCCAGCATAAACTGGAGGAAGTTGAGCTGGATGCTGTAGTCGGGGGAAGTGGGGTTGAATTTCTCAAGGCGACTCATTTCCTTGTCAAAGATGGCACGCACTTCCTTTGACCACTTCTTTTCATCGGCCCTCCTTCTCATCTTCTCCATTTCCTCGCCTTCGTCCATACCATTTTCCTCCTGGTTGGTGCGGAGCTGGTTGTTGAGGTAGTACTCCCTCTGCTGCTGGTCGATGTCAGTTTTGACCTTCTGATTGATTTCCTGCTTTATCTGGATAAGCTGGATCTGGGTGTCAAGCACCTTCAGCAGTTCCAGGCCGCGGAGGTAGATGTTCTCTATGTCAAGGAGCGCCGCCCTCTCGGAGAAATTCTCCGTCTCAATGGTGGTGGCGATGAAATTCACCAGGAAGTGGAAATTGTCAATGCTCCTGAGGGCCCCCACCGCCTCCTTTGGCGCAAAGGATGAGGTTTTTACAATGGTGGCCGATTTTTCCTTCAGGGATTCGGATAGCACGTGGAGTTCCCTTTCATCGGCATCCTTTGGCATGAACTCCTCAAGGCAGGTGACACGCGCGGTGATGTAGGGGTCGTAACTGACAACCTCTTCCACGCGGCAGAGGGATGCGCCCTGGAGGATGGCGGTGACGGTGCCGTCCGGCATCTCCAGGGTTTTGATGAGTTTGCAGACGGTGCCGCGGGGGGCGAGGTCGCTCTCCGTGGGGTCTTCTACGGCAACGTCCATCTGGGGGACAGCCGCGAGCCAGCCGCTGCCACCTTCAACAGCCTCCACCAGTTTGATGGATTTTTCCCTGCCAACAGTGACGGGGAATACCGTCCCGGGGAACACTATGGCGTTCCGAAGGGGCAACAGGGGGATAGTGGGCGGGATTTCCGCCGGGTTGAAATTAAGTGATCCGGCATCTCCCACAACCGGCATTATGTTCACTTCCACGCCCGCCTGGGCGCCTATCATATCTTGTAATTTCATAAAATACTTTTATAAAATTTATGCCAACGTTACCCCCTCCTCCAAACCTCCTCCCCTCGGGGGCAGGAGGCTTTGTCGCCCTTTCAGGGCTCCGACACGCAAAAATACTGACAAATTGTCAGAAAACACAAATTATATATATATGGTCAATCTCCGTGCCAAGAATAAAAATTGTCCTATCATTTTGATATTTAGAATAAAATGCCTAATTTTGCCGAGTTATTCGGGAAACCCTAAATTTAAAACTTAATAACTATGACTAAGGCAGAGATTGTAAACGAAGTAGCAAAGGCTACAGGAATTGAAAAGGCAACGGTACTTGCAGTTGTTGAGAATTTCACAGAGGCTGTGAAGGAATCACTGGTGGCAGGTAACCCCGTTTATCTTCGTGGATTCGGCAGCTTCATCATCAAGCACCGTGCTCAGAAGGCCGCGCGTAACATCACCCGCAAGACCACTATGACCATCCCCGCCCACGACATTCCTGCTTTCAAGCCCGCCAAGACGTTTGTCAACGCTGTTAAGGAGAAATAATCTTAAACAACTTATTAATTATGCCTAACGGTAAGAAGCATAAACGGCACAAGATGGCAACGCACAAGCGCAAAAAGCGCTTGCGCAAGAACCGCCACAAGAAGAAGTAGTAACTTCTCAAAGTTAAGGGCTTGCGGAGTGATTCGCAAAGCCCTTTTTTAAAACCAATAATTTCCAAATGGAAGGCCTTACGAAACCGGAAAAGGATTTAATTGTTGACGTAACGCCAACTCAGGTACATATCGCCCTGATGGAAAATCACCGGCTGATAGAGTACTCTGCAGAGTCCAGCACTGGGAACAAGTTCACCGTAGGAGACGTTCACCTTGGAAGGGTGAAAAAGATCCTCCCCAATCTCAATGCTGCCTTCGTGGATATCGGCGACAAAAAGGAAGCCTTCATACATTACCTGGACCTTGGTCTGTATTTCCACGCCTTCGACCAATTTGTACGGGAGTCCAACCAGAACACAAACCTGAAGGACCTGTACTCAGGAATCAGGACAGGTGACCCTCTCCCAAAGGAAGGGCGCATAGAGGAAATCCTCAGGCCCGGCCAGATGATAGTGGCCCAGATAGTAAAGGAGCCCATATCCACCAAGGGATCAAGACTTACCGCGGAAATTTCATTGGCAGGAAGAAACATTGTACTTCTCCCCTTCGCCTCAAAGGTGTCAATCTCCCAGAAGATTGCCGGCAAGGAAGAGAAACGTAGACTTGAGACACTTGTAAAGAGCATCCTCCCCAAGAATTACGGTGCAATCATACGCACCGCAGCAGAGGGCAAGAACGCCGCCACCCTTGTGGGTGAGACGGAATCCCTCATAGAGAAGTGGGAGGGTTCCTGGAAAAAGATCGCCACTTCCAAAAACGTCCAACTGCTCTTCACGGAATACAGCAAGACAACTACCGTCCTCAGGGACCTTCTCAACGACTCCTTCTCCAATATCTGGATCAACGATGAGCGGGTGGCCGAAGAAGCCCGGAAGTATGTCTCCCTGATATCCCCGGAGCAGGAAAAGATAGTCCACCTCTATGAAGGCAAGCAGCCCATCTTCGACCACTTTGAGGTCACAAGGCAGATAAAGGGCTCCTTCGGAAAGGTGGTTCCCATGAGGCAGGGCGCATATCTGGTGATCGAAACCACGGAAGCGCTGAACGTCATTGACGTAAACAGCGGCATCAGGACCAAGACCTCGGACCAGGAGGAGAACTCCTTCGAGGTAAACAAGATAGCCGCAGAAGAGATAGCGCGCCAGTTAAGGCTCCGTGATATGGGAGGAATAGTGATTGTGGACTTCATAGATATGGAATCCAATGACCACAAGAACGCCCTCCACAAGTATATGCAGGAACTTATGGAAAATGACAGGGCCAAGCACAACGTGCTTCCGCTCACAAAGTTCGGGCTTATGCAGATAACCCGGCAGCGGATAAGGCCCGTGACGGAAATCAACACCTCGGAGCAGTGTCCCGTGTGCCATGGCACCGGAAAGATCCACTCCAGCGTGGTGATTGATGAGGAAATCGAAAGAAAGATTGCCTTCTACGTCATAGAAAAAGGTGTCCGGTCCCTCACTCTCAAGACAAGCCCCATCCTGGGAGCCTACCTGAAGAGGGGACTGTTCAATTCCTTCCTCACCAGGTGGCGCAAGCGCTACAAGGTGAAACTGGAACTACAGGAAGTGACAGAGTTCTCTGTCCTGCAAAATGAATTGTTCAATGAAAAGGGGGACAAGCTTGAATAGCTTGCCCCTTTTTTCAAAAGGGACCGGTAATCCCAAAGAACTCTGTAAGTTGCTGATTAGTAGTGGTTTAACCTCCACCCGTTACCGGACCACAAGCCTGTGAATACGGCGGGGAACGGAGACCAGAATCTCATAGGGGATGGTTCCAAGGATACCCGCCAGTTCCTCAACGTGAGGGTCCTCACCAAACACGGTGACGGTGTCTCCGGGAGCGGCGGGGATGCCGGTAACATCCAGCATACACATATCCATACAGATATTGCCGATTGTAGGCGCCCTGTGACCATTCACTGAGAACGAAGCGGCGCCGCGGCCAAGGTGGCGGTCTATTCCATCGGCATAACCCACCGGGATGGTGGCGATGACGGTGCCTTCCTTGGCGTGCCCCCATCGGCCATAACCGACGGTATCTTCCGGCCCTAACTGCTTAATCTGCAAGATCTTGCACTTTAGGGACGCCACAGGATCCAGCCTCTTTCCGGGGAGGGCGCTTATTCCATATATGCCGATTCCAAGGCGCACCATATCAAACTGGAACTGTGGGAAACGCTCTATGCCGGCGCTGTTGAGGATGTGACGCATGGGCATATAGCCTATTCCCGCAGCAATGGCCTCAGTGTTTTTCCGGAAAAGTTCTATCTGGCCAAGGGTAAAGCCGTCCTGCTCCGGATCCTCCGCCACACAGAGGTGGGAGAACAGGCCCTTGACCTTGACTTCCGGAGTTACTTTCAGGTACTCTATGAGTTCCGGAAGTTCATCCGACATAAAGCCCAGGCGGTGCATTCCGGTGTCCAGTTTGATGTGGACGGGGTAATCCTTAAGGCCTTTGTCACGTAGAACCTCAACCAGTTTCTTGAGGGAATAGAGGTTGGGGATGGAGGGCTCCATTCGGGTTTCTATGATTTCCGGGAAGAAATCCGTACCGGCAGTGAGGACCAGGATGGGGAGGGAGATACCGTTGCGGCGGAGTTCCAGGCCCTCAACGGGGTATGCTACGGCAAGGTAATCGGCCCCGGCACGCTGCATCATTGCGGCAAACTCCACGGCGCCGTGACCATACGCGTTGGCCTTGACCAGAACAAGGAGTTTGGTCTCAGGCTTAAGGAGGGAGCGGAAATAACGGTAGTTGCCCACCGTGGCATTCAGGTTAAGCTCCAAACGGGAAAAATCATCCTCAATTATGCGCATATAGTCCGTTTTGCAGTGCAAAAATAACATTTCCGCGTGACATTTCGGCATAAAAATGTAAATTTGTGCCAACGGATAAAACAGAACGCTATGTCTACAATGCTCATCTGGATAATAATGATTGCCGTGATGGTGGCAAGTATGATCATACAAGGTATGCTCAAACGCCGCTTTGACAAATACTCCGAGGTTCCTCTCTCCATGACCGGAGCGGAAGTTGCCTCCCGTATGCTGGCTGCCCACGGCATCCGTGACGTCTCAATAGTGTCAGTGGACGGTAAACTCACGGACCACTATGACCCCACCACCCGCACGGTAAACCTCAGCCAGGACGTCTATTACGGCAGGTCGGTCGCCGCAGCCGCGGTGGCAGCCCACGAGTGCGGTCACGTGGTCCAGCACGCCACGGGCTACGCCTGGCTCAGGATGCGTTCTGCCCTGGTCCCGGTGGTGTCTTTTTCCAACAGTATAGTATCCTGGGTACTTCTTGGAGGGGTTCTTCTTATCAATATCTTTCCGCAACTGCTGTGGTTTGGAATCGGCCTTTTTGCCCTTACAACCCTGTTCAGTTTTATCACCCTTCCTGTAGAGATCAACGCCAGCGCACGTGCCGTGAAGTGGCTGGAGGGCGCCGGCATTGTAACTTATGAGACCAAACCCATGGCGGCCGATGCCCTCAAATGGGCTGCGTACACCTACGTGATTGCGGCTCTGGGCTCTCTGGCTACGCTCCTCTATTATATTTCCGTGGCGAACAGAAGGAATTGAGTGGAGGTTAAACCGCTATTAATCAGCAACTTACAGAGTTATTTGGGATTACCGGTAATCCCAAATGATCGCGTAAATCATTGATAATCAGCAAACTAAGCTCCACCGCATCGGCATTACCGTAGGGGCGCTGGTTACCGTAGGGGCGCTGGTCAGAGCATAAGCCCGGCCCTCACCTTGGCGGCGGCTTCGGGACCCTTTAGATAACTCAGGATCGCAAGGCCGAACTCCACGGCCCAGCCGGCGCCGCGGCCGGTAATGAGGTTGCCGTCCGTCACGGTGCCTTCCGGAGTGTAGACGGCGCCGGCGGCAATGGGAGCCTCCTCAAAGCCGTCAAAACAGGTGAACCTGCGGCCGGAAAGGCCTGGAAGTTGGGATACAACCAGCCCTGGAGCGGCGCAGATTGCCGCAACGGCGCCGCCGCGGGCCCAGTGGTCCTGAAGGATTTCCATAAGTTCGGCATGCTGGGCAAGGTTCCTGGAGCCTGGCATTCCGCCGGGGAAGATCATAACGTCGGAGGAATCGGTCCCGGGTTCCATCACTTCAAGATCGGCCCAGGAAGTATCGGCCGTAACCTGCAGTCCGTGAGAACTTTCCACCAGATACTCATCCGTGATGGAAACGGTTATAACGGGGATTCCGCACCTCAGAAGCACATCCCTTGTGGCAAGGGCTTCCATATCCTCAAAGCCGTCGGCAAGAAAAATGTGTACGCCTTTCATATACGTTTACTCTTAAAAAACTCTACCATAAGATTGGAGCATTCCTCCTGCAGAACGCCGCCGCGGATGACGGTTTTGGGATGGAGGAGGGAGGGCTGGAACAGGGAGAAGCCGCGGCGGGGATCCGGGGCGCCGTACACAACGGTTCCGGTCTGTGCCCAGGCAAGGGCGCCGGCGCACATGGGGCAGGGCTCCACGGTCACGTATAACGCGCAGTCAGTGAGGTACTTGCCGCCAAGCGCCTCAGAAGCGGCGGTGATTGCTATCATCTCTGCATGGGCGGTGGTGTCACGGAGCCTTTCCGTCTGGTTATGGCCCCGGCCGATAATCCGTCCCTTCCACACCACGACGGCCCCGATGGGGATTTCACCCTCCTCAAGGGCGGCGTGAGCCTCCCTCAGGGCTTCACGCATAAATTTTTCTTCTTGCTCCATACGGCAAAGTTACAAAAAATCCTTATCTTTGTGTGTCAATGTCCGGGGGCTATGAGAATCACAAAGGCAGAATTTGCAGGATCAAGCACCAGGGTGGGCGGAAAGCCTGCCCGCAAGGCGCCTGAATTCGCCTTCATCGGCCGCTCCAATGTGGGGAAGAGTTCCCTCATCAATATGCTCACGGATAACGGGAAACTGGCAAAAACCTCCCAGACTCCCGGCAAAACCCAACTTGTAAACCACTTCATAATAAACGATTCCTGGTATCTGGTAGACCTCCCCGGTTACGGGTATGCAAAACTGCCGGACAGGGAGAGGGCAAAACTCAGACATATAATCTGGGATTACATCAATAACTCTCAGGAGCTTGTGATGCTGATGGTCCTTATAGACTCAAGGCACGATCTTCAGGAGGTGGACCTCCGTTTCATCCGTGAACTTGGTGAAAAGGGTATTCCCTTCGGGATCATCTTCACAAAGGCCGATAAACTGGGCGCAGAGGCCCTGAATGCGCAAATCCTCAAGGATAAGGGACGTTTACTTGAAGAGTGGGAAGAACTTCCGCCCTGCTTTGTGAGTTCATCGGCCAGAAAGACGGGCAAGGAGGAAATACTTGATTACATCGGATCAATTCTTCAAACACTATGATAAGCAATCTCCATGAGCACCGTCTGGCGCTGTTTACCTGTGATGCTTCCCGCTATTTTGCGGAAAAGGTAGTTGATGCAATGAACCGTATGAAAGCCCCCGAGGATCCTGAGATAGTCCTGGGCCCTCTGGAAATCGCCCGTTTCAGCGACGGAGAATTCCAGCCCTACTTCCAGGAGAGCGTCCGCGGAGCCACGTGTTTCATTATCCAGTCCACGTTCCCCTCTACGGACAACCTTATGGAACTTCTGCTTTCCATAGACGCCGCCAAGAGGGCATCGGCCGACAGAGTGATTGCAGTTATCCCTTATTATGGCTGGGCGCGCCAGGACCGCAAGGACAAACCCCGTACGTCTATCGGCGCAAAACTGGTTGCCAATATGCTCAAGGTTGCCGGGGCCGATGCAGTCATGACCTGCGACCTACACGCAGACCAGATCCAGGGCTTCTTCGACCTCCCCGTGAATCACCTTTACGCCAGTTACGACTTCCTGGACATCCTGAAGAAACTCCAGCGCAAGTACAAGGACACCCTTACGCTGGCAGCCCCGGATATGGGCGGCGCAAAGAGGGTCCACTCCTATGCCAAGTACCTTCACACCCCGGTTGTGATATGTCACAAGACCCGTGCAAAGGCAAACGTCATTGAGCGCATCCAGCCCATCGGCGAGGTTGAAGGCAGGGACATAGTGATAATTGACGATATCATTGACACCGCCGGCACCCTTACGGAAGCCGCCAATGAACTGCTGAAGAGGGGCGCCAACAGCGTCCGCGCCTTCGCAACTCACGCAGTGCTTTCCGGTCCGGCATATGAAAGGATAGACAAGAGCGCCCTCACTGAGGTCTACGTGACGGATACCATTCCTCTGGATCCGGCTCAGGAGCATCTCCAGGGCAAGTTCCGCGTGGTTTCACTGGCCGACACCTTCGCCAGGATGATTCTCCGCGTGTACAACTACCAGCCCATATCCTCTGAATTCCCGCTGTAGTCCGTGAAAACCTTCCTGGCAGCCCTGATTTTCGTTGGCCTGGCAGTGATTCTGCTGGGCGTGAACATCTTTTTCTTCAAGCGGCCGTTCCCAAACGGGGAAATATCCACCAATCCGGAAATGCAAAAGCGCGGAATCAAGTGCGCAAAGCAGGAGGAACTGGAGATGCTTGCGGCTCAGAAAAGGGGAGGGAAGCCGGACCACTGCAACGGAGAATTCACGGATGCGTGCCGCAGCTGCGCGCTCTACGAACTAGAAAAAAAGTAATACATTATGGCATTAGTAGCGATAGTCGGGAGACCGAACGTAGGAAAAAGTACCCTTTTCAACCGTCTGGTGGGAATGCGCCAGGCCATTGTGGACGAGACGGCGGGCGTAACCCGTGACCGTCATTACGGCAAGTGCGAATGGTGCGGCCGTGAGTTCTCAGTGGTGGATACCGGCGGTTACACAAGTAACTCCGACGACGTCTTTGAAGGCGCCATCCGCCGTCAGGTGGCAATAGCCATAGAGGAGGCCGATGCAATCCTCTTCATGTGCGAGGCAGCAACGGGCATCACGGACTATGACTCCGAGATTGCCGATATCCTTCGCCGCTCCAAAAAGCCCGTCATCCTGTGCGTGAACAAGGTGGATACGGGTGAGAAGATGTACGACGCCTACGATTTCTACGGCCTGGGGCTGGGGGAAGTGTGGAGCATATCGGCCGCAAACGGCTCCGGCACCGGAGACCTTCTGGACGAGGTCCTGAGGGTGCTTCCAGAGGATGAAGGTGAGGCCGATGACCACGCCGACATCCCCCACATCGCCATTGTGGGCCGCCCCAACGTGGGTAAGTCATCCCTTACCAATGCCCTGCTGGGCGAGGAACGCAACATTGTGACGCCCGTCGCCGGCACCACCCGCGATTCCATCTCCACCTATTACAATAAGTTCGGCCACGAATTCATGATTGTGGACACCGCCGGAATGCGAAAGAGGGGAAAGGTGACGGAAGACCTTGAGTTCTACTCCGTCATGAGGGCTATGCGCACAATTGAGCATTCGGATGTCTGTATCCTTATGATAGACGCCAACCTTGGTATGGAGGCCCAGGATATGAACATCTTCAACGTGATCCAGAAAAACCGCAAAGGCTGCGTGATAGTGGTGAACAAGTGGGACCTCTTCGAGAAAGGAGTGAACACAATGAAGGAGTACACGGAAAACCTCAAGGCACGCCTGGCTCCCTTCAACGACATCCCCATAATCTTCACCTCCGTCCTTAACAAGCAGCGCATACTGGACGTCCTTGACGCCGCCGCACATGTGGCCGACAATATGTCCCGGAAGATCCCTACATCGACCCTCAACGATGCCATGCTGCCGGAAATAGAGAACTATCCGCCGCCGGCATGGAAGGGTAAGTACATCAAGATCAAGTACGTCACGCAGCTTCCCACCCGCACCCCGCAGTTTGCCTTCTTCTGCAACCTGCCGCAGTGGGTTAAGGACCCCTACAAGCGTTTCCTGGAGAATAAACTCCGCGAGCACTTTGACTTCGAGGGCTGTCCCATACAGGTCTACACCAGAGCAAAGTAACCCGTGGAGATAAATTCTTGAAATACAGCGATTTATGCAAAATAGGGTGCCGGATTTACGGCACCCTATTTTGCGTTATATACTGATACTGAATGACTTAACTCCACGGCAATAAATCTACAGTTCCGGCTCAAAATGCGGGATGGGCTTCAGTTTGAACAGGTTCATCACGTGTTTGCGGTCTATGAGTGCCTTGGTGGCTGGGTCCTCGCACACTCCAGTGCGGATGTACTTGTCCAGAATCGCATAGGTGAAGCCCAGATTGTCTTCATCAGTTTTGCCGCAGAGACCGTCGGAGGGCGTTTTCACCACAAGGTCAATGGGAAGTCCAAGAACTTTTCCAACTTCAACCACCTCCTGAACTGTGAGCCCGCCAAGGGGAGAAAAGTCTCCGGCGGCGTCTCCCCAGCGGGTGCTGTAGCCCACCCAGTCCTCGGATAGGTTACAGGTGTTCACAACGCGGCCGTTATTTGACTGTGAAACGGCATACACTGCCGTCATCCTTAGGCGCGGAGCCATATTGATGCGTGTCTGACTTGAGGCCGATTCCCCAAGTTTTGCCTCAACCTCACCCATCAGGGCGTCGAAGGCGGCGCCGATATTGATGTCATAGCGCTTGATCCCAAGGTGATTTATGAGTTTTATGGAATCGGCAATGTCCGGCTGGACGCCGTTAGGCATTGTTACGCCAATCACACGTTCTTTTCCAAGGGCCTCCACGCAGAGGGCGGCGCAAACGCTGCTGTCCTTGCCTCCGGAGATACCCAGGACGGCGTTACATCCGGGGCCGTTTTCCTCAAACCAGTCCCTAATCCATTGGACACAAGCGTCTTTAACTTTCTTTGCATCAAACATAAGTAATCAGATTTTTAGCAAATATAGCCAAAATTCACTATATTGCAGAGCGAAACCTGACCTGAAATGAAAAAACCTGTTCCACGCTTTGATATGGTGCGTGACCCTATCCGCACCAGATGGTATCTGAAGCCGCTCACCAAGCTCCTGAGTTGGCCGGATATGGTTATTCACAAGCCCATTATCAACCGGCATCCGGGAACGGAGAACCTCAAGCCGCCGTACATCCTCCTTTGCAACCACAACGCCTTTATGGACTTCAAGGTTGCAACCCAGATCATCTACCCCAACAAGGCAAATTACGTGGTGGCAATAGACGGGTTTATCGGCCGGGAATGGCTCCTGAGGAGCGTGGGATGCATCTGCACCCGCAAATTCACCAGCGACACCGTGCTGGTGCGTCAGATACGCAAAGTCCTGGACAACAAGGATATAGCAGTGATCTATCCGGAGGCACGCTATTCCCTTTGCGGCACCACGGCGGTGCTACCCACATCCCTTGGCAAACTGTGCAAACTGATGAAGGTGCCGGTAGCAACCCTCATCTGCCACGGGCATCACGTGAATTCCCCCTTCTGGAACCTTCACGACCGCCGCGTAAGGCCAACAGAGGCCGATTTCTCCCTCATTTTCACCCCGGATGAGCTGGAATCCCTGTCCGTGGATGAAATCAATGACAGGATAGTTGAGGCCTTCCAGTACGACGACTTCGCATGGCAGAAGGAGCGCGGCATCCGTACGCCCTATGAAAAGCGCGCGGAAGGCCTCCAGAAGGTCCTTTACCAGTGCCCTCACTGCGGAACTGAGTACAGGATGAAAGCCAGTGGTACGCACCTTTGGTGTGATCACTGCGGCAAGGAATGGGAGATGACGGAACTTGGGGAAATGCGCGCGCTGGAAGGCGAAACCGAGTTCTCCCACATCCCTGACTGGTATGAGTGGGAGAGGGCAAATGTCCGTAAGGAAGTCCGTGAAGGCCGATACTCCACAGGAGAACTCCCCGTCCACGTGTATTCGCTGCCGAATGCCCTTAAATTCATCAAGTTAGGTGATGGCAAGATGGTCCACGACGGAAACGGCTTCAGGGTATGGGGAACGGACTTTGACGGTGATCCCTTTGAGATGGTGCTGCCGGTTCCTTCACTCTATTCCTGCCACATTGAATACGAATATCTTGGCAAATGGGGAGACTGCGTAGATCTCAACACCCTCCAGGACACCTGGTACACATACCCCTATGACTGCGATTTTGCCGTCACCAAGATGGCTCTTGCTACAGAGGAACTCTACTACTTCTACCGTGAATCCATAGGAAAACCCTGCCGTCCGGGGCTGGCGTAATCCCTGGCGCGGAAGCGAAAAATATTGTGCCGCGGGTATTCCGAATGATGGAATAATTCGTTATCTTTGTAGGGTATGGGAGAGAGGGAATATATTGACCTCCTGGAACTTCAAACCAGGATTAAGGAAGGGATTCAGGACGCCTTTCCGGGGAGGTATTGGGTAAAGGCGGAAATCTCCTCCTGGAGCCCCAGGGCAAATGGCCACTGCTACCTCACACTCACCCAGTCCAGGGCGGGAAAGCCCGTTGCGGAATCCCGCGCAATGATCTGGAAGTGGCATTATACCCAGATAGTCAGGTATTTTGAGGAGGCTACGGGCCAGAAACTCCAGGCTGGCATCACCGTCCTTGTGAAAGTCCAGGTCGCTTTCAGCGAACTCTACGGCATATCCCTCTACATTGAAGACATAGACGCCGCATTCACCCTTGGAGAGCAGGCCCTTGAGAGAAAGCGCGCCATAGAGCGTCTCACAAAGGACGGCTATATGGATATGCAGAAGGAACTTGCCATCCCGGATATCCCTCAGAGGCTTGCCGTGATTACCTCCAAAACCGCTGCCGGTTACCAGGATTTCCGCAATCATCTTCTCAATAACCCCGAGGGCTATGCTTTCACCCTGGACCTCTATGAGGCCACAATGCAGGGAGAGCAGGCGCCTTCTTCAATATCGGCCGCCATTGAAAAGGTTCAGGAAAAGGATTATGACGCCATCCTCATCCTCCGCGGCGGCGGCTCGGAAACGGACCTCCTCTGCTTCGATGATTTCTCCCTTGCCGTAGCCATCGCCACTTGCCCGGTGCCGGTTGTGACGGCCATCGGCCACGACAAAGACGTGCATATCGCAGATATGGTGGCCCATGAGAGCGTGAAAACGCCAACTGCCCTGGCCGATCTTTTCCTTGACGCCATAGCGGCTCAGGATGAGATGACTCTCCGCCTTGTGCGCCGCATAGCATCGGCCGCAATGCGCCTTGCCGGGGCGCAGGAACTGAGGCTGGAAAGCCTGGATTCCGCCATTCACCGCGCCATAAGGGGCAGGGTGGCGGCTCTGGAAGTGCAACTTCAGAGGAGTATCGGCCGCATTACAAAGGGCCTTACCCAGAAATACTCGGACGTTGCCCGCCTCAAGGACTCCGCCGTCCACCGCATCCAGTTTGCCGCACAGGCAAGGGTAGGGGCGGAAGTGTCCCGCGTTGCCCTTAAGGAAGCCGTCATCACGGGCTCGGATCCCCGCAAGATCCTTGGCCTTGGCTACGTCCTTGTCACCGGCAAGGACAACAAAATCCTCAAAACCGTGGACCGTGTGGCAGTAGGGGACCGTATAGGCGTACGTTTCAACGACGGCTCCCTTACCGCAAAGGTGGATGAAATTTACTCTGACAAAATAGATAACACTAAAACCAATATTGCTTGATGGAGAAGAAATTTGATTACGCAAAGGCAATCGCGGAACTTGAGGAGATTGCAAGGAAGGTGGAGAATCCGGAAACAAAACTGGACGACATTGACGCCCTTGTGGCACGTTCACGTGAACTCCTCAAGGGGTGCCGTGATTACCTCCGTACCGTGAAGGAGAAGATTGATTCATTGGATAAGGATAACTGACCACATATGAAAAAGATTTACGAGACAGACCCCTGGCTCATGCCCTTCAAAGATGCAATAGATGCAAGGCACGAGCACATCTGGCAAACCCTTAAGCACATTGCCGGTGACGGAAAACTGAAGGATGCGGTAAATAACCACATCTACTATGGCCTTCACCGCTGCAAGGACGGCAGTTGGGTGTTCCGCGAGTACGCCCCCAACGCCAACAAGATTTATCTTATCGGAGACTTCAATAACTGGAAGCGAACGGACGCCTATGCCCTGAAGCCCCTTGGCCAGGGAAACTGGGAACTCCGGCTTCCGGAGATGTTCCTTCACCACGGCCAACTGTACAAACTCTACATAGAGTGGCCGGGCGGTGGCGGGGAACGCCTCCCTTCTTATGTCACCCGCGTAATCCAGGACCCTGTCACCAAGGTTTTCAGCGCAGAGGTCTGGGATCCTGAGAAGCCCTACCAGTGGAAGCACGGCCACGCCGGAAAGCGTCCCCATCCCCTCATCTATGAGTGCCATATCGGCATGGCTACTGAGAAAGAAAAGGTGGGCTCCTTCGAGGAATTCCGTAAGGACGTCCTTCCCCGCGTAAAGAAACTTGGCTATGACACCATCCAGATAATGGCCCTTCAGGAGCACCCGTATTACGGCTCCTTCGGCTATCAGGTAAGTAATTTCTTTGCCCTCAGCTCCCGCTTCGGCACCCCTGAGGAATTCAAGGCCCTTGTGGACGACGCCCACGGAAAGGGCATAGCCGTCATCATGGACATTGTCCATAGCCACAGCGTTGAAAACACCCTTGAGGGCCTTTCAGAGTTTGACGGCCGGGAAGACCTTTACTTCCACAACGGCCCCGCCGGAAGGCATCCCGCCTGGGGCTCCCGCTGCTTCGACTACGGCAAGGACTGCACCCGCTACTTCCTACTTTCCAACGTTAAATACTGGATGGAGGAGTACCACATAGACGGTTTCCGTTTTGACGGCGTAACCTCCATGCTCTACTGGGACCACGGCCTTGGAAAGGACTTCGGCAACTACAGCCTCTACTTCGACGGAGGCGTGGACGAAGACGCCGTGATCTACCTTTCCCTTGCCACCCGCCTAGTGAAAGAGATGAACCCCAACGGATTCACCATCGCGGAGGATATGTCCGGAATGGCCGGCCTCGCAGCCCCGTTCCAGGCTTTCGGCGTAGGCTTTGACTTCCGTATGTCAATGGGCATCGCCGACCACTGGATCAAGTGGATCAAGGAGCGCTCCGACGAACAGTGGTCCATGGGAGAAATCTGGTGGGAACTCACCAACAAGAGGGCCGATGAAAAGACCGTCTCCTACGCAGAGTGCCACGACCAAGCCCTTGTGGGAGACAAGACCATCATCTTCCGCCTTATGGACAAGGAGATGTACTTCGCTATGAACAAGGCCTCCCAGAATGACATCGTGGAAAGGGGAATCGCCCTTCACAAGATGATACGCCTTGTCACCGCCGCCACCGCCGGAGACGCCTACCTGAACTTTATGGGCAACGAATTCGGCCATCCGGAATGGATAGACTTCCCCCGTGAAGGGAACGGATGGTCTTTCAAATACGCCCGCAGGCAGTGGTCACTGGTGGATAACCCCCTTCTCCGCTACGCCCCGCTCAACGATTTTGACGCCGCTATGATCCATCTTGTCAAGGAAGAGAAGATCCTTGATGAGCGTCCGGAACTCCTGGTGGCCGATGAGCAGAAGAAAATCTTGATTTTCCGTAGGAAAAACTGTATCTTTGCGCTGAATTTCTCGCCCGCCGGTTCTTTTGCCGATTATGGCTTCAGTTGCCCGGAGGGAGAGTACGAGAACGTGCTTGACTCGGATGAGCAGATCTTCGGAGGATTTGCCCGTCTCAAAAAGGGTGAGAAGCACGTTGCAATGCCCGGGAAATGTCCCAACGGCAACCAGGCCTACAACCACACTATGAAAGTGTACCTGCCGGCCCGCACCGCTATGGTTTTGAAGCAAGTATAACGTTATATTTATGGCTTTTCTGAAATTCAACAAGTCGGAACTGGTCAACCTTGAGTATTCCCTCAAGAGGGAAATCATCCTGGCCAACAAAACCGGCGCCTATTGCAACACGTCCATCGTGACCTGCAACACCAGGCGTTATCACGGCCTTCTGGCCGTACCGGTAGAGAAGTTCGGCGGCTTCAGGCATCTCCTCCTCAGTTCCCTGGACGAAAGCCTTACCCTCAGGGGCAAGCGCTTCAACCTTGGAATCCACTGCTACGGAGACATCTATGAGCCGCGCGGACACAAGTACATTGTGGATTTCGACGCAGATCCGGTCCCTACCGTTACCTACAAGATCGGCGAAATCGTTTTCCGCAAGCAGATCGTCCTGAGCCCGGACGCAAACCAGTTAATGATCCACTATGAACTGGTGAACGCCCCCGCAAAGGTGAAACTGGAACTGAAGCCTTTCCTGGCTTTCCGCAACGTTCACGGCCTCACAGGAGAGAATGACGCCGCCCGCACTGACTTCAAGCCGGTCCAGAACGGCGCCGCCTTCTGTCTCTATGAAGACTTCCCGGAACTGAACATCCAGTTAAGTTCCGCCCAATCGGCCTACAGGCACAATCCCGTCTGGTACAAGGGCATAACCTATTCAGATGAGATGCGCCGCGGCTTCGACTGCCGTGAGGATCTCCTCCAGCCCGGTATCTTCGAGATAGACCTCAAGGCGGGGGATTCAATCGTGGTATCAGCAAGCGCCGGTGACAACGTGAACGCCTCCGGCCTCAAGCGCCGCTTCGCCGCCGTGGTTGAGAAAATCGGCCCCATCACTTCCTACAAGGACCAACTTGTAAGGGCTGCGGATTACCTTGTCCGCGAAAGCGGCGGCCGCAAGCAGATTGTGGCCGGTTACAGTTGGCTTTACACCGGTCTTCTCCGTGAAACGCTTGGCTCAATCGCAGGTTTAACGCTTTACGCCCACAATGACGCCGCAGAGTTTGAGGAAATCCTGGATAACCTAATCGAGGACAATCAGGAGCGCTTCACGCGCCGCACCACCCAGGTTGAGGCTCCTCTCTACCTTGCAGTGGCCCTCCAGCAGTACATCGCCTGGGGCGCAAAGGCAAAGGCAGTGTGGGAAAAGTACGGCCCCGTTATGAAGACCGTCATCGAGAGTTATCTTCCCGGCGTGCGCCAGGAGGTTGCAATGCAGCCCAACGGCCTCCTGTGGGCCCAGAAGGACGGCGTTGCCCTCAGTTGGATGAACGCTTACATCAACGGCCGCGCGGTTACCGAGCGCGCCGGATACCAGGTGGAAACCAACGCAATGTGGTACAACGCCATCGCCTTCGCCCTTGAAAACGAGCGCAAGAACGGCAGTTTCTACAAGAAGTGGGCTCCCATCAAGGAACTCATAGAGAAGAACTACCAGCCTATGTTCTGGAATGCCCAGATGGGTATTCTGGCCGATTACGTGGATAACGGCGGCCAGCATCTTGAGGTGCGTCCCAACCAACTCTGGGCCGTTTCTCTGGACCACATCTGCGTGTCCGACGAAGTTGTGTCGGAGGTTATGAGGCTTGTGAACGCGGAACTTGTCACACGCCGCGGCATCCGCACCCTGAGTCCCCGTGACGTCCGCTACAAGGGCGTGTATGAGGGCAATCAGGTCCAGCGTGATGAAGCCTATATGAACGGCTGCGCCTGGCCGTTCCTCCTTGCCCAGTACTGCTACACCAGTTTCAATATGATGGGCAAGAACTTCATAAAGAGAGCGGAATGGCTTACGGAAGGATTCTACGACGATCTTTTCAAGCACGGTGTAGGCTGCTTCAGCGAACTCTACGACGGAGACCCGCCCCATGAGCCCCACGGAGCAATCTCATCGGCAATGACCACCGCCGCCCTTCTCAACATCAACTGGCTCATTGAAAAATACAGGGAGGAATAAACTATGAGAGTACTAATGTTCGGTTGGGAGTTTCCTCCCCACATCGCAGGCGGTCTTGGAACAGCCTGTGAAGGCATTGTAAAGGGTCTTGCCCATAACGGCGTGGAAACCCTCTTCGTAATGCCGTCGGCCTCCGGTGACGAAGACCAGAGCGCCACAACAATCATAAACGCCTCGGACGTCGCAGTGGACACTGTGACGGAGACCGTGGATGAGTTCCTTGACAAGGTCAAGTTCATCCACATTGGCTCCAATATGGTTCCCTACGCCGATCCTGAGGAATTCGGCCGTCTTGTGGAAGAGGAAAAACGCCGTCAGGTGAAGGACTTCTCCATCAGTTACGGCCAGAAATTCAAGTTCTCCGGCAAGTACGGCGCAAACCTTATGGAAGAGGTTGCGCGTTACGCTATGGTGGGCGGCACAATCGCTATGCAGAGAAAGGATGAATTCGACGTCATCCACGCCCACGACTGGCTGTGCTACTACGCCGGCATCGCCGCAAAGGAACTGACCGGAAAGCCCCTGTTGATCCACGTCCACGCAACTTCCTTCGACAGAGGCAGCGTTGACAACATAGACACAAGGGTCTTTGCAATCGAGCAGAGGGGTATGCAGGTGGCCGATAAAGTTGTGACCGTGAGTGACCTCACCCGCAACATAGGCATCACCCGCTACGGAATAGATCCCGCCAAGGTTGTCACCGTCCACAACGCCGTAGACTTCAGCGGCAGGGAGAACCTGGAGGTGGAGCGCGGAGTGAAGGAACCCGTGGTTACCTTCCTTGGCCGTATCACCTACCAGAAAGGCCCGGAATACTTCATCGAGGCCGCCGCAAAGGTCCTCAAGCGCACCAAGAACGTACGCTTCGTGATGGCCGGCAGCGGTGATATGATGAACAGGGCCATCCGCCACGCGGCACGCCTCGGCATCAGTGACCGTTTCCACTTCACGGGCTTCCTCAGGGGAGCGGACGTCCAGAAGATGTTCGCCCTCTCCGACGTATACATCATGCCTTCAATCTCGGAGCCTTTCGGCATTTCCCCTCTGGAGGCTATGCGTACGGGAGTCCCTTCCATCATCTCCAAGCAGTCCGGCGCCGCGGAGGTCCTCAAATATGCCTTCAAGGTAGACTTCTGGGATGTGGATGCAATAGCGGACGACATTTACGGTCTGCTCAGTTACCCTGCCCTTGCGCACTTCAGCACCGCAATGGGATACGATGAGGTCAACGCCCTCAAATGGAATGGCGCCTGCGCCAAGCTCAAGAAAGTTTATGAATCAGTTGTAAAATAAGATATTATGGCAACAAAGAGCATCTGCCTGTATTTCCAGGTCCATCAGCCCACAAGGCTTCGCCTGTACAGATTCTTTGATATCGGCAAAGATTCCCATTATTACGATGACTTTGCCAACCGCACCATCCTGCGCCGCGTGGCCCAGAAGTGCTACCTTCCCATGAACCAGCTCATGCTGGAACTCATCAACGCCAATAAGGGCAAGTTCAAGATCGCTTACTCCATCTCCGGCAGCGCCCTGGACCAGTTCCAGAGGTTTGCCCCGGAAGTGATCGACAGTTTCAAGGCCCTTGCCGCAACAGGCCGCGTGGAGTTCCTTGCAGAAACCTATTATCACTCCCTGGCTTCCCTCGGCTCGGATTCAGAGTTCAAGCAGCAGGTGGCAAAGCACGCCGCCAAGATCGAGGAACTGTTCGGCGTAAAGCCCACCGCTTTCCGCAACACGGAACTTATCTACGACAACTCCATCGGTGAGATTGTCTACGAGATGGGCTACAAGACTATGCTCACAGAGGGCGCCCGCCACATTATGGGTTGGCAGAGCCCCAACTTCGTGTACACAAGCGCAACGCAGCCCCGCCTCAAACTCCTTCTCCGCAACTACACCCTCTCCGACGACATAGCATTCCGCTTCGCCCAGAACAAGGTCACCGCAGAGCAGTACGTAGGCTGGCTGAAGGAAAACGCCAAGGACGGAGACATCGTGAACCTGTTTATGGACTACGAGACCTTCGGAGAGCACCAGGGCGCGGAAACCGGCATCTTCGACTTTATGAAGGCCCTTCCCGCCGCAGTCCTGAAGGACGGCACCTTCGGCTTCGCAACCCCTTCTGAGGTGGTGAAGAAATACAAACCCGTTTCCGACATAGACGTTGAGGACCCCATCTCCTGGGCCGATGAAGAGCGCGACGTTACCGCCTGGCTTGGCAACGAACTCCAGAGCGAGGCATTCAAGAAGGTTTACGCTATGAAGGAGAAACTCGCAATCGTGAATGACCCTGATCTTTATGAGGACTGGGGCCATCTCCAGGAGAGCGACCACTTCTACTATATGTGCACGAAGTTCTTCAGTGACGGTGAAGTTCACAAGTACTTCAACCCCTATGATACTCCCTACGAGGCATTCATCAACTATATGAATGTTATCTCTGACTTCCAGATCCGTCTGGATGAAAAGCGCGCGGCGTTGGATTAAGTGATGGCAACAAGGAAGAAAGAATTACTGCAACCGGATTACCTGTTTGAAGTAAGTTGGGAGGTTTGTAACAAGGTTGGCGGCATTTACACCGTCGTGGCCACCAAGGCCCTGCACCTGAGTTCACAACTTGGCAGGCGCCACATTTTCATCGGCCCGGATGTCTGGATGCACAGAAGTGACAATCCTGATTTTCTGGAAGACCCTATGCTCTACCGCTCGTGGAAGGCGCAGGCTCTCACTGAGGGCCTCCGCTTCCGCGTGGGGCGGTGGAACATCCCCGGCCGTCCCGTGGCCATCCTTGTGGATTACAAGCAGTTCCTCACCCAGGCCGATGACATCCTGGGAGCCCTGTGGAATGACTTCGGCGTAGACTCCATCTCCGGAAACTGGGATTACAAGGAGTCGGCCGTATTCGGGGTCATCGCAGGCCGCGTGATAGAGAGTTTCTGGAATTATAACCTCAAGGGCGGAGAAAAAGTAGTGGCACAGTTCCATGAGTGGCAGACCGGTGCCGGTATCCTCCACATCAAGAAGGCCGGAATTCCCGTTGCCACCACGTTTACAACCCACGCAACCATGATGGGGCGCTGCATTGCCGGCAACAACCTTCCGCTCTACGACAACCTTTCAAGTTACAACGGAGACGAAATGGCCGCCCGTTTCAACGTGAAGGCCATCTATTCGCTGGAGAAGAAATCGGCCGAAAACGCTGATGTCTTCACAACGGTGAGCGAAATCACGGCAAAAGAGTGCGCTCAGTTCCTTCGTCCCGTGGATGTAGTTACGCCAAACGGATTTGAGAACAGCTTCACTCCGCCCACGGACGAAGCGTACAATACACTCCACGACGCCGCACGTGAGCGCATTGTGAAGGTTGCCGCCGCCATGAGCGCAGAGGAAGTGCCCTCGGACGCCCTCTTTATATGCATCGGCGGCCGCTACGAATACCGTAACAAGGGAATTGACGTGTTCATAGATGCCCTGGACCGCGTAAACCGCGGGGAAGACCCCGGCCGAAGCATCCAGGCGTTCATCATGATTCCTTCCGGCCATCACGGAGCGGATAAAGACCTTTGCGCCAAACTCTCCGGAGACGGCGACTCCCGTTACCAGACCCAGGTGTCTCACTATCTCCAGAATGCCGAATACGACGTCATTACGCGCCGCCTCCGTGAGGTGGGCCTCACAAACGCCATTGGAGACAAGGTGAAGGTGTATTTCATCCCGTCCTACCTTAACGGTGACGACGGTGTGTTCAATATGCCCTACTACGATCTCCTTTGCGGCATGGACCTGGCGCTGTTCCCGTCGTACTACGAGCCCTGGGGCTATACTCCGCTGGAGGCCCTTGCTTTCCGCATTCCCACTCTCACAACATCCCTTGCCGGTTTCGGCGCATGGGTGGAAGGCCATTATAAGGGCAAGCACCCCGGAATCACGGTACTTCACCGCGACGATTCCAACTATGAAGAAGTGGTTAAAGGCACGACCGCACGTATCCTTGAGATGGCCGGCCTGGACAAGAAGAAACGTAAATTATACCGGGAAAATGCCCGGGAGGTTGCACAGATCGCCCTGTGGACCAATCAGATCAAATACTATCAGGAGGCGTATTCCCTTGCTCTTGAAAGGGTTCAGGAGCACAGTGATTCTTACCAATCAAAGAAAAAAACTATGCAATATTTTAAAGCAGACGTAACCAACCCCAGCTGGCGCAGTATCCTCGTGACCCGTCATCTTCCGGAAAAACTGTCCCGGCTTGAGAAACTGTCTAAGAACCTTTGGTGGTGTTGGAACGAGTCCGCCAAGGACCTCTTCCGTTCCATAGACCCCGAGGTATGGCACCGCAGCGGCCACAATCCGCTGGTCGTGCTCGACACCGTGAGCATAAAGCGTTTCCAGCAGCTCTCAGAAGACAAGGACTTCCTTGCCCGCATGAAGGGCGTCCTGGACGAGTTCGATACTTACATGGCCGCAAAGGCAAAGCGCACAGACCCTTCCATCGCTTATTTCTGCATGGAGTACGGCCTGGACACTTCCCTTAAGATTTACTCCGGCGGCCTTGGCATCCTTGCCGGCGACTACCTCAAGGAAACCTCCGACATGAACGTGAACCTTGTGGCCGTGGGTCTTCTGTACCGCTACGGATACTTTAACCAGGTGCTCAGCGCGCAGGGTTATCAGGTAGCAGGTTACGATGCCCAGGACTTCACCAAGATTCCTGCCGTTCCGGTTCTGGACAAGGACGGAAACTGGATCACCACTTCCGTGGCTTTCCCCGGCCGAAGCATCACCGCACGCCTTTGGAAGGTTGAGGTGGGCCGCACGGACCTCTATCTTATGGATACGGACTACGAGGCCAACATCCCCGAAGACCGTGAGGTTACATATCACCTTTACGGCGGTAACTGGGAAAACCGCCTGAAGCAGGAACTCCTGCTTGGCGTCGGCGGTATCCGCGCCCTTCGCAAACTGGGCCTGGATCCCCAGGTTTACCACTGCAACGAGGGTCATGCGGCATTCATCGGCATGGAAAGGCTCCGCGAATACATTGAAAAGGACAACCTTGACTTCTCCGAGGCCCTTGAGGTTGTGAGGGCAAGTTCCCTGTTCACAACGCATACTCCCGTTCCCGCCGGCCACGATGCCTTTGACGAAGGCATGCTGAGGCAGTATATCGGCCATTATCCCGAGCGCCTGAAGGTGGACTGGGAAACCCTCATGTCACTTGGAAAGGACAATCCTACGGACCCCAACGAGAAATTCTCCATGAGTAACCTTGCCGCCAACATCTCCCAGAATGTAAACGGCGTTTCCATGCTGCATGGAAAGGTTTCACAGGACATTTTTGCACACATGTATCCGGGTTATCTCCCCGAGGAACTTTTTGTGAGCTATGTCACCAACGGTGTTCACTATCCCACATGGTGCGCCCCGGAGTGGAAGCCGGTTCACGCAAAGGTGTTCGGCCCGCAGTTTGCCACGCATCATTACGACAAATCCTGCTTTGAGGGCATCTACGGTGTATCCGACAAAGAGGTCTGGAGCGTAAAGCAGCAGTTGAAGGTGAAGCTCATAGATTTTATTCGTGAGCGTCTTCAGGACAACACCATCTCCAACCACTACAGCCCTTCAGAGCTTGTTACCATCATGGATACTCTCCGCGACGACGTCCTTACAATTGGCTTTGCACGCCGCTTTGCCACTTACAAGAGGGCTACGCTGCTGTTCCGTGACCTTGACAGGCTTGATAAGATTGTGAACAATCCCGCGCAGCCGGTCCAGTTCCTGTTTGCAGGAAAGGCTCACCCCGCCGACAAAGCAGGCCAGGACCTCATCAAGCAGATTGTGGACATCTCCAAGGATCCCCGTTTCATCGGCAAGATTGTCTTTGTCCCCGGATATGACATCACCCTTGCAAAGCGCATGGTCCAGGGCGTGGATGTGTGGATGAACAACCCTACACGTCCCCAGGAGGCTTCCGGTACTTCCGGAGAGAAGGCTGCCATGAACGGCACCATGCACTTCAGCGTGCTTGACGGCTGGTGGGTAGAGGGCTACAAGGAAGGCGCCGGCTGGGCACTTCCCATTGAGCAGGCCTACGAAGACAACAACTTCCAGAACGAGCTCGATGCCGCCACCATCTACCAGATCCTTGAGAACGACATCGCTCCCGCATATTACAACGTAGACCGCACTACCGGTCGAAGCTCGGAGTGGATTGGCTACATCAAGAACACCATCGCACAGGTGGCCTGCAACTTCACCACCAACCGCATGCTCACGGACTACATGAACCAGTACTATGAGCCCCAGAGCAAGCGTGCCCTTGAGATTAAGGCCAATGACTTCAAGGAGGCCCGGGAGCTTGCTGCTTGGAAGACTCACGTCCGCCGTGAGTGGGAGAACGTGCAGCAGACCTGGCGCTCGGATCCCCAGACTTCCTATGACATCACCCAGAGTAAGCCCTACACCGCTTCCATGAAGCTCCAGCTTGGAGACCTTAAGCCGGAAGATGTGGGCGCAGAGGTTGTGTTTGCCCAAACTGACAAACGTGGCGTTCCCCATATTGTTGAAGTTCAGCCGTTTGAGTTTAAAAAGTGTGAAGACGGCGAGGCTACCTATGAGGTAACCCTTCTTCCCGAGAAAACCGGTGCATACCTTGTTGGCGCCCGCGTGTTCGCTAAGCATCCGCTGCTTGCACACCGCCAGAGCTTTGAGTGCGTAAAGTGGCTGTAGTAACCACAGGATTCTTTGACGGTGTCCATCTTGGGCACCGTCGTGTGCTTGAGACAGTGGTCTCCTCTGCCCGTGAAAGGGGAGAGGAGGCCGTTGTGGTTACGTTCTGGCCTCATCCAAGGACGGTCCTGCAGCAGGACGCCCGGGACTTCAGGCTGCTCACGTCCCTTGAGGAGAAAAAGGCCCTCCTTGCCGCCGGCATAGACCGCACGGAGGTTCTGCCCTTCACCCGTGAGTTTGCCACCCTTAAGGCCGATGAATACCTCTCCCTCCTCCAGTCCCGTTACGGCGCTTCGCTGATAGTTATGGGTTATGACAACAGGATAGGAAGTGATAGAAAGACGTTTAAGGATATGGAGGCCTATTGGTCTCCGAACCCTTCGTCGCTTCGCTCCTCGTCCCTCCCAACGGCCTTGACGGCCGTCGGGCCCCTCCCGTTCACGTGGCCACGGGCGGCCACGGGTTCGGAAGACCAACAGGCCTCCATTTCTTCAACCAGAATCCGGAAGGCGCTGGAGGAGGGGGACATTGAGGCGGCAAACGGGATGCTGGGGTATGAGTACGGGCTGCACGGAGTGGTTGTGGCAGGGAACAGGATGGGACGGACCATTGGGTTCCCTACGGCAAATATGCAACTTTATGAGCCGCTGAAACTGGTGCCGGAAAACGGCGTTTATGCCGTGAACGTGGAGGTGACGGGGAATCTGTTCAAGGGTATGTGCAATATTGGCACAAGGCCTACGGTTGGCGGGACGGCCAGAACCATTGAAACCCATATCCTTGGGTTCAATGAGGACATATACGGCCTGCCGCTCAGGATCCGTTTCCTCCGCCGCATCCGTGACGAACGCAAATTCCCCTCCCTGGATGCCCTCAGGGCCCAACTGGAGCAGGATGCTTTGAATTGTAAAAAGTAATTGCTATCTTTGCATACACATAAACTGCGACGGCCTAAAAGGGTCGTTGCAACTTTTTTTGACAAAGTAAAAAGGTAAACATATGGCAATTGAAATGATGACTCAGGCCGGTCTTGACAAACTCAAGAAGGAACTGGCCGATGCACTGGCCCAGAGGCCGGTGATTTCTGCGGCTATCGCAGAGGCACGCGAGAAGGGAGACCTCTCAGAGAATGCAGAGTATGACGCTGCGCGCGATGCACAGGGCCTTCTGGAGGTGAAGATCGCCCGCCTGAAGGAGAAGGTTGCAAATGCACGCGTCATTGATGAAAGTAAGCTCAGCGCAGACTCCGTGCAGCTTCTGTCCAAGGTAAAGGTCAAGAACCTTGCCAACAAGATGGTGATGAACTTCCAGATCGTCCCTGAAAGCGAGGCCGATTTCTCCAAGGGCCTCCTTGCAGCCACAACCCCTATCGGCAAGGCCCTTATCGGCCATTCAAAAGGCGAGGTTGTTGAGGCAAAGGTCCCCAGCGGAATCATGAAGTTTGAAATTATGGAAATTTCCCTGTAAGATGGCTACGATCTTTACAAAAATCGCGAAAGGCGAGATCCCTTCCTACAAGTGCGCGGAGTCTGATGATTTCTACGCATTCTTGGACATTTCCCCCCTTGCCGCAGGTCATACCCTCGTGATTCCCAAGAATGTTGAGGACGACTACATCTTCCATCTTGACGAGGCCACTTACGCCGGCCTCTGGGCATTTGCCCGCAAGGTTGCGGTGGCTCTTAAGGCCGCCGTTCCCTGCAAGAGGGTTGGCGTTGCCGTGCTTGGTATGGAAGTGCCTCACACTCACATTCATCTGGTGCCTCTCCAGACGGAAGGAGACCTTGATTTCCGCAAGGCAAAACTTCAGTTGGAGCCGGAAAAGATGAAGGAAATAGCAGCAAAAATCTTTGCAGAGTATGAGAAACTTTAGCCGCATTCTCCTTGGTGCTCTCCTTTGCACCGTATTTTTCTCCTGTGACTCTGAGAAAACCTACATCAGCGGTGTCCTGAAGGACGGCCCTGAGTCGGAACTCGTAGTGAAACTCCTGGACGTGAACCGTTTCCAGGTGCTGGATACCCTGAAGACCGAGGAAGACGGCGCTTTCTCCTACACTATGGACATAAAGGAGGCCCAGCCGGAGTTCGTATACCTTTATTATAAGGACCGCCAGGTTGCGTCCCTTCTTCTTGAAAAGGGAGACGTTGTGGCCGTTGAAACCGACACCCTTGGCGCCTACAAGGTGGAGGGGAGTGAGGAAACCCTCAATCTCCAGAAGGTGGAAAATGCCTACAACGCCTGCGTAAGGGATATTTCCCGCATAATCACCAATCCACTGAGGGGAGATGCCGCCATTTCCCGCAGGTATATCGCCTATTACCGCGACAGGGTGCAGTACGTGATGTCCCATCCGTATTCCCTTACCGTTGTGCCGGTGTTCTTCCAGAAGATCAACGACGGCCTTCCGGTGTTCGCGCAGCCCACTGACGGCCTTCTTATGCGTAATATCTGCGATTCCCTGAAGACCGTATATCCGGATTCCAAGTACGTCAAGGCCCTTGAAAAGGAGGCCGATAAACGGGTGTCGGAGATGGAATTGTCGGCCCGTATCAATCAGGCCCAGGAGGTTGGTTACATCGATATCAATCTCCCCGGCGTGGACGGCAGGAAGGTGAAACTCTCGGAGGTGGAGTCCAAGGTTACCATGGTGTACTTCTGGGCCACCACCGCAGAGCAGAAAATGTTCAATCTGGATGCCCTGAAGCCCCTTTATGAGGAGTTCCACCCCAAGGGCTTCGAGATTTACGCCGTGTCCCTCAATGCCGATAAGGCGGAGTGGGGCAAGGCTATGAGAAACCAGAATCTTCCCTGGGTGAACGTATGCGACATCCGCGGAATAGACTCCCCGTACATCGGCCTTTACGGCGTCACGTCCCTCCCTATGGCCTGGTTCATAGTGGACGGCGAAATTGACGCCGCCGCCAACGTCCGCAATGCGGCCGATATCCGCAAGTATCTCAAGAAGAAACTTTAGAATGGCGCGTATCCTTCTTATTGAAACTTCTGCTTCTACCCTGTCCGTGGCTTTGGCCCAGGACGGGGTAGTGCTTACGGAACGTATCTGCAGGGAGCCCCGTCAGCAGGCATCCCTTACCGCTCCTCTGGTAAAGGAGGTGCTGGATGCAGCCTCCCTGAAGTTGGATGGCTGTGATGCCGTTGCCGTAAGCAGCGGACCGGGGTCTTACACCGGACTCCGCGTAGGCGTTTCCACGGCCAAGGGCCTGTGCTTTGGCGCATCGCTTCCGCTCATTGCCATAGGAACCCTTGATGTCCTTGTGGCAGGTGCCGGGCATCCTGACTCTTCTTTCATTGTCCCTATGATCGATGCCCGCCGTATGGAAGTGTACACGGCAGTATATAGTTCTGAGGGTGAACGCATTACTCCCATTGAGGCGAAGGTTGTGGAAGCCGGGGCCTATGACGGGTATCTTTCCCGCGGCAAGGTCCTTTTTGTAGGTGACGGTGCTATGAAATGCAAAGAGGTTATTGGTCATCCAAATGCCGTTTTTCAGGCTTCAGAGCCCCTCGCTGCCAATATGGCGCCGCTGGCCGAGGCCGCTTTCAGCGCCGGCCGCTTTGAGGACCTGGCCTACTTCGAGCCCTTCTACCTGAAGGACTTCGTTGCCACTGTTTCCAGGAAGAATCTGATCTAAGTTCTGCGCTTTTGTCGCAGGTCTGGTCGAGAAGTGTCGCAGGTCCGGCCGTGAAGTGTCGCCGGTCTGCGTTTTTGGCTTCACCTGCGACAGTGTTATGACGCTATGGACGTTACGGTGTCCTGAGCGGTCTGGAACAGTTCCTTCAGGAAGGGGAACACCGTGTAGCCGAAGTCCCTCAGGGCGTTGAAAAGCAGTGACTCCGTGAGAACGGGGCTCTGAATCAGTTCAAACTTCTCATTGACCGTGTCAAAAAGGACTATGACAACGCTGATCACCACGGCCGATAAAGCCACGGCGAAGACAAACCCCAGAAGGCGGTTCACCCAGCCGAGATTTGCCATCTTGAACAGCCCTGTGAGAAGTTTTGCGATGAGCAGCACCACTATTGAAACCACTATCAGAATGATGATGAAAGACACTATCTTAAGGACGGTGTCCGACACATTTATATAGGCGCTAAGTTTCTCACTTACAAGCGATGAGAACTTGAATGCCATCCATACGCTAGCCACTATTCCGGCCAGTGAGACCGCCTGCTCAATGAAACCCTTCGAAATACCACGGATGATGCCCGGAATGAAGAGCAGAAGAATCACTATATCAAGAGCGTTCATATTGCGTATGAGAGTTAAAATGATTATCTTTGTACCCTAAAAAACGGTAATGCAAAATTAGGAAAAATTATATGACATTCAAAGAATATAAGGGATTGGACCTTACTCAAACGGGAAAAGAGGTCCTGGAGAGGTGGAAAAGGATGAACGCCTTTTGGAAGTCACTTGAACTTCGCGAGGGCGCTCCCGAGTTCATATTCTTTGAGGGGCCGCCGTCTGCAAACGGAATGCCCGGCATCCATCACGTCATGGCCCGTTCCATCAAGGATGCCATATGCCGTTACAAAACCCAAACCGGTTACCGCGTAGCGCGCCGCGCCGGCTGGGACACCCACGGACTTCCCGTGGAACTTGGCGTAGAGAAAAAACTTGGAATCACCAAGGCCGATATCGGCACAAAGGTGAGCGTGGACGACTACAACGCCACCTGCCGCAAGGAGGTGATGAAATACACCGCAGAGTGGGAGAACATGACGGAGCGCGTAGGTTACTGGGTAGATATGAAAGACCCTTACATCACCTACGACAACCGCTACATCGAAACCCTGTGGTACCTCCTCAAGAAAATCTATGAGAAGGGTCTCCTTTACAAGGGATACACCATCCAGCCCTACTCTCCTACAGACGGCACCGGCCTCAGTTCCCACGAACTTAACCAGCCCGGCTGCTATAAGGATGTATCAGACACCACCGCCACTGTTCAGTTTGAGATAATAAAGGACGGCGCTTCCCAGCCTCTTTACGGCACAGAAACCGTTCCTGCATACTTCCTTGCCTGGACCACAACTCCCTGGACACTTCCCTCAAACACCGCCCTTTGCGTAGGTCCGGAGATAGAGTACATTCGCGTGCTCTCCTTCAACCCCTACACCGGGGATCCTGCAGTGTATGTCCTTGCCAAGGACCTCCTTGGCGCCTGGTTCAACCCCAAGGGCGCGGAAATCCCCATGGAATCATACCAGAAAGGGGATAAGATTGTACCCTACAAGGTGCTTGACGGTTGTTTCAAGGGTAAGGACCTGGTTGGTATCCGCTATCATCAGCTCATTCCCTGGTTCAAGCCGGACGGAGACGCTTTCCGCGTAATCCCCGGAGACTATGTCACCACTAGTGACGGTACGGGTATCGTACATATCGCCCCCACCTTCGGCGCCGACGACAAACGCGTTGCGGCAGCCGCAGGAATCGGCGCCATTATGCCCATCGATAAGGACGGCAATCCCCAGGCCCAGGTAGACCGCCAGGGCCGTTTCATGCGCCTTGAAGATATGGATCCCGCGTTTGCCGCCACCGTAGATGCTTCCTACAAGGAATACTCCGGAAGATATGTGAAGGCCGGCTACAAGCAGTACTTCGAGCACGTAGAGGAAGAAGGCACGCTTGACATAGACATCTGCGTAATGATGAAGGCCGATGGCCGCGCATTCAAGGTCCAGAAGCACGTCCACAGTTATCCCCACAGTTGGCGCACGGATCTTCCGGTGCTGTATTACCCGCTTGACAGCTGGTTCATCAAGGCATCGGCCGTAAAGGATGAGATGGTGGCCCTGAACAAGCAGATTACCTGGAAGCCCGCCAGCACCGGTACCGGCCGCTTTGGCCAGTGGCTGGAGAATATCCAGGACTGGAACCTTTCCCGCAGCCGCTACTGGGGCACTCCGCTGCCAATCTGGCGCACTGAGGACGGCAAGGAGGAAATCTGCATCGGCTCCGTAAAGGAACTTTACAGTGAAATTGAAAAGGCCGTCGCCGCCGGCATAATGAGTTCCAATCCGCTCAAGGATAAGGGCTTCAATCCGGAGGACATGAGCCTTGAGAACTACAATAAGATAGACCTCCACAGGCCGTACGTAGACTATATCTACCTTGTATCGGCCTCCGGCAAGAAGATGACCCGTGAGACAGACCTCATTGACGTGTGGTTTGACTCCGGCGCCATGCCTTATGCCCAGGAGGGTCTCCGTAACCTTGGGAAGCCCGGTTTTGGCGCCACCGCAGACTTCATCGCGGAAGGCGTTGACCAAACCCGCGGCTGGTTCTATACCCTCCACGCCATCCACACTATGATAAGCGGCACTCCCGCTTTCAAGAGGGTGATTTCCAACGGCCTGGTGCTGGACAAGAACGGCAACAAGATGTCAAAGCGCCTTGGAAACGCCGTGGATCCTTTCCAGGCTCTGGATAATTACGGGGCCGATGCCCTCCGCTGGTATATGCTTACAAACGCAGAGCCCTGGGACAACCTCAAGTTTGACGAGGGCGGCGTGAGCGATGTCCGACGCAAGTTCTTCGGCACCCTGTATAATACCTACGCCTTCTTTGCAAGGTATGCAAACATTGACGGCTGGAAGCCTGAAAATGGCGCCACTGCCGTAACGGAACTTGACCGCTGGATCCTTTCCAAACTCAATACCGTCATCCGTGACGTGAGGGCGGCTTATGAGGACTACGACGTAAAATCGGCCGGCCGTATCCTTGAGGCGTTTGTCTGCGACGACGTCTCCAACTGGTATGTCCGCCTTAACCGTCAGCGTTACTGGGCAGGGGAGATGACCCCTGACAAGAATGCGGCCTACGAAACCCTCTATAAGGTTCTTGTAGACGTGGCCGTGCTTGCCGCTCCCATTGCTCCGTTCTTTATGGACCAACTCTACTGTGACCTTGTTCCCGGCGCTGAGAGCGTGCACTTCACGCTTATGCCTGATGCTTCGGAAAAGGCCGTTGACAAGGACCTTGAAGAGCGTATGGCGCTTGCCCAGCAGGCAACATCCCTTATCCTCGGTATCCGCAAGAAGGTGAATATCCCGGTGCGTCAGCCGCTCCAGAAGGTGATGATACCCGTTATTTCGGACAAAGTGCGCCGTCAACTGGACCAGGTGAAGGACATCATTCTCACGGAGGTAAACGTGAAGGAGATGGAGTTCATCGAGGACGCTTCCGGCATTATGACTCTCCGCATCAAGCCCAACTTCAAGGTTCTGGGCAAAACCTACGGAGCCCGTATGAAGGAGATCGCCGCTGCGTTCGGCACGCTGGACCAGCCGGTGATATCGGCCATCCAGAAAGCGGAGACGGCAGGGGAGGCATATACGCTTACACTTCCCGGTGGTGACGTTGTCCTCAATCCCGGAGATTACGCCATTTCTTCGGAGGATGTAGAGGGCTGGCAGGTGGCATCGGAGGGTTCGCTTACCGTTGCGCTTGACATAGAGGTCACCCCTGAACTCAGGCTAGAGGGCCTTTCCCGTGAACTTGTGAACCGTATCCAGAACCTCAGGAAGGCTTCAGGCTTTGAGGTCACGGACCGCATCCACACCGTAGTTTATTCAGACGATCCTGCACTTGCAGAGGCCCTGCAGGTGTACTCAGATTATATCAAATCACAGACACTGTCCCTTTCCATCGGCCTTGAAAAGTCTGCCGATGCTCCTGCAGATGCAGCGGAGGTTGAATGGACCGAGGGCACAATAAAGCTAACCGTAAAAAGATAAGAATATGGAAGAGAACACAAAGACTCGCTATTCCGACGAAGAGCTTGAGGAATTCCGCACCATCATCAACGAGATGCTGGAGAAAGCCCGCGCAGAGTACGCTACCTTAAGGGAAATCGTCACTCACGCCGGCGGTAACGATATCCTTGACACCGCTCCCACATTCAAGACCGTGGAAGACGACGGCGCATTCCAACTTTCAAAGGAAGAGGCCGGCGCGCTTGCACAGCGTCAGTACAAGTTCATCCAGAACCTGGAGGCTGCCCTTGTACGCATTGAGAACAAGACCTACGGCATCTGCCGCGTAACAGGCAAACTCATCCCCAAGGAGCGCCTGCGTCTGGTTCCCCACGCTACAACAACAGTAGAAGGCAAGGCAATACTTGAAAAGACCGGCAGGAAGTAATGAGGAATAAAGGAACATTCCTCGTCTTTCTTGGCGTCCTCCTTGTGGTCATAGACCAGGTCATAAAAGTCCTGGTCAAGACCAACATGACCCTTGGAGAAAGCATTCCGGTGCTGGGCAACTGGTTCCAACTGGTGTTTGTGGAGAACAAGGGTATGGCCTTCGGAATGGCGTTCGGCGGCGTAATAGGGAAGTATATCCTTACCATTTTCCGCATTGCGCTGTTCTGCGTGCTTTGCTGGTGGATTTCAAGCCTCCTGAAGCGCACTCCCAAGGTGCCTATGGGCGTTCTGGTAGGGCTCACGCTTATTACCGCCGGCGCTTTTGGCAATATTGTGGATTGCCTTTGCTACGGCCTCATCTTCAGCGAGTCCACATACACCGCAGTCGCCACTCTTGGTTCTTACGCTCCGTTTATGCAGGGCAAGGTTGTGGATATGTTCTATTTCCCGCTCTGGACGTGGCCTGACTGGGTTCCCGGCCTTGGCGGGCACATCTTTTTCGAGCCCGTTTTCAACTTCGCCGACAGTTGCGTAACCTGCGGAGCAATTTATTTGATTCTATTTCACTGGAAGTTTTTTGCAAAGGAATAAATTTTTCCTATCTTTGCACTCCCGTTTGGAGGAATGGCCGAGTGGTCGATGGCGGCAGTCTTGAAAACTGTTGTACAGCAATGTACCGGGGGTTCGAATCCCTCTTCCTCCGCAAAGTGGCAATAAAAAACCGCGTCAAGCTTGCTTGAACGCGGTTTTTTGTTGGCGCTTTGCATCGCCCGCCGCAGGCGGGAGGGATGCCGGCGGAGCCGGAATCCCGGAGGAAGAGGGAAATTAATTCTTCCTATTAATCAGGCTCACGACGACCTTGACCATTGTATCCATCTCCTCCGTGTGACTCTCGGCAATCATCAGTGTAAGCGCAACAAGCGATGCATCGGAAATACGCTTTGTACCATCGGGCCGATATAGGATGCCATTGTTTTGCATGAACCACAGGAACAGCGTGGCCGCAATGCGTTTGTTACCATCAACGAAAGAGTGATTCTTTACCACCAGGTAGAGCAGCATGGCGGCCTTTTCTTCGATGCTGGGGTAAAGGTCCTTACCGTCCCATGTCTGATAAATCTGGCCGATGCTACTGTGGAACGAGGCGTCTTTCTCCACGCCGAACAGGTCACTGCCGCCGAATTTATTCTTGAGGCTCTTTATGGCCTCCATTGCGTTCTCATAGGTGGCATGGAAGCGTTCGGGAGCCGTTGTGTCGGCTATCTTGAGGCTCTGATAGTCGTAAGCATCCAGAGTGTCAAGGGCGTAGGTATAGTCCCGGATAACGTCGAAGAGATCCGTTACCTGGTCGGAAGAAAGCAGCAGTTCTTTGTTGAAAACATTCTCCAGCAGGCCCATTGCACGCTTCAGGTCCTCGTACTTTTGCTCGGAAACCACGTTGTGGTTAACCACATAGCCATGTCGCATATATTCCTTCAAAATGGATGAAGACCACTTTCTAAAAGAGGTCGCTCTTACGGAATTGACACGGTAGCCAACAGAGATGATAGCGTCTAAGTTATAATACTTTGTGTTGTATGTCTTGCCATCTTGAGCAGTATGTGCAAAAATTGCACACACTGAACCTTCTTCCAACTCTCCTGTTGAAAAAACATTCTTTAAATGCCTTGTTATAACAGTTCGGTCAACTTGGAACAAGGTACTGATTGCCTTCTGCGTAGCCCAAATGGTTTCATTGGCGGCATCCACCATGGCTTCCATGGTCACCAGTCCGTCATCGGACTGATAGATTACTATGTTGTTTTTTTCTTCCATAGACGCAAAGGTATGGCTCATTCTTTTCTTATGCAAATCTTTGCAAGGTTAGTTGCTTGATTGAAATGATTATGCCATATTCGTTATGCACTCAATACCTCACCGAAATGCCTATTTGCATAGAATTATACATCGGCACCTGTCCCAAGTTCTTTCCGATTACCGGCTTATATCCAACGCTCACACCGATATCATGATACCACACACCGGCCTTGAAACCCAAGCGGAAGCCATTATTAGTGTTCAAATTATCTTGACGTTTGATTCCGGAGATGCCTTGGATAAAATACTCATTCCTCAGACTGCTTGTTCCAAAGGCCGGGACTACGAAAGCGCCTGCCTTCCAGTCTCCGAATTCCCTGATATATCCAATCTGCAGACCAATATAGTTATCCGAATACGTAGACTTGGCATTATTCCACATAGAGGGAGTGGCAACAATGCTACCGTCATCTGCAAAGGAATATCCTTTCTGGAGTCGATTGACATTCACGCCTCCAAGCAGACCTGCTGAAAAAACATTACCATCCCTCCAAGGCCGATACCTCAGGGCGATAATGGACAAATCGCCATACCACCCTGAAGGCTTCAGATGTCCGGGAACGCCTATCAGGTAATTGAATCCACCGGAAATCTCATCAAAGGTCACTATAGACCAGGTGGGTTTGAGATCCCGCTTGGTAATCCCAAAAATTGGAACTTCAAAGTTCAATTTCTTCCCCACTACCGTTGAGGTAGTATCCGGAGCCTGTGCATAAGCCTCCATTGTCATAAGGCCGGCTACAAGAATCAAAACAACTTTCTTTATCATATCGTAAACTATTGTTTTTCAAACATATTCCTTAAATCTTCCAACGTGGCAGCCCCTTCCAGATAAAGGAGAGTAACCTTCCACTCATCCCCAACCTTCCGTGCCTGGTAGCATAGGTAACGGTTCATCTTACCGCTTGATGCCGGCTGCACAAGCGTATAGGTCAGAAGATCACCGACCTTCTCCGTCTCCTTGACGTCAGCCTTTTCAGCATCGGCTTCTACCAAAACAGCAACCTGCCGGGTCAATGCTTCATCAACCTGGAAACTGACGCCCCGGTAAAAATCCAGCTTATAAGCCGCCATGCTGCTGCCGCGGACCTCCGTCACCACCATCTGTTTGCCGGGGACTACCTTCCCCTGGAATACCGGATAGCAACTGAGATCCCGCTGGGCCGATGCCGAAACCGCCAGAAGCAGGAGAGCCATTAGGGTAACAACTATCTTTTTCATCGTTTAAACATTTCAATAAGGTTTGCTTCCGCAGGAGTTTCCCTACCAAAAAAATCGGCCAGGGAGGCATCCACCGCTGCCATAATCATCTCCCTGTCAGAAGATTCTTCTCCGTAGGAATATCGCACCCACTCATCGGGATAGGGTGCACAATCCTGCTTACCAAGGTTAAGGCCGATGGCTACAACCACAACAATACTGGCAGCTACTGCCGCAAAGGAATACATCCAAACTTTCCTGGTCTTCCGCGCTTTCTTTTCCCTGCCGATGGACAGATACCCAAGTACGCCGCGGATTTCCTCAAAGTCAGGATCATCCGTCCCGGCAGCATACAGGGCAAGTCTCCGCTCCTCATCAGGAGTGGTCTCAGCGTCCCAGTAGCGCTGCATAAGGGTTTTATATGTCTCTTTCTCTGTCATCTTTCAAGGCATCTCTAAGTGTTTTTCGGGCGCGGGAGAGTTGCATCCTCACTGCGGCTGGTTCCATACCAAGCTCTTTAGCAATGTCTTCCAACGTTCGCCCTCCATATTCTTTCTCCTCAAGTATATATCGTTGGGTCTGCGTTAATTCTGTTTGTATTTGCCGGTGTAATTGGTCATATGCAAATTCTTTCTCTTCCCAGTCCGGAGAGTCATCGGCCAAATCAGTTTCCAGGGGCAAAGGTCTCTTTCGTCGACGCTCATTCAAGCTTGCATTCCGAACCGCTCTGGCGAGCAGCGCATCAGCCTCTTTCTCAGACTGCAATGGATACTGACGCTGCCAGAGCCTCACGAAACTGTCCTGGAGGATATCCTCTGCGTCTGCTGCATTCGGCAGCATCCTCCCGGAAACTACCTTCAACTTCTGGCGAAGCCGTATGAACGCATCAGTCAAATAATCCATCGCTGCCCTAAATGAGCATTTATTGTGCCGCTTTATTATAATAACACGCCAAGGTTGAAAACGTAACAATAAAAAGTGTCGATGCATTAAAAACAGACGTGGCTGCACCCGAAGGAGACGCAAGCGTAGCGCAGCCAAATCCCGGAGGAAGAGGGATTGTGCGGTGGGATACCGTTGGATGTCGCCGAAGGCGGAATCCCGGAGGAAGAGGAATTTTGATAAAATGCAAAGAAATTGTAACTTTGCGAACTTTTTGACGGCAATCATTAATTCAATTTATAATTATGAAAAAACTTGTTATTGCTGCATTTACTGCTATAGTAGCAGTTATGATGCTTACCGGTTGCACCAAGGGTGCAGGCACAACCGCTTCAATCGTCGGAACCTGGGAATCCTACAGCGCAACCACCAATTATTTTGACGCAAACGGCAATCCCGTGAGCCTCAGGGACGTAGCCCTTGCTATGATGAAGGAAAATGGTCAGGATATTCCGGACGAAATCCTTGCACTTATGGACGATGTAGTCAACCAGATGGTCAAGGACCTTGAAAAGAATCAGACTATGGTTTTTGATGACAAAAACAAGGCCCGCGTGGAGTTTACCTCCGACGGAAAAATGAATGGTTATGAGAAAGAAGGAAGTGAGTGGAAAGCAGCCGGCAGCGGCACCTACAAATATGAAGGAAACAAGCTTACAATGACCACTACCGGCCTTGACGCTTTCTCCGGCACTGCTACAGTAATAAAGCTGGATGCTTCCAATCTGGTAATCCGTGTTGAGATGACAGAGATGATTGATGACTTCAAGTCTGCAGAGCCTACCGCTTCTGACATTGACTTTGACATTCTTACAGACATCACCCTTAACCGTGTAAAGTAGTTTCAGCTGCAACAAAAAATGAGAGACCGCAAATTTGCGGTCTCTTATTGTTTATTTTTTTGAAAAATAGGACATCAGGGCTTTCTGGTAACTCAGGAAGGCCGATGCGCCTTTTTGAGTGATACGGCAGACAGTGTGGGAGCCGCGGCCGGCACCGCTTGTGGAAATCTTGATGTAGCCGGCATCCTGGAGGTTGGTGAGTTGGACAGACAAGTTCCCGGACGTAGCGCCCGTGATCCCTTTCAGGTACACGAAGTCTGCGTCGTCCAGCGAGTCCAGGGCTGCCATTATCTTGAGCCGTAACTCGTTGTGGAGTATGGGGTCAAGATCCTTGAATTCCATTCTTTACGCTTTTCTTATAAAGGAAACCGGGTATTACCAGCGACACCACGGCAACAACGGAAAGCGCCAGCATCTGCCATACCCAGAGGTCTCCCTGAAGGATAAATGAACCTATGCCGATAGCCGCTCCCGCCAGCCCGCCGATAATCTTTGGGCGGAAGCGGTTGACTTCTCCGGTGACAAAGGCACCTATCCCGACAAGAAGGCTGATAAACGGTATGGCAAATAACTCGAACATATCGGCAAGCCCAAATGCAAATCCTCCGATGGCGCAGGCTGCTCCTGCAAAAATCCAGTAGTCCAGTATAATCTTGGCTTCGTGGGTCCTGTTATGGGTTCGGTTGTGGTCACGGCGAAGAATGATAATCATCCAGGGCCAGCCTATAACCACGGCACCAGCCCATATCCACATACACCACGGCTGGCGAAGAGCCATCCACAGCGCAAACTGAAGCAGAAAAAACGATGCGGTAAGGATTCCCCACAGCAGAAAGATGTTTTCTCCTGTGGGGACCTTGTCCATTTCTACTTTGCCCCTGGTACGGGCAATGACTTCAAGTGCGTCAAATTGTTCCATATCAGAGGCAAAGATAGCGAAATTTTAGTTGTGGTCTACGTATATCTCGGACCTTTTTCTGTTATTCCACTTGAGGCGGAATATCACCTGGGTGCCGTAGCTCGTATCGCCGCCAGGATTGCTCTTGGTGCGCTGAAGCTTCGGGTGATCCTCCTTGCCGCCGTGGCCAGAGAAGGAGAATCCGTCGTAATCGTAGGCCAGTTCAACATCGGCCCAGTTCCAGTAGGCGTCTTCAGGATCCGTAATCACGCCCACTTCCATACCCATGGGATAATTGCACACGCCGTTTTCTCCGCCGCTGGTCCAGGGCTCAAAAGCGCCGTTACTGTGCTTATAGGTAATTTGGAAGGAGGTGGCCTTATGATGAACCACCTTTACGGGGATGGTGAACTTGACGTTGTGGTCGGTCACGCTGCGGAAGATCAGGTTAAACTCTCCTTCCGGGATGCCCTTCTTGAAGTTGACATATATGCCGTAAGGATTGTAATCCAATTTGTTATAGTTCTCCGTAGCGGGGTCAATCTCTATGCCGTAACCGGTGAAGGAAGAGCCCTCGGGTTTCCATTCATCTACCGTAAGCCAGATGGTGTCGCTGCTCCATCCGTAAGCGGGATCATTCTCGGCCAGGATATAATCGGCGGAACTGTTTTCCATCGAAAGAGAGAATGAAGAGTACCCGGGCCCGTTATAGAGTGAGAACTGATCTTTCATCTCCGTGCCGGCATAACTGAAGGACAGCGTTACCTGATCGTTATCGGCCGATTTTGTAGCGGTAAGTTTCTGCGTGGAGGCATCCCAACTGAACCATTCTCCGGAAGCGCCGTTGCTGGTTTGGCTGTCAAGTTTAACCTTGCTCCAGTCAAATGTGGCGCCGGCTGTCCAGTTGGCCGTGAGGGTGATGGACTTGCCGGGGGCAACCCAGTTGCTGGGATAATCCAGACTGAAATAATCCAGATCGGCCACCAGTTCTTCAAGCGTTGCATTGATGCAGAGGGTGTATTCATCACCGGAGAGATAGGTCTCAGTTTCCTGATCCCAGATCTGGTTTTCAAATTCGAAGACCGCCAGGTATTGATACTGTCCGGAGTAGGCCTTGGTGCCGCCCTTTTCCTTCAGATAGAACTGGCTGCTGCCGTCAGGCTTGACATTTCCGCCCTGGCCCATATGGGCTTCAATCATATTATCCTGCCCCAACCTCATAGTCCCTAGCTTGGCACCTGCCCAAGGGTACTTGGTGTAGAACTCCTGGGTGATGGTGGTGAGCTTGTTGGCTACTTCCAGGGGAATCTCCCCGGAGAGCCAGCCCTGCGTCATCAGCTCCGGATCCTCATCCATCAGTTCCACGTGGATGCACTGCTTTGTTCCGTCCATCCAGCTGGAGCCAACGTACCAGTTGGAGTATTGCTGGGGGAAATCATAGACATGAACCTCTCCGCCCTTCTTTTGGATGGAATAGGTATTGTCCTTCAGTTTCTCCGCCTGCTCTATGACGTTTCCTCCGCCAGACTCTTCCGCATCCAGGGGAAGGACCTGGGCAGTGGCGGTGGCTAGGTTCCCCTGTTGGTAAAGATCCTTTCCTTCAACCTTCTTGACAACACCCGTGACGGTTCCTCCGGTAAAGCTTTTTGCGTCGGTTGCGGTAAAGGTTACAGTAACCTTTCCATCTGCGTCTGTTGTGGCGCTGGAAGGACTCACGCTGCCGCCGGTAGCCGAAAAACTTATGGTTGCTGTATTGTTTTCAAAGTTAACCTCTCTTCCGCCAGGAAAAACGACCGAAAGGGTGAAGGTAAAGGTGGCCGTACCATCCTCGGCAATTTTCTTTGCAGTAGGAAAAACGGTGAGATTGTCCTCGGTCTCCTTGTTCGCATAAGAGTCCCCCTCAGGAGGCACGCATCCCGCAATCATTCCTGCCGCCAGGGCCAGGATAGGAAGAAAATGATAAAGTTTCATAGGATATGTGTTTTTAGTTTGTTCCGTAAACTTTTACAAAGTTAGTTAAGTTTAGAAAATAAACAATAAGGGGCATAAAAAAAGAGAGGCCGATAACGGTCTCTCCTGGGGTAGGGACGAT
>R27__coassemble_236_pt1 | contig 42657 bp, 37 predicted proteins | sample R27__metabat2_high_PE_018 | metagenome-assembled genome bin R27
GTTGATTATCAACTTGTTACCCTATTTGTTTTGCACGAAATGTGACGAAGATTCCAAAATTATCCGCACAATGGAGATCCTCCAGGACCTCCAGAGGGAAGCCCAGCAAAGGAACGACTCCTACGGAATGTGGATGAGCCAGCGCTATATGGTGGCCCTCTACGTTTCCCAGGGAGACTACATAAACGCAAAACCATATATAATCAAGGCCATCCAGATCTACGAAGAATCCAAGGATCCGGTTGTTAAGCGCCAGACATTATCACGCCTGTACTGTGACCTGTCAGACACCTATGTTATTGGCGCAGACTCCGTGAAAATAAATGTGGACAAGGCAGTCAAGACCGCTGTCACACATCTGGACAGCCTACGCTGCGCATACCACCTTGCAAAGATAGCAGCCTACGAAAGACACAGCGACGAATTCCACTACCACAGGGACTACTGCCTCCGTGACCCTCAGATCTCTACCATCAGTAACACGGCTCCCCTGGTGCTCCGCACCCTTGACGCCATAATTGACGGCAAGTTTGACTCAAACACCATCAGTAAACTTGCCGTAGCCAACACCAGGGAAATCAAGTACATAGCAAACGTAGCGGAACAATACGACTACAAAGAGCAGGGCTTTGAGATTGAAAGGCTCCTGGTGAAGAAATTCGAAAGACAGATTGCCGCCACAAACCGCTCCAAGATTGCAGAGATGGACGCCCGTCTTGGAAACACTACCCTTCAGGGAGAACTTGCCCACAAGAAAGAGGAAGTCCAGAAGATCACCCGCCTGGTACTTATACTTTTCATTGCAATCCTGGTGGCCATTATGACGTTCCTCATTGTCCATATAAGTTCCCTCCACCGCCATAACAAGGAACTCCTGGAAGCCAACCGCAGGGTGAAACTGGCCGACGAAGCCAAGACCCGCTTCATCCAGAATATGAGCCACGAGGTCCGTACGCCGCTGAATGCAATAGTGGGATTCTCGCAACTTCTCTCTCTCCCGGACGGATCCCTGAGCCCGGAAGAGAAGGACGAGTTCTCCTCCCACATCATCAACAACACCAAGATGCTCACGATGCTCCTGGACGACATCCTCAATGCATCGGCAATGGACAGCGGCAAATACAGTTTCACATTTGAAACCGCAGACCGCGATTACATTGCCCAGCAGGCAATCTCCAGTTCGGAGCACCGCCTGCAGCCCGGAGTGTCCCTCACATACGTCCCCGAGGAGAAAGAGCCACTTGAGTTTACAACGGATCCCCGCCGCGTGCAGCAGATCCTCATAAACCTCATCACAAACGCCTGCAAACACACCGCAGAGGGCTCAATTGTGGTTACAAGCTCACTTACGGAGACTCCGGGATTCCTGACCTACTCCGTAATTGATACCGGTACGGGAGTTCCCCCTGAAGATGCCGAAAAGATATTCGAGCGCTTCACAAAACTCAACGAATATGTCCAGGGAACGGGACTTGGCCTCAGTATCTGCCGTGACATAGCCGGCCGTATGGGCGGAAAGGTTTTCCTTGACACCACCCACACCGGAAAGGGTGCGCGCTTTGTATTCACTGTTCCCCTGGAGCCCATAACAAAAAACCAATAACAGACTAATAAAGACTTTTCCATATGACACCTCTTTACGCACAGGACCACGACTATTCCTCATTTAACGTGCTGGCCGTAGACGACATCCCCCTGAACCTCCTTCTGGTCCAGAAGATGCTTTCTCGCTTCAATTTCAAGCTAAGGACTGCGGCCAACGGACAACTGGCCCTGGACGCCGTTGCGGCCCAGAAACCGGATCTCATCCTGCTGGATCTCATGATGCCCGGGATTGACGGTTTTGAGGTTATCCGCAGGCTCAGGGAAGATCCTGAAACCGCCGATATCCAGATTGTGATCTTGAGCGCCCTCAACTCCAACGAGGACGTGATCAAGGGTTTTAACGTGGGTGCCAACGACTTCATAATGAAACCCATCATTATGGAAAAACTGCTTTCCTGCGTTGTGAACCAACTTGCTATTGCTGAGGCGAAGGCCGGAAAGTAAGCATCTTCGATCTTTCGCGCTTTGAGGAAATTCCTTCTATCGGCATTGGCGGCGCTTTTGTGCGCTGCCGCCCCGGGGCAGATTGTGAACCGCCTCCGGGTGGACCAGAAAACGTTCATCCGCTACGCCTACGGCCGTATGCAGGAGTTCAACGAGGACAATCTTCCTCTTGCCGATTCCCTGTACCGGGAAGGAGAACTCCAGGGGAATTTCCGCCTCAAATGCCTTGGTCTTTCCCTTGAAATGCCCGTCCGCTATGCCCTTGGCGAATATGGAAGGATGGACAGCACCGTGGTAGAGATAAAGGCTCTCCTTGCCGACAGAAAGGACCTCAGGGAATTCTACTTCTCCACCCTACACGAGTACTGCGAATTCCTTGTCCACACGGGCCGCGTCTCCGACGCCATGCTTGAGGCAAGGGCTATGGAAAGGCTGGCTTCCCAGGAGAAAAAGCCGCTTGGAAGGATGTACTCCTACAGGATTATCGGCCTTATCCAGAGTTACAGGGAAAACCATTACCTGGCCATCCAGAACCTTGAGAAGGCGGTGCGTTTCTGCCGCGAGGCCCGCGAAGAGCAGGACCTTCCCAACCTCTACATCCTCCTTGCCCAGGAGAATATCAAGATGCGCAATTTCCCGGAGGCCGACAACTACTGCCTCCGTGCCGAGGAATACGAGAGTTTCTTTCCCGCCATCCGCATCAAGGCGCTCATGACAAGGGCGTACCTCAGCAATGCCGCCGGCAACGACAATGCCTTCTGGAAGTACTACGACGCCCTCCTCAAAGAGCCGCTCTACGCCGTCCAGACAGACGCCGACACCCGCACCGGGCTTGACATAACCTACCTCCGCTCAAAGGGCCTTCTTGAAGAGGCGCTCCAGAAGGCCGATTCCCTGGGGACCCTCCGCGGCCGCCTTGAGCAGAAGCACGGGATTTATGCCGATATGGGGGCGTTCGGAAGCGCCTACGGGAATTTATCGGCCCTGATGCAGCAGAAGGACTCCGTGTACATCACCGTCCAGAACGAGGACCTTGCCATCCTGGACGCGGAAATGAATAATGCTCAGCTGCGGGAAGAGGCCCAGAGGCTCAAGTCCCAGAACCAGATTACCATCCTCCTGGGTTTCCTTGCCATGTTTGTGATTGCGTTTGCAACCGTAATCTACCAGCAGTGGAAACTCAGGGACAATCTTGACCAGATGCGCCGAATGTCGCAGGAGGCGGTCCAGGCGCGCCGCGCCTTCAAGAAGGCTATGGACGCAAAGGAGTCTGAGAACTCATATAAGATAAAACTACTTCAAAACCGCACTACAAATATCCTCACGGACTATGAAGATATCCTCAATAGTTAAGAATCACTCTAACGAGATCCTGGCCGTAGTGATCTTCCTTGTTGGCGCCGTCCTGGGCCTTCTGGGGCTCATCCAGGTTGTGCCCCTTTTAATTGGCGTATTCGGCCTTATCATACTCTCCAGCGGACTCATCTACTTCTGCATCAAGTTCACCTCTGAAAAGGCTTATAAGGAGTACTACAAGGAGAGTTACGAGATTGAGCACGAGTCCATTGAGGAAGTAACCCTCACCTCTATGCGCTACCACCGTTACCAGGAGGCCGTGCTGGCCCGCTATGAGAGCGCCTGCCGTGACCTTGGCCTTGTGGACGAGCAGAAAGACTGGCTCCTGGACCTCCTTATGGCCGCAAAGAACAAGGTGGACGAGCAGTTGGAAGAGGAAGGCGGCGGGCACATTTAGCCCTGCAAAATTTGCATTTTAAAAAATTCTTACTATCTTTGCAGTCCCAAAATGAGGGCGGTTAGCTCAGCTGGTTCAGAGCACCTGCCTTACAAGCAGGGGGTCACTGGTTCGAATCCAGTACCGCCCACGAAAAAAGGACTGATTTTCATCAGTCCTTTTTTCGTGGATATCGGCCTTGAAACTATTTCTTTTTAGGCTGAATGTAGCGGACGTAGCCAAACTGGATACCAATGATGTCAAAGACGTTGGTGGCGCGGTCTACCCTGAAGAAGGACATCTTGCCGCCGCCGGGGACGGACACCACTTCATAAACGGGATCGCCGTCAGCATCTAGAACCGTTGCTCCTGTATCGTCTTTCTTAACAGCCTCATACTGCCTTACGCTGTCCTGCCAGGCGCCGTTCCAGGAGAGGCCGATGATAGGAACGCTGATGGTGATGGCGCTGTTATCGGGGAACCTTACGGCAAGGCCGCCGGCAAGGTCTATACCCACCTGGCCGGTCTGGGAGGTGCGGGTTTTACCAAGTTTCTCAGGGTTCAGAGGAGAGGAGAACGTATTGCCGTACTTTGCATACAGGCGTCCCTCGCCAAATACGCCGAAAGTCCTTGAGCCGAAGAAAGAGATGTACTTTCTGGCCGAAAAAGCAAGTCCCCAGTTATGATGGACCATATGACGCGAAGATATTGCCACGTTTGCCACGCTTGAGGCATCTCCAAGCCACTTGTAAAGAGCCGGAACCACCTCCCTGAAATCCAGGTTGAGGTTGGTGTCGGCCACATAACCGCTGTAGAGAATGTTGGCGCCAAGAGCCAGGTCATCGGCCACAAACCAGGAGAATCTGGGGGCGACATTCCAGTAGTGCAACTTGCCTGTTCCCATATTGAGGAGGGAGAGGATGGAGAAGCCGTCTCCATCTGCGTAACCGGAGGCGTTGAAGTTGTAGTAACTGCCGCTGACGCCTATGGAGCGGCCGCCTTTCTCAATAAACGTCACGCGCCCTTTCTGAGGGTCTGTGAAACGGTCCAGGACGCCGTCAACGGGGCTCTGGGCAAAAGCCTGGAATGAAAGCAGCATGAGCGCGGCAATGATAGTTTTCTTCATTGTCTATATATGATTATTTATTCGTCTTTTATAAGGTGTACGTCGCACTGCGGGAACGGGATTGTGATACCGGCATCGTTGAGGGCCTTGTAGATTATCTCCTTCTCACGGTCTATGAAAAGGCCCCTCTCCGGAACCAGCACGAACTGTTTCACGGCAATCTCCACGGCGCTGTCGCCAAAGTCCCCGAAGCGGATGTTTATGCCAAACTTGGGTTCAACAATAGCCCTTCCGTACTTGTCCTTTGTCTTGAGAACTTCCAGGGCCTCCGTGAGTACGGTCCTTACCTTTTCTATGTCAACGCCGTAGGCAACGCCCACGGTGACCTTCGTGAACTCGTACTCGTTGTTCCTTGTAAGGTTCTGGAAACTCTTTCCAAAGAGGTTGGCGTTGAGGAAGGCCACAAGGGTACCTGAGATGGTCTCTATCTGGGTGGTCTGGTAGTTTATGTCCGTCACCTTGCCGCGGATGCCGTCACACTCAATCCAGTCCCCTACCCTCAGGCGGCCGCTCATAAGTTGCATACCGTAGATGAAGTTATTGAGGATATCCTTCATGGCAAGGCCGATACCGGCGCTGAGACCTCCCGCAACAAGGCCCAGGGACCCCGTGGGAATCTTGAGGAGGAGCACTAGCACGGTAATGTAGGTGAACCACACTATTACGCTTATGACGCTCTTTCCAAGGGAAAGGTTCACGTCATTTGACTGAACGGTCTTCTGACCGGTCTTGGCAAGATAAGTGACAAACTTAAGGTACTGCCAAAGTGTCTGGACCACCTTATTGAGGTACTGGAACACAAAGAACAGGGCAACCAGGAGCACTATGTTGCTTACCGACAGGCGGAACGACACGGCGCCCGTAGTGGGATCCAGGACCTGGAAGAACGGAGTGTTGTAGAAGGTCTGGAAGAGGTCCGTGAAGTCGAAGATGTCCAGGGAATAGCGTATGCACAGGGGAATTGACACCAGGATGAGGACGGGGATGAACACGTCCCTCAGGAGGTCATAGAACCACGTGGCGCCAAACATCAGGGACTTCTTGGCCGCGCCCGTCACATAACTTATGTTGTCCTGGAAGGAAGCGATGCGCTTTGTGAGACGCTTTTCCTTGTAGAGGCCCATAAGGTGGCTTACGGCAAGGAGCGCAAGCACTACAGCAAGTTGGAAGTACCACCAGGTCACTATCATAAGGGCTATGAAGATATAGCCGAAGATGGCCGCCAGGGCGGCTGCGCCCATCACAAGAAGCGACATAAGGCCCATTCCGCGGTTTTCCTTGTCCACCTTACCAAGGTTGAATCCGCAGGCAAGCGCCTGCCAGATGAAGCCTACCGTCATCACTATGGGGAAGAGGAGGTTCATCAGGATGTTGGGCATAAAGGTTATGCGGCAGAAGATTACCACAAGGGTAAGGACAACCGTGGGAAGCAGCAGCCTTATGGTCTTACGGACCTTTATCTTCTTGAAGCGCACCGCAAGGGCGGCGGCAATGGCAAGGAGGAGCCAGAAGAAGGTCCAGAGCGGGGCTGTCATATGAAGGCCCGTCTCACGCCTTGTAAGGGCGTTCTGGGCCATTTTCTTAAAGAACTGAGGGCGGGCAAGTATCTCCCACACCGCAAACTGGCCGTCACGGAATATCTCTTTCTGGAGAAGCACGTAGCGGGCCTTGGCGTAGTCGTAGGACTCCTTGAGGCGGAGATACGCCTCCTGGTAATGGGTGCTGTCGGCAACCATCTGGGACTTGCTCTCAACGTACATCCTCAGGATCTCCGAGGCATAGTACATGGAGGTATCCCTGTCCGTCTGTCCCTGCTCACTCAGGAAGAAAGGCGTAATCTCCCTTACGGGAAGGATGCTGTCCACCGCGGCCTCAATGTCTTCTTCAAGGGTTGTTTCAGCAGCCTTTATATGGTGCTCCAGGGAGTCGTTGTGGAAGCGGAGGCTGTCATCCGGGTATGCCACGGCGGAACTGTCAAGAGCCGGGGGAAGGCGGCGCATAGACTCAAGGAGACGGGCGTAACGGTCTATCTCCAGGTCCATATCGGCCACAATCCTGTCATAGGGGGTGCGCTTCTTGTTGAAGTCCTCGTATTCGTCAGTCACCTGCTGAAGGGCGTAACTGAGGTCAAAGGTGTACTCCTTCTTCTGGAGGTACAGCATCACGGAAAGTTCGTTGCACTTCTTGATGAGGGTAAGCATCCTTCCGTGCTGATGCTGGAAGTTGGAACTCATCCTCTCCTGCATCTTCTGGCGGCGCACAAAGTCTCGCTTGAGTTCCACCCTTGCATCGGCCATAGCCTTGTCAAGGGTCTGGATGTCGTCGGCGATGGCAAGAAGGGGCAGCGCCAGAACGGCAGCGGCAAATAGGATGGTGGTGAGTCTCTTTTTCATATCAGTCGTCGCTTTCTCCCATTACTATAATAAGGTGGTCCCCTTCCATCAGTTCCATACTGCCGTGCGGCACCAGGAACTTGCCTTCACGCTTTACCATCATAACGCGGATGCCGTGGGGAAGGTGCATCTCACGTAGGGTTTTTCCGGCCGATAAATCGTCCGGGGTAACAATGTGGTCAGAGAGCATACCCATCTCCTCCGGGAGTTCCATTCCAAAACTCTCCACCTCAGGATCCTCCGGATAGGAGAGGTTGAGCCATTTGGCTACTGGGGTGAGGGACATTCCCTGAAGGATGAGGGACATAAGGCTCACGATGAAAACCACGTTGAAGATGTCGCCGGCGCCCTGGACCTCGTGAACCACAGGATAGAGGGCGAAGAGGATGGGGCCGGCGCCCTTCAGGCCCACCCAGGACACGAAGAGTTTTTCCTTGAACTTCACGCCGCGGAACGGCGCCAGGGTAAGGAACACGCTGGCGGGCCTTGCCACGAAGATGAGGAAGATGCCCGTAAGAATGGCGGGCAGCGCCACGGACACCATACTTGAGGGGCGGGCAAGGAGTCCCAGGATAAGGAACATAGCCAGTTGCATTATCCAGGTGATTCCGTCGAAGAACTTGGCTATCTCCTTCTTGCGGGCTATATCGGCCTTATTTGAGATTATAACCGCGGCGATGTAGATTGCAAGTAGGCCCTGGCCGCCAAGGACGGAGGCAAGGCCGTTTGCAAAGAAGCCGGTACTCAGGACCATGATCCCCATAAGGGAGTTGTTCTCCAGCCTTATCCTGGACAGGAGCCATTTGGCTCCGAATCCTACGCCAAAACCTACGGCTACGCCTACAAGGATCTGGAAAAGGACCACTATGATGCCCGAAACCACGCTCACCCAGGTGGCAAGCCCCTGCAGGGAAGGCTCCGTCATAAACTTCACCATAAGGATGGTGAGGATGTATGCCACGGGGTCATTGCTTCCGGATTCAAGTTCCAGAAGGGGGGCCAGGTTGCTGCGGAGACGGAGACGCTTTCCGTTTAGGACGGAGAACACGGACGTGGAGTCCGTGGAACTCATAACGGCCGCAACCAGGAAGCAGGCCAGGATGGACACGCCTGTATCGGCAATGATGCGTCCGGTTGCAAAATAGATGAAAAGACCCGTGAGAACAACAGTGATGCAGATACCTACGGTAGAGAGCATTATGCCCCGCTTCATCACGGGTTTTGTTTCACTCAGGACTGTCTCAAAGCCGCCCGTGAACAGGATTACGGTCATTGCAAAATGGCCGATTGATTCCGCTATCTCGTAGTCTTCGAACTTCAGGCCAAGGCCTTCGCTGCCCACAAGCATTCCCAGAAGGAGGAACAGCAGGAGAGACGGCGCTCCCAGTTTTACACCCACCTTGGTGATGAGCACGGCTACGAACACCAGGACGGATGCCAGGAGCAGAAGGTTTTCTGAAATAAGATCTACTGAGAAGACGGCAAGGGGCAGCATCAGTTCTCCTCCTTATCCTGTTCTTCCTGAGGAGTCTGGAACATTTCCTTTACCTTGGGCCAGTACTGCTTGCCAAGGACTATGCCGCAGCCGAGGATACCGCCCAGGAAGGTCCAGACAATAAGGGTTTTTGCCCTGCTGTTGGACGGCTTGGTGGGAACGGTGACGGGCTGCACCACGGTGAGGATGGGAGTATCCCTCTTCACCTTCATCTTGGCGGTTTCAAGTTGCTTTGCCATTTCTGAGTAAACGGCGCTTGAAACGGCGTATTTTGCCTGGAGACGCTCACGCTCAAGTCTGGCGCGTGAGGTGGTCATATTCTGGGAACGGTCCGTGAGAACTGCAAGGGCGGCCTGATAGGACTCCGCCTCTTTCTTCACTTCCTCATAGCGCTCCTGGATGTACTTGAGTTCGTCCTCGGCTTTCTCCGTGCGGAAGCGGGTTACCTCGGCCTGCAGGAGTTCCTGCGCCTTGATGGCAAGGTCTGCGGTCTGGACTGGCTCCATACCGTTCACGGTAAGGGTAAGATAGCCTTCCTTCTTGTCAACGGCAAGGTTCACTGCCGCCGCAAGGTATTTCAGCATCTTCTCCTCATCCTTGGTGACGGTGTAGGGCCTTGGCTCAGCGTTTCCGGCGCCGGGCTCCCAGCCTTCGGGAAGCACCACGTCCTTGGGTTTGCTCATCTTTGAGAGCAGAAGGAAAGGAAGGCCGATGGTGTATTTCTTTATGGTTGCCATCACGCCGGGCTTCATATAATCCTTTGCGTAGGTAAGGAGCGATACGGCAGTATCGGCCTTTTCAAAATGAAGCGGCGCGTGCATAAGTTCCACCTTGTAGGGAACGCTCTCCACGATCTGGGGATATACGAGGGGTGAAAGTTCTGCGGTCTGGGTCATACCGAGGTCCATACCGGCCAGGGAGGCCAGGGAAGCCAGGGATGAGTTCCTGGAAGAACTCATCTGGGGCACCATGGTGGTGGACACGGTATAGGTGCGTTTCATAGTGAGGGCGGCTATAAGGCCCAGGAAGATGAACACTCCGGTGACTATGAGAATGGTCTTGCGGCCATCCCAGAGGCTCCTGACAAGGGCCATTATGTCAATGCCTTCCTCCTCCTCAACCGCGGGATTGTTGTACTGATTGTTCTGGTCCATACGCTGCTAGTTTGTTGTCCTGAGAAGGTTCCTTGACAGGATGATGACGGAGATGATAGACGTTACGGAGGACAGGGTCTTGGCCGCTACGCTTTCAAAGTCAACCTTATTCTTGGGCTCTTCCATCTTGCGGTTTCTGTCATCAATCTTGTCCTGGTTCATCTTGAGGGTGATCACGCTTCCGGGCTCCACGATAGGAGTGGCGCGGAATATGAACTGCTTGGTGCCCTTGGACTGGTTGTTGGGAAGGGTGACTGTTACGCTCTTTCTATCGGCATACTTGTCAAAGCCGCCGGCGTAATTCTTTATATACCAGGCTGCGGTGTGACGGCCCTTGAACACAACGTTCTTCTGGTCGCTCACAAAGTCCTCCGCAATATACTGGTTCATAAGGGTACCTGTAGGACGGATGACCACAGTGTTCTCCTGGCGGTTCACGTTGAGGACGTCGCCGGCCATAAGGATGGGGTCGTGCTTCATATTCTTGGAATGGCTCTTGGCCTTCTTGAGGTCTATGCCGATACGGCCGCGGTTGCGGTAAGTACGGAAGATGCTGGAATAAGGATCGGCATCGTCCAGGAGGCCGCCAGCCATCTTGATAATCTCTGAAAGGTGAGTACGGGAATCGTTGAGAACGTATACGCCGGGATACTTTACGCGGCCGTTGATCTCAACCACGCGGTCTGTTGCGAAGTTGGGGGTCATACGCACCACAATATGGTCATAGGGCTGGAGGACGAAGTTTTTGTCGATGGGGTTGTAGTCCTCGTCAACCGTGAGGGTAATTAGGTCGTACTGGACTTCGTCGCTCTTGGAGATGTTCACGCGGAACACCTGGACCTTGTCATAGGCTGCGCCAACTGCAAAGCCGCCGGCCATCATAATTAGGTCGTGAACGGTGATGGAAGGATCGTAGGTTACGCCCACGGAGTTCTTCACGGCGCCGCTTACACGGACCTCGCCGATATTGGTGTAAGTGGTGTTGTCGTACACGTTCAGGACATCGCCGGGCTGCAGGAGGGTTTCACCGTCCTTGGTGAGGTCTACGCGGATGTATTCCTTCTTTTCTGGGTTGGTGATATCCGTGCGGGTGATGTATGCAACGGGGAACACGCTGGGCTTGAGGCCGTTTGCGTATTCGATGGCCTGGCTCACGGTCATACGGTCGTTGAGGCTGAAACTGCGGGTGAACGGAGCGCGCACCTGGCCCTGGACGGAGATCTGGTCCACGTCACGGAAGGAGGTGAGGCTGAGTACGCGGATCTTGTCCTTTGCCTGCAGCGGGAAGTCGTAACTCTCGGAATCCTTTTCAGGGAACGGGAGGGTAAGGATCTCAACGGTCTGGTCAGGGCGCGTACGCTCCACGTACACGAAGTCCAGACGGGCGCTGTGGCTGGGACCTCCGGCAAGTTCGATTGCCTGTCCAAGGGTCATTACGTCATTGAGGCCGAAGGTGCGCTCGAAGGGGTTACGGACTTCTCCGCTTACGCCCACTGTCCATTTCTCAAGGTAACTGTCAAGAGCAAGGACGGTCACCACATCCCTCTGCTCCAGTTGGAAATCCGGGTTGCCGTTTTCTCCGGGGAAAGGAACGGTGAGGACCTCAACGGTCTCATCGGGGGCGGTGCGCTCCACAAAGACATAGTCCTTGCGGGCGGTATACTTGAGTTCCGCTTTCTCGATGAGGCGCTTAAGGCTCTTGTTCTGGTCGTAGTCGAAATTACCGCCGTAGTAGACGTCACCCTTGATGGTCACGAAGTTCTCAAGAGGGCGTGCGGCCGATTTGATCCTCACTATGTCGCCGGGCTCCAGGGAAACCTTCTGGTCCCCGCCCATAACGGACTTGAGTTTGTATTCCTGGTAACTGATCTCACCGTCCATATGACGCTCAATCTGGACAAACTCCGGATATACGTCATAGGTAAGGCCGCCGGCATACTCGATGAGTTTTGCAAGGTCTTCACCCTCAACCATCTCATACCTCATAGGACGCTTTACGCCGCCTTCGATGCTCACAATCTTCTGGGAGATGGGAACAAAGAGGACGTCGTTGTTCTGGAGGTCATAGGGAAGGCCGGCGGTGGGATTTGTCATATACTGGTAAAGGTCCAGACGGGTGGTCTTGCCTGCGCGGGAGAGTTGGATGTTACGGATGGAACCCTGGGCGGTGGGACCGCCAGCCGCAGCAAGGGCGTTGAAGGCGGTGTTGAGGGCACTGAGGGTGAAACCGCCCTGTACGCCAACCTCACCGAAGATGCTCACCGTGATGGTACGGGCTGTGGTGATGGTAACGGCAATCTGGTCCGGGCGGAAGGAATAGTGATGGGAGAGTTTACTGCGGATGGCTGCGCGGGCCTGGGCAAGAGTCATTCCCTTGAGGAAGATCTTGGTTGAGCCTGCGGGCTGGATGGAGCCGTCCGGGGATATCCTCTGGTGGATTTCAGTCTGGGAGGAACCGAAGATTGAAATATGGACTTCGTCTCCTTCTCCAAGGATGTAAGTATCCGGAGCCTGGGCGCCGTCAGTGGTGCGGAAAACGTCCAGGGACTTGCCGGTGAAGATGGAGTGGCCGTAGATGTCATTTCCTGCTGTAGGAGAGACATTTGCCTCGTCAAGGGCCTCTTCCAAGGCGCTCTCGGCGGCTGCTTCACCTATTGTGGTCTGGGGAACGTCGTCCGGAGACACCGGACCTACCTCGATGACGGTAGGGGTGGCTGCAGCCACCGGCGCTGCACCGCCTTCAGCAGCGCCGCCGGCTGCGGGAGCGGGCTGGTTTGCTGCGGCTTTTTCCGCCTGCATCGCATTGATGATGGCCATAACGCGGCCCTGGTACTTGGGATAATCTGTAGGAGGGATGGTGTCGGGGTTGATGCCCTCTGCCATAAGGCGGGTACGGACCTCTGCCTCAGTGAGGCCGCGCTTGTCAAGTTCTTCGCGGGCCATTGAAAGCATTGATGCCGACTGCGCCACTGCCAGAACGGACACCAGAATCATAAGGGATGAGAGTAGGAATCTCTTCATAGCTTTATCGTTTGTTTTAAATATTCTATATTTAGCCTACAAATTTACAAAAATTAATTGAATATCTAAAGAGTGCTGCTATTTGGTACAGAAAGTGTATATTTGCAGTGGAATTTGACATTATGAAAAAAGTACTAGTAAGCATCCTGGCAGCCCTCATTTGCTGCAGCGCGTTTTCCCAGCAGATCCGCACAAACTACCGCAGCGGCGGTTTCACCCACATCTCTACGGATTACGAGGCCATAAAACTGGCCGATATCCCCTCCGAGGCAAGGGTGGAACTTGTGGGGCTTCCTGACGGATCTTCCGTATATCTTCTGTACATCAACCTCATCCAGAAGGAATCCGTGGTTACGCCGAAGGGCGTGAAGATGTCGGCCACGCTCCCCTCCGGGAAGTTCGTGCGCCTGGACCAGATAGGCCAGGATTCCGCAACCAAGAGACGCAGGGAAGACGGCCTCTTCGTGAACCGTCTCAAGTACGCCGCAGAGCCAGCGGACATTGAAAAAATGATACGTGGTATCAAATCCATAGACCTTGTGACGGGCTGGAATCCGGACGACTACGTTCAGGCCACCTTCGCCCAGGACGAATTCGCAAAACTTCTCAAATCCCACTGCGAGGCCATCCTGAAGGCATCTGAGAGCACCATCGAACTGTCGGCCACCATTGCAGGCCGCACAGACAACGCTAACAGCATCCTCACAACGTCAAATCCCATCGTAGCCCGCGGCAGCAGCCTTGACTACAACGTCATCCTCTCCCACCTCTACTACAAGAACACCGGAGAGGAAGACCTTGACCTTGCGGTTGTCATCGGCACAGGAGAAAAGCATCATATCCCCTACGACGCCCCGGTCAGGTTCACTCTCCGCGACGGCTCGGAGATATCGCTCATCCAGACAAGGGACGACTACAATTTCTTCTACGTCTATCCTTCCCTTCAGGACTTCTACAGGATGGCTTACGTTGGTGTATCGGCCATATCTATAGAATGCGAGGACGGCATCCTTCAGGATACCATCCCCGCATCAGGTGAAGATTTCACGTCTGCTGTTTCCCAGCAGTTGAACCTGCTTCTTTCAGTGAGCCCGCGCTAGTCTGCGAAGGCGTAACTGAAGCCCTGGATCTTGTCCCAGTCACCGCGTGTGAAGTCCGGGATTTCAACGGGAGCGCAGCCGTTCTCGATTGAGATCCTTGAGAGTTCCGTCACGCAGCACCATTCGGCAAGGTCATACACGTCCATATCCAGCGGCAGGCCGTTGTTCAGGCAGTAGATGAGGCGGTAGTCCATGATGAAGTCCATTCCGCCGTGGCCGCCAACCTCCTTTGCAAGAGCCTCCAGTTCGGGGGTGAGGATGGGGTTGCGGTACTTTGCCATAAGTTCCTCGAGGTCGTCGCCTTCATACACTTTCTCAAACTCAAGGTCTTCGTAGTCAACGTCTCCGGTGTTCTCCGTCCTGAGGCATACCTGGCCCACGGGGTATTTGGCGGCATAGCCGTCTGTGCCCACAAGCTGGTACATGCGGTCATAGGGACGGGGAGTCATTACGTCGTGCTCGATGAGGATGCTCTTGCCCTTTGCGGTGCGGATCATGGTCATGGTTTCGTCGCCGTTCTGGAAATCCGTGCAGGGCTTGCCGGTACGTTTCTCAACGTGCTTAGGGCCGTTGAAGGGATCCGTGTCCATGGCCACAAGCGTGGTGAGGCGGTCTCCGCGGTGGATGTTGAGGGCCTGTGCAATGGGGCCGAAGCCATGGGTGGGATAAAGGTCTCCCCTGTGTTTATGGTTGAACTCCAGACGCCAGTTGCGCCAGTACTTGCTCCAGTAGGGGTCAAGGTTGTGGTGGTAGGAGCCTTCAACGTGGATGATGTCTCCAAAAACGCCCTGCTGCGCCATTGTGAGGGCGGTGAGTTCAAAGAAGTCGTAGCAGCAGTTCTCAAGGATCATGCAGTGCTTGCGGGTGCGCTCGGAGGTGTTCACAAGGTCCCAGCAGGCCTGGAGGGTTTCTGCCGAAGGAACTTCCAGGGCAACGTGCTTTCCGTGCTCCATTGCGTAGAGAGCCACGGGAACGTGGTGAATCCAGTCAGTGCAGATGTAGACAAGGTCTACGTCAGGGTCTTCGCAGAGTTGTTTGTAAACCTCCTCGTCACCGGTATATACCTTTGCGGTCATTCCGCGGCTTTCCAGGACCTTGAGGTTTTTCTCAGCCCTGTCGGGCTCAACGTCACAGATGGCTGCGACGTGGCTGCCTGGAACATATGAAAGACGATGGACTGCGCCTGAACCGCGGTCTCCAAGGCCAACTACGCCGATACCTACATCGGCAATGGGCTCTGCGGCAAACTGAAGCATAGTCTCCTGACCGGCGGGACGGGCAGGAACAGGAGTCTTGATAATCTTTGCAGACTGGCTGCAGGAAACGGCTGCAAGGACGGCGGCCGATAAGATGATGGCTCTTAGTTTCATATCTTTTCAATAAATTCTTTCATTGCGGGAACCTTTGCCATAGCGGCGTGGAACAGGGCAACCTGGTTGCGGGTGCGAACGAGGTTGTGCTCCGGGTATTTGATCTTGTAGTAGGTGTCTCCGTTGATGTAATCGGCAAAGAAACGCACGGCCTGCATATACGGGAACAGGCAGGCGGCGTAAGGGAGGTTCTCCTTTTCGATGGGGGTGAGGAACACGTTTGCGCTCTCAAGATAGCCCTTTGCAAAGGCCTCGAAGATATCCATCCTGAAATCCACCTTCTCTACCTCCGGGCTGTCTTCCGCAACGGTGTTTGCGGCGGTGCGGAGGAAGTCTCCGAAGTCACTGAACACGAAACTGGGCATAAGGGTGTCAAGGTCTATGACGCAGAGGATGTTGCCGTCCTTGTCAAATAGCATATTGTTCACTTTTGTGTCGCAGTGGCAGATACGCTTGGGGAGTTTGCCTTCACGGTAAAGACGCTCCGCCTTGCACATTTCCTCCTCATAGGGAAGGATGTCCTCAAGGATGGCCTTCACCTCAGGCTCCGCCATACGGCCGGCTTTATCGGCCTTGACGGCCTCATGGAGCTGGCGGGCGCGGAGTTCCATATTGTGGAAGTCAGGGATGGTCTCGCCAAGGGTATCCGGGATATCGGAGAGCATTGCCTCAAAGGCGCCGAAAGCCTTTCCGGCATAGTAGGAGTATTCCGGATTTACGGTTTCATACGTGAAGGCGTTCTTGATGAAGATTGAAACGCGCCAGTACTGAGTACCGTCTGTCCAGTAGGTCTTGCCGGTTTCCCTGCAGGGAATGAACGTGAGGGTCATCTGGCCCTTGCGGCGGATATGGGCAGTTGCGCAGTCAATATTGTGCTGGAGCAGTTCCACATCCTGGAAAATGGCGTTGTTGATTCTCTGAAGCACGTAATCATCCGGGCCGTCGGTCTTCACCAGGAGGGTGTCGTTGATAAGGCCGTTTCCAAGGGGTTTGATCTCCTTTACATTGCCCTGAATGGCAAAAAGTTTTACAATTTCAAGTGGTTCCATTTGAATGATAGTGTTATCTATGCAAAGTTAATGAATTTTTGCATACGAAACACCCCCCGTTTCGAAAAACGTTTCAAAGGGTTTCGGAGTAACGCATAACAATAAGAAAAGAGACCTGGGAATAGGTCTCTTTTATGTGTGATTCCGTTGGGATTTTGCAAATCCCCAACCCTGCCACGGGCCATCAACAAAGAAAGAAGACCGACCGGTCTTCTTTCTTTGTGATTCCGTTGGGATTCGAACCCAAGACCCACAGCTTAGAAGGCTGTTGCTCTATCCAACTGAGCTACGGAACCATCCTCAATTGGACTGCAAAGTTAGTTATTTTTCCGCTAATTGCAAACGTAGCGGCCCTACTGCACAAAACCGGCGAAGTACCCTGCAAAGAACACGTTAGTTATAAGATAGCCGATGATTGTGGATACAAGAACGCATATGAGTCCAGGCATCATGAAACTGTGGTTCAGAAGGTACTTGCCGATAACCGTGGTGCCGGAGCGGTCGAAGTTAACGGTGGCGATATCCGAAGGATAGTTGGGGATGAAGAAGTATCCGTACACGCTGGGAAGTACTCCAAGGAGCACGGGACCGGCGATTCCCAGTTCATACGCAAGAGGCAGCATAGCCACTACCACGGCGCCCTGGGAGTTGATGAGAACGGACACCAGGAAGAACACGAACGCTATGCTCCAGGGGTAGTTTGTGACAAGTCCCGTGAGCATCTCCTTCATCTGGTCCATATAGTTTCCAAAGTAGGTATCGGCCAGCCAGGCGATGCCGTAGATTGCCACCACGGCCACCATTCCGGACTGCCATACTGCGCCTGCGACCGCCTTCTTGGGCTGGGCCTTACAGAAGATGATGTTGGCGGCTGCGGCCGTGAGCATTATGATCTGGATGCAGATGTTCATCTTGGGAAGATTGATGGTCTTTGCAAGCGAAACCCCGTCAATCTTAATCATCTGGCAGAACGCGAATCCCACAATCACAAGGAGGGCGCCCAGGAACACGAATACGGAAGCCTTGGCCTCTTTGGTGATTTCCTTGTCAAGGGTGGTGGCGCTATGGCCGTACATATACTGGTACATCTCGGGATCGGCCTTACGGGCAAGGAAGTCGGGGTCCTTGTCAAGGTCCTTGCCTCTCTTATAGGACGCAGCCGCGGCGCACATGAGGCCGCACACGCATGCCGGAATTGTAACCATCAGGACCTGCGGGATGCTCACCATATAGCCGTTGGCGTTTGAAATTGTAACAAATGCCACCACGGCCGCCGCAATGGGAGAGCAGGTGATGCCCACCTGGGAGGCCACGGAGGCCACGCCGCAGGGACGCTCCGGGCGGATATTCTTTTTGAGGGCGATGTCACAGATGATGGGCATTATGGTGTAGACCACGTGGCCGGTGCCCACCAGGACGGTGAGGAAGAAGGTCACAAGGGGGCCCAGGAAAGTGATGTGCTGGGGGTTCTTCCTAAGCATCTTCTCTGCAATCTGGATCATCCAGTCCATACCGCCGGAAGCCTGCAGGGTGCCGGCGCAGGTAACGGCCGCGATGATGATATAGATGACGTCCGTGGGAGGCGTACCGGGCTTGAGCCCAAATCCGAATACAAGGATTGCAAGGCCGATACCGCTTATTGCACCAAGGGCAAGGGACCCGTAGCGGGAGCCTACGTACAGTGCTGCCAGAACGATGAGCAGCTCGATGATCATAGTGAAAGTCATAGTGCCAATGTGGTTTGCGACCGCTAATATACAAAAAAACGTTGATAATCGTTGCAGGCGCGCGCTTGCTATTGTGATTAATTTTTCTGAAATTCGCATTATGGAATCTTCAGTACTGCGTCTTGCGCGTAAGCCCATAGAGAATGTCCGCGTGGGCTTTATCGGCCTTGGGATGAGAGGTCCCGGCGCCGTGGAGCGTTTCATTTTCCTGGAGCATGCCACTGTGGCGGCTCTCTGCGATCTGTATCCCGGTCCTGTGGCCGATGCTCAGAAGATCCTCTCCTCTCACGGCTGCGCTCCGGCAAAGGAGTTTGTGGGCCCGGACGCCTGGAAGCGCCTCTGCGAACTCCCGGACCTTGACCTTGTGTACGTGGCGGCCCCCTGGCAACTTCACGCCGCAATGGGCGTATATGCTATGGAATGCGGCAAGAACGTGGCCCTGGAGGTGCCGGCAGCAACTACCGTGGAGGAATGCTGGGCGCTTGTGGATACCGCGGAGCGCACGCGCATGCACTGTATGATGCTGGAGAACAGTTGCTACGATTCCTTTGAGATGACCTGCCTCAGGATGGCCCGTGAGGGCGTTTTTGGAGATATCGTCCACGTTGAGGGCGGGTACTGCCACAACCTCTCAACCTATTGGGACAAGTACCGCGACGACTGGAGTATGCGCTTCAGCGCAAAGCACCACGGGGACGTCTATCCAACGCATGGTATCGGCCCACTTTGCCAGCTTCTTGACATCCACCGCGGGGATAAACTCTCATACCTGGTGTCTATGGATTCGGCAGCCATTGCCGGTCAGGCGACGGCCGATTCCCGCTACGGCGCCGGAAATGTTTCATTTTCTAACGGAGACATCACTTCCACCCTCATCCGCACTGCCCGCGGCCGGAGCATCCTGCTTCAGCATTCGGTTATGACTCCCCAGCCCTACAGCCGCCTGTACCGCATTTACGGCACCCGCGGATTCGCCAACAAGTACCCCGCTCCGGGGTTCGTGTTCGATGACGGAAAGGAGTATATGCCGGAGGGGGAAGTATCGGCCCTTATGGCCCGCTACAAACATCCCGTTTGGCAGGAACTTGAGGAAAAGGCGCTCACCGTGGGCGGCCACAACGGTATTGACTACATAATGGACTACCGCCTGGTGGAATGCCTCCACAAGGGCCTTCCGCTGGATATGGACGTGTATGATGCGGCCGAATGGAGCAGTATCGTGGAACTCTCTGAAAAGTCCATCCTTGGCGGCTCCGTCCCCGTTGAGGTCCCGGATTTCACCCGGGGCCGATAATACTAGGTGATTACCTGGAGCCGAAGTACAGAAGGACCATACTGGCAAGGAGAAGTATGAGGTCCAGGGCCTTTGAGCGGATGTTCTTTTCTTTCAGGATAAAAGCGCCGATAGCAAAACTCACCAGCACGCTGCCGCGGCGGATCATTGACACTACGGCTATGAGTGCGTCTGGCTGGGATAGGGCCTGCATATAGAGGTAATCGGCCCCGCAGAGGAAGATGCTGATAAACGGGATTGACCAGTCCCAGCGGAAAGGTGTGGTTTTATGCCGTACCGGAAGCCAGAGGAAAACCAGCACCAGAGCCATCATCCCCGCCTGATACAGCGTGTACCATGCCAGAACCTGACTGCGGTCAAGTCCAAGACGCTCCGGAGACATCAGGAATTTGTCATACAGTCCGCTGGCGGCTCCAAGAAACACGGCCAGGATAAGGCATACCAGCCACTTGTTCCCGGGTTTTATACCCTCCTTATGCCCGCTCAGGCGCATAAGGAAATACGCCACCATGGCAAGGATCACACCGCCCCACTGCAGCCCGTTCAGGTGCTCGTCAAAGATGAAGATGGCACCCAGCAGCACCAGCACAGGCCGCGTAGCGTTGATGGGCCCCACTATGGTGAGCGGCAGGTTCTTCATTGCAAAGTACCCTGCCATCCAGGAACTGAGCACCAGCGCGCTCTTAAGGAGTATAAACTTCTGCACGGCCCATCCTCCCCAGCCGGTAGCGAACAGGAACGGGGAGAAGATAAGGGCCGATAAAACCGTGTTAAGCAGCAGCACCGGCACCACGGCATTGTCCTTCAGGGATATCTTCTTGAAGGAGTCATAGCCGCCCAGAAGGGCCGCAGAGCAGAACGCCAGTAACCACCAGGTCACGTACCCCCTACTTCACCATTCCGCTGAAGCCCATAAAGGCCAGGGCAAGGATACCCACGGAGATGATAGCGATGGGAACGCCCTTGAAACTCTTGGGTACGTTCATAAGGGCAAGGTGCTCACGGATACCCGCAAATATCACCATTGCAAGACCGTAACCGAGGGATGTGGCAAAGGCGTATACCAGTGCCTGGCCGAGGTTGAGCATACCTCCGGGGACAAATGCGAACTCCTTGGTAACCACGTTGATGGCAACACCCAGAACAGCGCAGTTGGTGGTGATAAGGGGCAGGAAGATACCCAGGGCCTGATACAGCGACGGGGAAACCTTCTTGAGCACAATCTCCACCATCTGGACCAGGGCCGCAATCACAAGGATGAAGGCGATGGTCTGGAGGAAGGTGATTCCAAACGGCACCAGCAGGTACTTGTTGATGAGATATGTAACCAGCGTTGCCAGGGTAATCACAAAGCATACGGCCATGGACATACCCGTTGCGGTGGAAAGTTTGTTGGAAACGCCAAGGAAGGGGCAGATACCCAGGAACTGGGCCAGGACAATATTGTTAACGAATATTGCCGATATTATTATGAGAAAGTACTCCATAGCCTAGCTGTTCTTTTTGAGGAATTTGTTAAAAAGTACCATAAGATAGCCAAGGCACAGGAATGCGCCGGGAGCCATCACGAATGCCAGCATACCGTCTGCGCCGCCGGTGAAACTCCAGCCGAACGCGCTTCCGGAGCCAAGGATCTCACGCACAAGGCCAAGAACGGTAAGCGAGCAGGTGAAACCCAGGCCCACACCTATTCCGTCCAGCGCGCTCTCCCCAACGCCGTGCTTGTTTGCAAAAGCCTCAGCGCGTCCGAGGACTATGCAGTTCACCACGATGAGCGGGATGAAAAGGCCAAGGGTCTCGTACATGGCCGGGGTGTAGGCCTGCATAAGGAACTGAAGCAGGGTCACAAACGTGGCAATCACCACAATGTACACGGGGATGTGCACCTTATCAGGCACCACCGGAGCAATGAGGGAGATTGCCATATTGGAAAGGACCAGCACAAAGAGTGTAGCGAGGCCCATAGAGAGGCCGTTTATGGCCGATGTTGTTGTGGCCAGCGTGGGGCACATACCCAGCAGGAGCACAAAGGTGGGGTTGTTCTTTACAAGCCCGTCTGTCAGAAGTTTGAATTTACTCATTGTCCTGTCCTCCTTCTTCTGTTAGGGGTTCATCTTCTTCAATAACCTCGTCCGGTTTCAGGCCGTCAAACACCTTCAGGGCATTCTCCACTGCAAGCGTATATGCCCTGGAAGTGATTGTGGAAGCCGTGATGGCATCTACGTCACCGCCGTCCTTCTTCACGGAAAGTTTCTTGACGGCGGGGTCAAATCCCCTCCACTGATCCATAAACTTTGCATCCGTGGAGCACTTTGCGCCAAGGCCGGGAGTCTCAGAATGTGAAAGCACGGAAGTGTTGTACACAACCCCGTCCACAGTGACGCCAACCATCAGCGACAGGGGGCCGCCGAAGCCTACCACAGTGGATTCAATTGCATAACCCACAACGGCCTCGCCGTCCTTTGCCGTGTAATAATGGGCATCGGCATTATACTCAAGAGTCTCGAAATGCGGAAGCACCTGTGCAACGGCAGCCTGCGTCTTTGCAGCGGCCGCGGCCTCGATTGGAGCCTTGGTTATCACATACGCGCCGCCAAGGACCGCGCTGCACGCAAGGCACACCAGCCCAAGGACAAGCACCATATTGGTAAGATTGGATTTTGCCGCCATACGCTATTTCCTCCCGAATTTTTTCTGGTGGAACCACATATTGAGAAGCGGCACCACAGAGTTCATAATCAAAATGGCAAATGAAACGCCCTCCGGATAGGAGCCGAAGTAACGGATCATCATTGTAAGGAAGCCAATTCCAACGCCGAAGATAACGCCGCCCCAGAGGCTCATAGGCGAGGTCACGTAGTCCGTAGCCATAAAGCAGGCGCCAAGGACAAGACCGCCGGTGAGGAGGTTGAAAAGGGGATCCGTGAAACGGGAAGGATCTATTCCCCAGAAAATGAGGGAAGTGAGAGCCACCGTTCCAAAGATGCTGAGGGTAATCCAGGGCTTCACAACCTTGCGGCAGCAAAGGTAAATGAAACCGGCAAGAAGAGCAAGGGCGCAGGCCTCACCTGCACTGCCTCCAAGGTTTGCAAAGAGAAGGTCCCTGTAATTGAAGGCCGATGTAAGTTCCTGAACGGAAGCCCCCTGCATAAGGCCTTCCTGGATTGCGCCAAGCGGAGTGGGACCTGAAACGGCGTCCACAACGCCCTGGGGAGCGCCCCAGGTGGTCATATAGGTAGGGAACGATACCAGCAGGAAGACGCGGCCCACAAGGGCAGGATTCCATATATTCTGGCCGATACCGCCGAAAGTCATCTTGGCAACGCCGATGGCAACCACGGCTCCTATCATCACAACCCACCAGGGCGTGGTGTAGGGAAGGTTCAGGGCCAGGAGGATACCTGTAATGACTGCGGAAAGGTCCCCGATTGTGGAGGGTTTCCGGAGCATATACTTGGTGATGGCCCATTCAAGCAGCACGCAGGATGCGACGCTCACCGCCATCACAAGGATCTCTCTCCAGCCGTAGAATACGAAGGAGCATATTACCGCGGGGATAAGCGCGATAATAACGTCACGCATCAGGGTTTTTGTGGAAACCGGAGCGTGGATATGGGGATTGGGAGATACTAATAACTTTTCCATAGTCAGTTACTTTTTAGCGGCTTCAGCGGCGGCCTTTGCGGCGGCGGCGCGGGCGCGGATGGCTCCCATCGCCAGGCCTTTACCCAGACGTACCCAGTCCAGCAGGGGGATGTTGGCGGGGCAGGAATACAGGCAGCAGCCACACTCGATGCAGTCGTGGGCGGCATTTGCCTCCAGCGCCTCTACATCTGAGTTACGGGACAACTTTTGGAGAAGGAAGGGCTCAAGACCCATAGGGCAGGCATCGGCGCAGCGGCCGCAGCGGATACATTCGGATTCCGGAGCGCGGCGTGTCTGGGCCTCGGTGAGAAGAAGGAGGGCACCTGTTCCCTTTACCGTTGCTGCGTCAAGGTTTGCAACGGCGCGTCCCATCATAGGGCCGCCGCTTATAACCTTTGCGGCATCGGCCGGAATACCTCCAAGGTAGTCCAGGATATAACGGAGGGGCGTTCCTACGCGAACCAGGAGGTTGGCCTGGTTGGGGAAACACTCGCCGGTTACGGTTACGGAGTTGTCCACAATGGGCTTGTTCTTCTGGACGGCGTCATAGACCGCCAGGGCAGTTGCAACATTCTGGACAACTGCGCCAACGCTGATAGGAAGGGCGCCGGAACCCACCTGACGGTGCATAACGGCATCTATGAGTTGCTTTTCACCTCCCTGCGGATACATCATCTTCATCTCCATCACCTCAATGCCCTCATATCCAAGTTTTTCAATGACTTCACGGATATGGGAGATGGCTTCCGGCTTATTTTCCTCAATTGCAATGGTGCAGGGAACGTTTCCCATCACCTGCCTGAGGATAGCGGCTCCAACCACCACCTGCTCTCCCTTTTCAAGGAGGGTGCGGAAGTCGGAGGTGAGGTAAGGCTCACATTCGCAGCCATTTATGATGACTCTCTCGCACTTGGATCCGGGAGGCGGGGAAAGTTTCACGTGAGTGGGGAATGTTGCGCCGCCAAGGCCCACAACGCCGCCAAGGCGGATCTTCTCCACGATGGCCTTGTTATCGGCAGGAATCTCAGTGACGAGGGTATCGGTGGTGTCAATACCATCGGCCCACTCGTCACCTTCCACGGCAATCTCAATGTGCGTCACGGGACGTCCGGCAAGGTCCGGGCGGGGGCCGATAGATTTAACGGTTCCCGAAACGGAGGAATGGATGAAGGCGCTCACAAAGCCGCCGGGCTCTGCTATCACCTGGCCCACCTTCACCTTGTCACCAACGGCAACACAGGGAACGGAGGGTGCGCCAATATGCTGTGCCACAGAAATATACACTGTGGGGGCAAGAGGCAGGGGGCAAATGGGGCAGCCCCTGGAAATCTTGCTGTCGTGCGGATGAACACCGCCGATGGAGAATGTTCTCTTACTCATTTGCTGCAGCCTCCTTCGCTTTCTGGTTACGGATTTTAATACGCTCCTTTATGGCGTCCTTGTCCAGCGGCTTGGGGAAATTCACGCCGTGGATGGCGCCGGTGGGGCACATAGCCTCGCACTCGCGGCAAAGTTTACACTTGGACGCATCTATATAGGCAATATTGCCTTCCACCACAATGGCCTCGTGGGTGCAGGTTTTGGCGCATATGCCGCAGCCGATACAGGCCGATGCGCACGCCTTCTTTGCAACGGGACCTTTGTCGCGGTTAAGGCAACTCACGAACACCCTCATTCCGCGGGGGCCCTTGGGCCTAAGTTCGATGACCTTCTTGGGGCAGGCCTTCACGCAGGCGCCGCAGGCGGTGCACTTCTCCTCATCCACTTCCGGAAGACCGGTTTCGGGGTTCATTGAGAGGGCTCCGAACTGGCAGGCCTTCACGCAGTCTCCGCAGCCAAGGCAGCCGTATGCGCAGCCTGTGTCTCCGGCATACAGTTGGGCTTTAACGGCGCAGGACTCCGTGCCGCCCCATTCGTTCACCCTGGGGCGCACGGCGCAGGTGCCGTTGCACCTCACCACGGCCACCATAGGGGCTTTGGCCTTAACCTCGTAGCCAAGGATGGCCGCTACCTTTGCCATAGTGTCGTTGCCACCCACCGGACAGTAGTTGTTGTCCAGATTGGGCGCTTTCACGGCAGCCTCTGCAAAAGCGCGGCAGCCGGCGAAGCCGCAGCCGCCGCAGTTTGCGCCGGGCATTGCTTTCTCGACTTCGTCGATGCGTGGATCCTCCTCAACCTTGAACTTCTGGGCCACAAGGTACAGGACCAGGGCAAGCAGAAGGCCAAGGACGGTAACCACCGCAATCGTCCAAATGATTGTTGATGACATAGTTTATCGTTTAATAGTAAATACGTATTCGTCTTGAAGTTTCCCGCGGAAAAGCCACAGAAGGAGATAATACAATCCTACCGCGGCGATGCCGGAAAGCCCGGCCACAACCTCGCCTACCCCAAGGGACATAAGCCCCAGGATTGCCGCAAGAAGTATTATAAGGGGTATAAGGTATGCAAGATACACGGCCTTGAAGCCCATAGAGGCCTTGAGAAGGACCTCCACTTCATCCCCTACTGCGTGCTTGTTGTATGGGTCCGTGGGGAGTTCCACCACTTTTTCCGCAACATCACCCATACTGCAGAGGCCCGCGGCGTGGCACTCTGAGCAGGCGCCGTGCTGCACGAAGGCAACCGTTGTCACCTGCGGGGTGATTTTCACTATCTTTCCTTTATGGGAGATGCTTTCACTCATTTCACGCGGGCTTCAAAGGGATATTTGAGGTTTTCCAGTTGCTTCACCCAACCCTGAACGGAGCCAATCCTGAGGGGCGCCACGAAGCCTATCGGCACGCGGTTTTCGTCGTCGGAGAACCAGAGGGTCATCTCAGTTTCACCGTCAAACATAGCCCCGGAGACCACCTGGCAACTGAATCTCCAGACGTTCACCTTCCCAAGACGCTTCACCTTCACGGAATCCTTTCCCTTGTAGGTGAGAAGGATGTCAAAGACAGTGTCGTCAATGGCAAAACTGATTGGAATCTTCCTTCCGGGAGTGAGGATACTGAAATCCAGGCTCCTTACATAATATAGGATGGAGGTTATGTCGCAGACGCAGTCCTTGATGGGAATGTCCAGGATCTGCTGTCCCCGGCCCTCGAAGTTGATATCGGCGTGAATCTCCTTCTTGTCCCAGTCGTAGATGTAGTTGTTGAAGGCGCGGTAATCCCCCTGCTTTGTGTTGCGGTAGTACTTCAGGGGACGCACGGCGTCAAGGGCGAACCAGGTCTCAAAACGCTCGTGCATATCGTAGAAGACGCTGAAAAACGGCGCGCTGTCGGCAATTAGGGACGCCTTGTAGACGCTTTTTCCGTTAAGGGCCGATTCCGTCAGCGCAAGGTCTCCGGTTGCTACCTCGGTGTTCACCGCGCCCCATTTGAAGTAAAGGCCCATCCTGATCTTCTCTCCCGCCTTGAACGGAAGATCCCCGCTTGTGGGGAAACAGTTCTGGGCCGATGCCAGGGCGGCAACCAGCAAAGCACATAGTATAAGCGTCAGTCTCCTCATCAAAAATCCTGTGAAGAATCAAAGTCCTGGTAACTTGCGCCCTGGGCGGGAGCGGGTTCATTGGCGGCGCTTGCCACCGGGCCCCTCTGGGCATAGATGTCAAGGCTTTGATCGGCCTCTACAAACTTCACCTGGCCGGCCTTGTACTTCATCTCTATGTCGCACACCTCACCGTTACGGTGCTTGGCTATCACGATGTATGCCTTCTCCTTGTCCTCAGGGTTGTCGCTCATACCTACAAAATCCGGGCGATGGATGAAGATGACCATATCGGCATCCTGCTCGATTGAACCGGATTCACGGAGGTCGCTGAGTTGGGGCTTCCCCATACCGCCCGTACGCTGAACCGCGTTACGGGACAACTGTGACAGCGCAATGATGGGGATGTTCAGTTCCTTGGCAGTAGCCTTGAGGGTACGGGAAATGGCCGCCACTTCCTGCTCACGCAGGCCCCTTAGTTCCACGGGACCCTGCATAAGTTGGAGATAGTCAACCACTATGAGCCTCACGCCCTTCGACTTTACAAGGCGCTTTGCCTTGGTGCGGAATTCCATAATGGGAATGCCGGGGGTGTCGTCAATGTACAGGGGCGCCTTTGCCAGGCGCTTCAGGGTGTCTTCCAACTGGATCCACTCGAAGGTTTCCAGTTTTACGCCGCCCTTTATCTTTTCTCCGGAAAGGCCGCTTTCCGTTGTGATGAGACGCTTTCCAAGTTGGTCGGCGCTCATTTCCAGGGAGAACACAGCCACGGGCATATTTGCATCTACGGCCGCATTGCGGGCAATATTCAGCGCAAATGCAGTCTTACCAACGGAGGGACGCGCCGCAAGGATGATGAGGTCACTCTTCTGCCATCCCTGGGTTACCCTGTCAATGGAAGGATAGCCTGAAGGGACACCGGAAGGCCCCGTGATGTTCTGGAGTTCCTGGAGGTTGTCCAGCACGGAGTTGATTATGGACCCGATATCCTGGACGTCCCTCTTTACGTTGTTCTGGATGGCGGCGAAGACCTTTGTCTGGGCGTTGTCAATTAGGTCGTCCACATTGGTGGATTCGTCAAAGGACTGCTTCAGGATATCGTAGGAGGCCGTAATGAGGTCCCTCTGGATGGTCTTCTGCTTGAGTATCTTGATGTAGTACTCAATGTGGGCCGCGGCGCCAATGTTCTGGGACAGGCGCGCAAGTTCCACCGGACCGCCTATCTCCTCAAGGTCTCCGCTTGAACGGAGTTTCTCGCTTACCGTAACTATGTCTATGCTCACGTGCTCATTGACGAGAGCGCTCATCGCCTCAAAGATCTTGCGGTGACGGGGGTCATAGAAACAGCCCGCGCTGAGTTCCTCCATTGACTCGTCAATGGTTGCCGGCTCTACCAGCATAGCGCCCAGCACGGCCTCCTCAACGTCAAGCGCCTGAGGGGGTTTGTTCCCCATCAGGGCTTCCAGGTTGAGTGGTTCCTGAGGCTTCCTAGGCATCGAAATCGGGGTTGATGATGATGCGGCCGCAGTGCTCGCAGATGATGAGTTTGCGGTTTGAGGCAATCTCTACGCGGCGCTGGGGGGTGATGGTGTTGAAGCATCCTCCGCAGGAGTCTCCGTTGTAGATACCCACAACTGCAAGGTGGTTGTTCACGCTGGCGCGGATACGCTCATAGGCGCTCATGGTACGGGCGTCGATCTTGGCGGCGCATTCTTCGCGGCGTGCGCGGAGAACGGCTTCCTCCTTTGCGGTTTCCTCAACGATGGTCTCAAGTTCGGCCTTCTTGGCGGCAAGGTCCTCTTCACGGATGGTGAGGCGGTCCTTTATGTCATCAAGTTCCGCCTTCTTCTCACCAATCTCATAGCGGGTGTCGTTGATGGTTTTCTCGTCAATCTGGCGGAGAAGGTCCTGGTTCTCGATTTCCTTGTTCAGGGAATCGTACTCACGGGAGTTGGTGATGGTCTCCAACTGGTGCTGGTATTTCTGGATGGTGCCCTCGTGCTCTGCGATGGAGAGTTTTGCATCGGCTATATTGCGGGTGAGTTGGTCCACCACGGCCGATATTGAAGCGCTGCGCTCCTTGAGGGTTGCGATCTCTGATTCCAGGGCCTCTACCTCTGCGGGGAGGGCGCCACGGAGTTGGATGATCTTGTCAATCTCTGAATCTGCGGCCTGGAGTTGATAGAGGGTCTTGAGTTTTTCCTCAACGCTCATCTCGGAGTCTCCGAAAGACTTCTGGAGAGATACAAAGGTTTCCCTGTTGTCGATGGGAGCCTCTACTTTCTTGGCTGCTGTAGTTTTTTTGGTTGCCATATGTAATAAATCGATTTATTTATGCATCACAAAATAGTGGACGGGATTGCTCCTGTCCAGCGTGCCGGATGAATAGCTTGCAAAGTTAGGAAATTTTTTCCGTATTTGCGTAAGCAAAATGTCCACAATGTCAACTTCGCTCTCAAAATGGCCGATATCCATCACCATAAAGCCATCCCGGGTAAAGAAATTGTGATATGATACATCGGCCGTAATGTAAAGTTGCGCTCCGGCACAGCGGGCCGATTCTATCTCCGACCCTCCGCTTCCGCCAAGCACCGCCACCCGGCTGATGGGCCCCTCCAGGGGCTTGGAACTCCTGATAACGGTAAGGCCGAAAGCCCTTCCCACATACTCCAGGGCCTCATTTCCAGTAAGCGGCCGGGGAAGAGTGCCGATACACCCGAGGCCGTTCCCCGCCTCATCCTTCTCAAGGATCTCAATATCCTCAAGGCCCAGTTTCAGGGCCATAGCCCAACTTACGCCCTCAGGCACTTTATCGGCCGATGTATGGGCGGCATAAACCGCCACCCCGCCGCGGATTGCAGCCATTACGGTTGCCCCAACGGGATCCTCGGGCCCTATCTGCTTAAGTCCGTGGAAAATGAGCGGATGATGAGTCACAACCATATTGCACCCCCTGGAAACCGCTTCCTCAATGAGCCCCACGGTGCAGTCAAAACCCACCAGGACACCCTTCACCTCATCCTCCGGACTCCCTATGAGAAGCCCGCTGTTGTCCCAGCCTTCCTGCACGCAGCGCGGCGCAAAGGCCTCTATTGCTTCAACGATATCCCTTACTTGCATATGGCCTCCCTCACTTGAACAAGTTGTTTGCGGATGGCCTTGAGGCTGTCCAGGGCCTTCACGCGGCGGTCTACGCTGCGGTGGTCCTCCTTAAGCCTCTGCATGGCGCCCTCCAGGGTAAGCCCCTGATTCTTAACCATAAACTGGATCTGCTTCAGGGTCTCTATATCCTCCGGGTGGTACAGGCGGTTGCCCTTTGCGTTACGCTGGGGCTTCACGTACTTCTCAAAGTAGTTGCTCCAGTAACGTACGGCCGACGGCGCCTCTGAAAGCATATCGGCCACCTCTCCCATTGTGTACAGCAGTTTAGCCATATTACTGTTTTTTGTTAGGTTGATGCGAAAATGAACGTCTTGGGCCCTCCTCCTGAAGCCAATGATCGTGGTCAAACGTCTCTCCGGGGCCGATAAATGCCCCCTCATGCTCCAGCGTAAACGCCATATACGTTATTGGCAGCCCCATCTCCAGGAACATCTTCTCATAGAACGTCTGCACCTCAAATACTGCCATAAGATCTGACTGCGGTTCAGGGGCCTGAAGGGTTTCGGAACCTGTAGCCGCCCGTGGCTTCATGAACGGGAGGGGCCCGGCCGCAGGCTGGGAGGGACGAGGGCTCGAAGAGCCCGAAGGGTTCAGAAGCCCTTCAGGCCCCTGAATCCCTTCTCTGTAAATATCAGTACCTGAAGCGATTACATTCAAATTATTGACCTTACAGACAGCCTGGGTGTATTCGTAAAGATAGCGTGAATCAGTCTTGAGGTGGACTATTCCGCCGGGGCGGAGGAAGCCGCGGTAGCGTTCCAGGAACATAGGCGAAGAAAGCCTGGCGTTCTCTGAACCGCGTAACTGGGGATCGGAGAAGGTGAGCCAGATTTCAGAGACCTCGGAGGGCCCGAAGAAAGCGCCTATGAACTCTATCCTTGTGCGAAGGAATGCAACGTTTGGAAGGGCGTTCTCAGTGGCGAATTTGGCTCCGGCCCAGAGGCGGGCGCCCTTGATGTCAACGCCTATAAAATTGATTTCAGGATGCCTCAGGGCCAGGGCGATGGTATAATCTCCTTTGCCGCATCCAAGTTCCAGGACAATGGGACGGTCATTGCCGAACATCTCCTTCCCCCAGTTGCCCTTGATGGGATGATCATTAAGGACAAGGGCCTTGGACCCGGGAGCCTTTGGCGCAAGCACGGCAGAGGCGTCCGGCTGCAGGAGGCAGCGGAAGGTAGCGTTTTCGGCAAATTTTTTCAGTTTCCCGTGACCCATTACTTCTTGTTACGGTTCTTGCGGCGTTTCTTACGTTTCTTTTCAGGATCGAAGCGGTTGATTGCATCATCGCCAACGGCCGATACAAACTCCGGAGAGCGCTCCGGCTCTTCCTGAAGCGTTGCGGGACGCTCCCCGCGGCGGTTCATGGCCTGGATCTCCCTAACTTCATCGGCCGATAATCCATATACCTTTGCGAGGGAGCCCTTCTCATATGAGAAGTAAAGCATTCCGGCAAGGATATCCGTTTTCACAAGGAAAGCCTGACCGTCCTCAAGTTCAAGGGGCTCATTCACGCGGGGAAGACGGGAGCGGGCATCGGTGTAAGCCGCTACTTCATAATTGAGGCAGCACTTTAGTTTTCCGCACTGGCCGGCCAGTTTCTGGGGATTCAGGGAAAGGTCCTGGACGCGGGCGGCGGCGGTTGTGATGGATTTGAACTCCGTGATGTAGTTGGCGCAGCAAAGTTCACGGCCGCACACGCCAAGGCCGCCTATGAGGCCGGCTTCCTGGCGGGCGCCTATCTGCTTCATCTCAACGCGGATATGGAATTCCTCCGCGAAATCCTTGATAAGCTGACGGAAGTCCACGCGGCCATCGGCAATGTAATAGAAGATGGCCTTGGTGCCGTCTCCCTGGAACTCCACATCCCCTATCTTCATCTCCAGACCAAGGTTTGCGGCAAGCACGCGGGCGCGGATCATTGTCTCCTCCTCGCGGGCAATTGCCTCCTGCCAGCGCTGGATGTCAAAGGGGCGCGCTTTACGGTATATTTTCTTGAGTTCCTGCTGCGCAGGGTCTACACCCTTGCACTTCATCTGGCGGGCAACCACGGGCCCTTCGAGAGTTACAATTCCTAAATCGTGGCCAGTAGCAGCCTCTACAACCACAAGGTCTCCGGTTTTGATACTCTGGCCGGAAGCATTCACGTAGATGCCCTTACGGGTGTTCTTGAAACGGACCTCGAAGTAGCCGTCCCACTGCTCCTGGGCTATGCCCTTGAGGGTATCATATACCTCAAGCTTGCAGCAGCCCTGACGGTAGCGTATATCTTTTTCTCCCGATTCCTCGTCTGTCACAACCGTACAGCCGCGGAAGCAGTCGAACTGGATTGATTCGTTGCTATAATCTTTCATAGCGATATATATAGTTTGCTCACAAGGTCTGTGAACAGGATTTTCTGGTTTACGTTGCGCTCAAGGAGCGTGAGGGCACGCTCCAGCGCCTCATTTGCCTTGCGGGGGAAGGTGGGTTTGAGGGCCCCTGCCATGCGGCGGAACCAGTCTCCCTCCCCTTCAGGAAGAACCGCCAGCTGCGGAGTTTTCTGGACCAGGAAGATGCGGCGGAGATCCTCCGAGGCAAGCCTGCAGAAAGACTTCTGCTTCTCCCTGTCCTTAAGGTCTGCAACTGCATCAGAGGTTTCAAGCGCCTGCAGGAGATTGCGTGCGGTAAGGGCCTCCAGAATATCGTGGAAGAGGTCCCTGAGGACCGCCGCACCCGCAACTTCACGGGCGTGGACAATGGAATTGGCCTCAAGTGAAAGCGGCTGTATCCTTATGTGAAGGCAGCGGGAGGATATGGTCACAAGCACCTTTTCCGGAGCCTGGGTGATGAGGAGGAAAAGAGTTTTCTGAGGCGGTTCCTCCACCATTTTGAGGAGGGCGTTTGCCGCCTGGGCGTTCATCTTTTCCGGGAGGTACATCACAACGGTGCGGTAGCCTCCCTCAACGGCGCTCAGGGAAAGCTTGTCAAGAAGCGCCCTGGCCTCATTGACGGAGATGTTGCTCTGCTTCCCTTCTATGCCGATGGCCTCATAAAGCTCGTTCTCAAAAAAGTACGGATTATCCTGAAGGAGCTCCCTGAAAGGGCCGATAAAATTCTGGGACACGGGTTTATCCGACCCCGCCACCGGGAACACAAAGTGGATATCCGGGTGGATGAGTTTTCCTACGCGGGGATTGCCCCCGTAGAGTTCTTCAAGGAAGTTGAGGGCTATCGGGAAAGCCCCCGCGCCGTCGTCCTGATGCATCAGGATGGCGTGGGGCACGTGACCGCTTTCCACCATTCGGTGAAGGGCGTCCACAACTTCCTTATTCCCGTAAACCTTCATCATTTTCCCCTCTCTCCAACGTATCTTGCTATAGCCACAAGGCGGTCCTTGGCGGGGCCTTCAGGAAGAAAATCCAACTCTCCGATGGCCTTATGAATAAACTCGTCCACCTTGAGGGCGCTCTTTTCTATGCCGCCGCGGCTCCTTACAAACTCCAGCACTTCACGGCCAAGTTCAGGGTTATCGGCAATCTTTGTAACCTTAGCCCTTATATCGGCCTCATTGTCCGCGCCTTCAAGGGCGCATAGGAGCGGCTGGGTTATCTTCTGCTCCTTGAGGTCTATCCCCACGGGCTTTCCCAGAGCGTCTTCCCCGGCGGCGTAATCCATCCAGTCGTCCTTCACCTGGAAGGCCATTCCAAGCAGCCTGGCAAACTCTCCAAGGGCCTTTATGGACTCCTCAGGTGCACCCACGGAGACCGCCGCGCTTAGGGCCGATGCCTCAAAGAGCGATGCCGTCTTGCAGTAGATTATGCGTTCATAGTCCTGCTGGGTGGTATCCCCTTTCACCGCCTTCTCCATCTGGAGGAGTTCGCCCTCTGCCAGGTGGCCGAGGGTTGCGGAAAAGATCCTTGTTACCCTGTCCGTGCCACGGGATGCCCCAAGTATGGTTTTCACGGCCTTTACCAGCCAGTAATCTCCTATGAGGACGGATGCGTGGGGGTTAAGGAAACTTGCAACGGTAGGGCGGCCCCGGCGCTCCGAGGCGCAGTCCACTACGTCGTCGTGAAGGAGAGTGGCGTTATGGAGAAGTTCCGCTGCCGCCGCAAACTTTACGGTGTCTTCATTTGGCGATCCCACTGCATCGGCGCAGAGAAAGGACAGGGACGGCCTCATCATCTTGCCGGGGTTTTCCCTTAGGGCGCGGTTGGTGGCATCAAGAAGGGATACGTCGGAGCGGAGGGCGTCTTCTATGACACTCTCCACCTTGCCCAGCCAGGGCTCAAGATATGATTTAATCTCCTTCAAAGCAGTTCAGCAGTTCTTCCACTGTTTCCGGGAACTTCACAAGCGCGCGGTCACGGGGCTCCAGCATTCCGGTTTCCACAAAATGGTCCAGAAGGGCCTTCAGGGGGCTATAGAAGCCGTTCAGATTGAGGACGTATAGGTTTCCGGGGTACTTGCCCAGTTTTCTGAGGGTATGGGTCTCTATGAATTCGTCCATGGTGCCGATTCCTCCGGGAAGGGCAATAACTGCAACGGTGCCTTCACGCATTGCGGTTTTGCGGCTTGCCATAGTGTCTGTCCAGATTATCCTGGAAACGCCGGGGTTCTCAAGGCCCCTCATAAACTCAGGAAGCACTGCGGTGTGCTCTCCGCCGCATTTTATGGATTCATCCGTGATGGCGCCCATAGTGCCTATCTTTCCGCCGCCGGACACAAGGCCGTAACCCTTTGCGTGGAGCCCGCGGGCAAGTTCCCTTGCGGCCTCATTGAACTTAGGGTCTATCTTTTCACTTGCAGAGCAGAAAACGGCAATCTTTTTCATCCCCTACAGGTTTGCCTTGATCTTTTCCAGGAGGGCGGGCTTGGGCATTGCGCCAACGGTCTTGTCCACAATCTCACCGTTCTTCACAAAGAGAAGGGTGGGGATGCTCATAATGCGGTACTGGGCGGCAATTTCATCGGCGTCATCCACGTTCACCTTCACAACGGTGATCTGGTCCGGCATCTCTTCCTCCACCTGGTCAAGGATGGGGGAAAGCATACGGCAGGGACCGCACCAGGTGGCCCAGAAATCAACTATTACAAGTTTATTATCCTGTAAAAGTTCATTGAAATTGGTATTTGTTGCAACTTTCATAACTGTACGTTTTTATCAATTTACAAAGATACAAAAAAATATCCTCCCTTCAAACGCGTTGAAAGGAGGACATTAATCTTTGATTAATTGAACTAGAAGAACAGGCCCAGGGTGACCTTAATACCCTGATAGTTCTTGATGTCCTTGTAGGACTCCTTAACAGCGGTCAGTTTATCGTTTGCGTCAATCTTGCCGTTGTCATAGAGGTTGCCAAGGTTCATAAACCACTGGACGCTCACCTGGAAGTGGTCCAGGATCTGGACACCGCCTCCAACGCCAAAACCGTATTCAAGCTTGTTTTTGACCTCATTTGCAGCAGCATTGATTTGCTCAGGGGAGGTAGTGTTATTCACCACACCTTCCAGAAGGACATCATAATTTTCCTGACCGCTGACGGCGAAGCCTACAAAAGGCTCCAAAAGCACGAAGGGGCGGAATGCAAGGAGGTCTATACCGGCCTGGAGGCCTGCAGAAAGTTCAATGAAACCGGTTTTACTCTGGAAAGAATTGGTAACGCTCTGGGTGTTGTTATCCACTATAGCCTGATGAAGGTTTGCACCCTTTACCTGATATGCCAACTGGGGCTGGATGGCAAAGATGTTTCCCAACTCCCAACGCACAGCAGCGCCAACGTGATACAGGCTCACATTCTTGAAGTTTGCCATAGCATCCTTGGTATCAATGCCGGTAGAAGATGATGTGAAACCGCCGATGATTCCAAAGCTCTGGGCATTAAGGCTTGCAATGCCAAGAATGGCCGCGGCAAATACTGTAAACAGTCTTTTCATTATTATTTTCTTTTAGGTTAATTCAACTTTCAGACGCAAAGGTAGCAAAAAAAACTAAATTGCATCCTCTACGGGAAGGAGGTATGCCCTGAGGCCAAGGGCCTTGTTGGCGGCGTCCTTTTCACGCAGCGCATCCATAATCTTTGGAGCAAGGGAATCCTCCACCGCTGTAAGGACGGCGTGGTTCTGGGCCGGCCAGGCGTGTGACCCAAGGTGAGGTTCACCATCTACGGTTCCCCTTCCGCCAACTTCATTCCACACGGTGTAACCCCTCTGGCCAAGGCCATCCAGAAGTTCTACAATCTCCTGATTGTAAGCCTGATTGTATGCTATAAATATCGCTTTCATTGTTTTTCTTTTTTAGCCTTGCGGCGGGCGCGGTGCTCCGTGAAGCCGCAGTAAAGGACGGGGATGATGACAAGGGTGATGAGGGTGGAGATGGAAAGTCCCCAGGCAACGGTGATACCAAGGCCCCTCCAGAGGTCTGCGCCCTCTCCGGTTCCCCAGGCCATGGGGAGCATACCCAGGACGGTTGTGAGGGTTGTCATAAGAATAGGCCTCAGACGGCTTCTTGCGGCGGTGACGGAGGCTTCCCTAACGGCTACCCCCCTCTCCTGAAGGAGGATGGTGTAGTCAATGAGCACAATACCGTTTTTCACCACAATACCCAGCAGGATTATTATGCCCACCATACCCATCATACTTATTGGCATCCATCCGTGAACCATACTTCCAAGAGCCACGCCAACCAGGGCGAAAGGAATGGAGAACATAATCACGAAAGGTCCCAGGAGGGATTCAAACTGGGATGCCATAACCATATACACAAGGATCACTATGAGAACGAACAGCAGGAACATATCCCTGAAGGACTTCTGCTGCTCCTCATAGTCTCCGCCTATCCTCCAACTCATATGGGAAGGGAGAGGATTGGATGCCATAAGGCCGTTCACTATCTCAACGCCTTCACTGAGGGCTTTTCCGCGGGCCATCATACCGGTTACGGTAATGTAGCGGTCACGGTTCTTCCTCTGGATTGTGGGAGGGACTTTTGACTCCTTGATGGTTCCCAGGTCACGTACCCTTATTCCCTGTCCCTGGGTATTGTAGATCACAATATTCTCAAGGTCCTCGATGGAACTTCTGAACTCCGGGGCATAACGCACGCGGATGTTGTATTCCTCACCGTCCTCGCGGAAGAAGGAAGCAACGGTGCCGGACATGGCGGCCGATACATATGCGGCTGCGGTTGTGGACGTGAGGCCGTTCAGGGCCAGTTTCTCACGGTCAAAGTCCACCTCGTACTCGGGCGTATACTGATCCCTTGAAAGGATTGCCTGGGTAAAGAAACCGGTTTCCATCATCGCGGCGCGGACGCGGCGGGCTTCGGACTCAGTCTCGTCAAAGTCGTAGCCGTAGATTTCCACCTGGACGTTGGCGCGGCCGCCCATACCCATACCGCCTTCAGTCACGTTGAAACGGTTGAGTTCAGGGAATTCGCGTAGGTCGGCGCGGATTATATCGGCAATCTCATTGACAGACCGCGTACGGGTAGAGATGGAGCCGATATTGACGTTCATCGTGATGAGGTACGTTCCGTTCTGGCGCATCGATGCGAAGGCGTTCTCGGAATCGGCCTGACCATAACGGTAACTGAGGACCTTGAGTTCCGGCACATCCTTCTTGATGCGCTCGTAGATACGCCACGCCACGTCTCCGGTAACGTGCTGGGCCGTTCCTATGGGAAGTTCTATGGTGGCCGATATGCGGCCCTCGTCCTCCTGCGGGAAGAATTCCGTACGCATCTTGGGAATGAAGATGTACAGTACCACGCCGAATATCACCAGCGCCGCCACCATAATGAGTTTCTTGTGGTTCATGCACCAGCCTATGAGGCGGGAATAACCGCGGGAGATTGCGTCCAGGACCTTGTTCACCGGGCCGAACACAATCCTGTACGCCTTGTTGGTCACAGGCTTGTTGTTCATCAGGAGGGCGCACAAGGTGGGCACCAGGGTAAGTGCCGCCGTGGTGGACACTATCATAATGATGGAAACTATCCAGCCCAGTTGCTTGAACATAATGCCGGCCATACCGGTTATCATAGTGAGGGGCAGGAACACGCACAGCATAGTGAGCGTGGATGCAATTACGGAGATACCAACCTCCGCCGTGCCGTGAACGGCCGCCTCCTTGGGCTTTTCTCCCCTTTCAAGGTGCGTGGTCACGTTCTCAAGCACCACTATAGCGTCGTCCACCACCATACCTATGGCTATGGCAAGGGCGCTCATGGAGATGATGTTGAGGGTGCTTCCCGTTGCAAACAGATAGAGGAGTGAAGCAAGCAAGGCTATAGGGATGGAAAGTACCACGATAAGGGTTCCCTTCAGCCTTCCCAGGAAGAGGAACACCACCAGCATAACCACCAGGAAGGTGATTATAATGGTGTCACGAAGAGACTTGATGGTGAGGAGGATATCCTCCGAATTGTCAACGATGGTTGTTATCTTGATATCTGAAGGAAGGTTTCTGGAGATGGTTTTCATCTCCTGTTTAATCTTCCTTACAACCTCAACCGTATTGTAGCCTGACTGCTTCTGGATAATGATCTGGGCGCCGCGGCTGCCGTTGGTGTAGGACTCCTGGGACTTCTCCTCCAGGGTGTCGTCCACGCGGGCCACGTCCCTCAGGTATACGGCCGATCCTCCAAAGTTTCCAAGGACCACGTCAAGAAGTTCCTGGGGATCCTGGAACTCCTTCTTGATACGGAGGGTGTAGGTATCGGAGCCGATATCTATGCTTCCGGAAGGGACGTTACGGTTCTCGGCGGCTATTACCTGCGCGATAGCGGCGATGGAAAGGTGATACGACTCCAGTTTGGCGGGGTCGCAGTACACCTGGATCTCACGCTTGGGGGCACCTGCCACAGTTACCTGTCCAACACCGGAGACGCGGGCAAGCGGAGTTGCCACTTTGTCGTCCAGGATCTTGTCCAGGGCGCTCACGCTCTGGTTTGCCGTTGCCGACATCATCAGGATGGGCATATCGTCCACGCTGAACTTGAAAAGATACGGCAGCGACGCCCCGTCGGGGAGTTGCTGCGACACCATATCCAGTTTGTCACGGACGTCGTTGGTGGCCTCGTCTATGTCAGTGCCGTACTCGAACTCAAGGGTGAGGATGGAAATGTTCTCACGGGAGTTGGAGGTGAGGTTCTTCAGGTTGGCAACGCCGTTAAGGGTGTTTTCAAGCACCTTGGTAAGGTTGTTCTCTACATCCTCGGCCGATGCCCCCGGATAGGAACTCATCACCATAATGGTGTTGGACTCTATTTCCGGGAAGTTGTTTACCGGCAGCCTGGTGAGGGCGAAGATGCCAAGGATGGCGAAGGCCAGGAATACAAGGCAGGTTGTAACCGGGTGCTCTACCGATGTTCTGTAAATGCTCATAGTACGTTCACCTTGACTCCGTCCTTAAGCGCCGACTGGCCCTTGACAACTATCCTGCTCCCGGCTTCGATGCCGGAGATTATCTCATATTCTGCGCCGATGTGACGGCCCACAGTTACGGGAGTGTAACTCACGGTGCCGTCCTCTGAAAGCACGTAGATGAACCTTGTGCCGGTGCCTTCCTGCTTGACTATGCTCCTGTCCGGGACAATGACGCTGCTGCGGTTTCCGAAGTTCACGGTCACGCGGGCGTACATTCCGGGGCGGAGGACTTTATCGGCATTGGGAACCACCACCTCCGCCTTGAAGGTATGGGTGGCGGCGTCAATTGTGGGATAGAGGCGCTCAACCTTGCCCTGGAAGGTCTTTCCGGGGATGGCGTCTACGGTAAGGGACACTTTGTCGCCCTTTTTCACCTTGGTGTATTCGCTCTCGGAGATGCCCACAAGGAGTTTCACGGGAACCACCTGCTGCACGGTGAAGATGGGGGCGCTCATCCCGAACATATCGCCTTTGTCAAAGTTCCGGGCCGATACATAACCGGTGATGGGGCTTCTCAGGATAGTGTTTTCCTTGACGTTGTTGTAATTGGACTTACGGACCTTGTAGCCAAGTTCCGCGGTCTCGAAGTCGCTCTGGGAGACGCCGCCCTCGGCGTAGAGGCTCTTCAGGCGCTCGTACTCTATTTCGTCGTTTTTCACCTGGAGTTCCAGTTGCTCAAGTTGGATGCGGTCCATTTCGGCCAGGACCTGTCCCTTCTGGACGTAGTCCCCCACCTCGACGTTGATCTTGCGGATTCGGCCGCCGCTCTGGGGCATGATGTTGTTCACGGCGTAGGCCTCGACGGTAGAGGCGTAAACGCTTTCCTGGGGCACCATACGGGCCTCTGCCACCGTAACTTCCACGTTGGGGACAATCTCTGCGGGAGCCGGGGCGGCTGCGGGAGAACCGGCCTTCTGAGTGCCAAAATTGCCGCAGGACACCGCGGCTGCAAGGGCTGCAAGTATTGCAATTCCTTTCCTATTCATATGTCTTTTCTTCTGTAAAATCGTAACCTAATGTCTGTTCAAGGCCGGCCTTCGCAACCACAAAGTTGTATACGGCCTGCGCCGCCTGGAGGCGGGTCTGGGTGAGGGTGAGTTCAGTGTTGTTTAGGTCCGTGAGGGTGCTCTTTCCCACCTCGAAACTCTTGGAGGCAATGTTGTAGGCTTTCTCGGCGCTTGTAAGGGCCTCCTTGGCAGCGTCGTAGGTTTTCATTGCCGTATCCATAGTGGAGAGGCTCTGGCGGATCCCAATCCTTAGCTGACGCTCAGTGTTTTCCCTCTGGAGGTCAAGTTCATCGGCCTGAACGCGGGTCTGCTTGATTGTATGGTAGCGCTGCCCGCCGGAGAAGATGGGGATGTTCAGGGAGAACACCGCCGTAGAGGAAGGCAACCATTTCCACTGGGCCAGGTTGAATTTGTCGCTCTGGGTGTAGTAGTTGTAGGATATCTGGGCCGATAAGGTGGGAAGATACGCGTACTGCTGCATCCTTATCTGCTTGGAAAGCATTTCCGCCTGGGCAGCCAGCTGGCGAAGCTGGGTGTTGCGGTCCAGGGATGCCTCCGTGCCCTCGTTGATGTCATAGAACATATGCTCTGCAAAATCTTCCAGGGCGCCAACCACATCTACGGGACGGTCAAGGTCCAGGCCCATCACGGCCTTGAGTTGCCACAGTGACAGGTAGATTGCGTTTTCCGCGTTGTAGACGTTGGGGATTGCTGCCGCAAGGGAACTCTGGGCGCGGGCAAGGTCAAGTTCTGATGCCTTTTGGACGTTGTACCTGCTTTCCGTGGTCTTAAGGTTCTGGGCGGCGTTTTCAAACACCGCATTGTAAACGTCGTAGGAGGCCTTTGCCATAAGGACGGCGTAGTAGGCCTGCTTCACCTGGGTGACGGTGCCAAGGCGGCTTTCACGGGCCTTTTCAACTGCAAGTTCAACCTGATCTCCGGTGATGCAGAGGCTCTCCCAGAGTTGGGCGTTGATTATGGGCATCGAGGCGCTCAGGCCAAGTTGCACCTGGTTCCGGCGGCCCATTTCGATGGGGTCACTGCTGGAAGATGTCTTCTCCTCTGTCTTTGGAGCCTCGTATGGCACAAAGGGAGTGCTTGTTGCCGCATAGAGTTGCTGGATGTAGTACATTATGGGCTCGAATGCGCTTGTCATCATCGAGGCCATTCCGCCGCCTCCGCTGCCGGAGGATTCGTCGTCCGAGCCGAAGAACACCTTCTGCTTCTGGATGGCGTAACTGTACATTCCGGTGGCGTTGATCTGGGGGAAAAGCGCGCCGTAAGCACCCTTACGGGCATATTTCTGGCGCTGGACCTCCATATCGGCCACTTTTACGGAAGTATTTTCACTGAGGGCTATCTTGATGGCGTCGTCCAGCGTAAGCACAAGCGTGCTGTCCGATGCTTCCTGAGGTGATTCCTTATACTGCGCCCATGCCGCTGAAGGCAGCAGGATGAGGAGCGTAAGGATCAAATTTTTAACACACATAAAAACTAACTGAATAAGCTGGCAATTTACTGCAAAAATTAGGCCTGCAAATGTACGAATTTATTATTATATTTGCAGTATGGAAACACTCATCGTACATTGGAATGTGAACCCCGCCCTGTTTCACATCGGCGGCTTTGAACTCAGATGGTACTCGCTGCTTTTTGTGAGCGGCTTCATTCTGGGCTGGTTCATCATGAAAAGCTTCTTTAACCGTGAAAAGATAAGCGAGGCCCTCCTGGACCCTATGCTATATATGCTCCTTATATGCACCATAGTGGGCGCACGCCTCGGCCACTGCCTGTTCTATGAGCCGGATTACTATCTGGCACCTTTCTTCCAGATGTTCGGAGGCACCGTTTCCCCCCAGGTGGCGGCCCGCGGCATGACCAATTGGCAGGCCTTCTGGGAAATCTTTATGCCCTGGAAAGGCGGCCTCGCAAGCCATGGCGGCACCATAGCCATCATCCTTGGCATCATCTGGTATGCCCGTAAGTACGGCCCGGCAAACGGCTTCGACTTCGTGTGGGTAATTGACCACATAGCAATCCCCGTTGCCTTTGCAGCGTGCTTCATCCGCCTTGGCAACCTCTTTAACTCAGAGATCTACGGCGGCCCCACCTCTCTTCCCTGGGGCTTTGTATTTGAGAGAAACGGAGAAACCGTACCCTGCCATCCCACGCAGCTCTATGAGGCCCTCACATATCTCCTTCTTGGATTCCTCCTTATCTGGCTGTACCGCAACAGGCTGGAAAAACTTTATAGGGGTACGTTCATCGGCATATTCCTGATTGTGTGCTTCGGCAGCCGCTTCCTCATTGAGTTTGTAAAGAACGACCAGGTGGACTTCGAGGCCAACATGGCCCTCAACATGGGCCAGCTCCTCTCCATCCCGTTCGTGCTCCTCGGCATCGGCTTCCTGGTGTACGCCTTCGTGAAGAAGCAGCCCGCCATGGC
>R27__coassemble_253_pt1 | contig 40002 bp, 37 predicted proteins | sample R27__metabat2_high_PE_018 | metagenome-assembled genome bin R27
TCTTGATTTTTATCCCCACTGGCGTAAAAATCCAAGATTTTTATGTAAGTTTGTGCGTTTAAATAAAGACTTATGGCATACTATGAACTCAATGAGCAGGAGCTCGGAAGAAGAGAATCACTTGCAAAACTGCGTGAACTGGGGATAAATCCCTATCCGGCACCCCTGTACCCCATAAACACCACAACGGTGGAAATTGCTGAAGGCTTCAAGCCGGAAGAAGGCAATTTCCAGGACGTGTGCATCGCCGGCCGCATCATGAGCCGCCGTATCATGGGCGCCGCATCCTTCATGGAACTGCAGGACAGCGCAGGCCGTATCCAGGTATATGTAAAACGTGACGAGATCTGCCCCGGTGAGGACAAGACAATGTACAACACCGTGTTCAAGAAACTGCTTGACATTGGAGACATTATCGGCATAAAGGGCTTTGCCTTCTTTACCCAGACCGGCCAGTTATCCGTTCACGCGAAGGAACTGACAGTCCTGTCAAAGTCCCTGAGGGTCCTGCCCATAGTGAAGACCGATGCCGACGGCACCGTCCACGACAGTTTCGAGGACCCTGAACTCCGCTACCGCCAGAGGTACGTGGACCTTGTGGTGAACCCGCAGGTGAAGGAAACCTTCGTGAAGCGCACGCTCATCATCAACACAATGCGCCAGTGCTTCAACGAGGCCGGCTGCCTTGAGGTGGAGACCCCCATTCTCCAGGCCATCCCCGGCGGCGCAACGGCCCGTCCGTTCATCACCCACCACAACGCCCTGGACGTGGATATGTATATGAGGATTGCAAACGAACTGTACCTTAAGCGCCTCATCGTGGGCGGCTTTGCGGGCGTTTATGAGTTTGCGAAGAACTTCCGCAACGAGGGTATGGACAAAACCCATAATCCGGAGTTCACCTGTGTGGAGATGTACATAGCATACAAGGATTACCTCTGGATGATGGAATTCACGGAGAAGATGCTCCAGAAGGTGGCCGAAGCCACCGGCGGCGTGAAGAAGGTGATAGGCGGCAACGAGATCTCCTTCGAGGGACCTTTCCGCAGGCTGCCGATACTTGACGCCATCAAGGAATTCGCGGGCGTTGACGTGAAGGGTATGGACGAGGCCGCGCTTCGTGAAACCTGCAAGAAACTGAACGTTGAGGTGAGCCCTGAGATGGGCGTAGGAAAACTCATCGACGCCATCTTCGGCCAGTACTGCGAGGAAAAACTCATCCAGCCCACATTTGTCATTGACTATCCCGTGGAGATGAGCCCCCTTACCAAGCGCTGCAGGCACGACGATACCCTCACTGAGCGTTTTGAACTCTTTGTGAACGGTAAGGAACTTGCCAACGCATATTCGGAACTGAACGATCCCATCGACCAGCTTGACCGCTTTGAGGAGCAGGCCGCGCTCAAGTCAAAGGGAGACGACGAAGCCATGTACATCGACTACGACTTTGTCCGCGCCCTTGAGTACGGCATGCCTCCCACCTCCGGTATCGGCATTGGCATAGACCGCCTCACGATGTTTATGACAGGAAAGGACAGCATCCAGGACGTCCTGTTCTTCCCCATGATGAGGCCGGAAAAATTCTAGCGAATTTTCCCGGCCTCCGGCCTTTTGAGGGGGCTCTGCCCCCTATTATTCCCCGCCGGTCCCTTGGACCGGGGCTACGCGAGAAGCCATGAGAACAGAAACGATAACATCGGCATCCAATCCAAAGATCAAGAATCTGCTTCTGCTGCAGGAGAAATCCAGGGCGCGGCGGGAGCAGGGTCTTTTTGTGGTGGAGGGCCGACGTGAACTGGAACATTGCCTGGAAGCAGGGTACAATGTCCGGACCCTCTTTGTGTGTACGGAGATCTTTGGCAGCGATACAACACCCTCAGCCGCAGAGGCTCAAATCATCGAAATTCCGGAGGCGCTGTACCGCAAGGTTGCATACCGTGAAAGCACGGAGGGAATCATAGCGGAAGTGGAGTACAAGGAGCGCACGCTCAGTGATCTCAATCTTCCTGAGAATCCTCTGATAATGGTGCTGGAGGCCGTTGAGAAACCCGGGAATCTTGGCGCGGTGCTCCGCAGCGCAGACGCTGCCGGAGCCGATGCAGTTCTTATCTGCGACCCCCTCACGGACCTCTACAACCCCAATCTCATAAGGGCTTCCATAGGCGCGGTGTTCACCGTACCCACGGTGGCCTGCAGTTCGGAAGAAGCCATAGCATTCCTTCAGGCCTGCGGCATACAGATACTTACGGCGCAGCTTCAGGACTCCTCGCTGTACTATGATGTAGATATGCGCCGCGGAACCGCCCTTGTGATGGGCACTGAGTCCACCGGTCTCACGGACCAGTGGAGGAAGGCCGCATCGGCCCATATCCGCATCCCTATGCTTGGGCGGCTGGACAGCCTGAACGTCTCCGTCAGCGCCGCAATCCTCCTCTTCGAGGCCGTGCGTCAGAGGCAGGCCTAGATGCTTTACACCGGGCGGGTTTTTGCCTTCAGCCATTGCGCAACCTCTGCCGGGAGGCGGGGACTCAGCGCTTCATAAACGTGCCTGTTGTAGGTGTTAAGCCACTCAATTTCATCGGCCGACAACAGCGAAACATCCAGGCAGGACGTGTCAAAGTGGCACAGGGTCAGAGGCTCGAAACCCAGCCAGGAGCCAAATTCGTTGTCTCCCAGACGACGCACCAGCACAAGGTTTTCATGGCGCACGCCGTGCATTCCCTCCCGGTAGATGCCTGGTTCGTCGGAGAGGATCATCCCCGGCAGCAGGGCCTGGGAGTTGAAATTCTGGCGGATGTCCTGAGGGCCCTCATGGACGCCCAGAAAGAAGCCCACGCCGTGGCCGGTTCCGTGGCCGAAGTTACGGCGCGCCCTCCACAGCGGCTCACGCGCCAGGGCGTCTATCTGGCAGCCGGCGGTTCCTGCAGGGAAAACAGCCATGGCAAGGCCGATGTGCCCTTTCAGTACCAGCGTATAATCCTCAATTTCAAGCGGCGTACAAGGCCCCAGGGGCACTGTACGCGTGATATCGGTGGTTCCAAAGAGGTATTGCCCGCCGGAATCCACAAGGTACAGGCCGCGGGCTTCAAGTAAGGAGGAGCCCTCTACCGGCGTGATGTAATGCGGCAACGCCGCGCCTTCCCCATAGGCCGATATAGTCTCAAAACTGTCCCCCCGGTAGCCAGGGATCTGAGCCCGCAATCGGCCCAGTTCACAGGCGGCCTCCCACTCGGTAACACGGCCGGCGTGGAGCTCCACCCAATAGAGGAACTGCTCCACGGCAAGGCCGTCCTCAATGTGGGCCTCCCTCATCCCGTCTATCTCCACCTGGTTTTTCACAGCCTTCCAGAGCGGGACTGGAGATGCAGTTTCGATAACCTCCGGGAGGAGGTCGCCGTCGTCTATGGCATCCCTCAGGGCATAGTTTATTCCGGATGGATCCACGCATATCTTATCTACGCCGTCAAGCCTTAGTGAGGCCAGGGTGAAATTAACGTCCGAATAGTCCCTGATGGCGATACCATCGGCCTCAAGTTCCTCAAAACTGGCCTGGGTTTCGGAATCCGGGTCCTCGAAGGCGTCTTTCCGCACAAACCACTGGACATCCTCCAGTGAAACAAGCAGATACGAGATTACAAACGGGTTATAGTCAATGTCCTGACCGCGGACGTTTAGAAGCCAGGCTATCTCGTCAAGGGCTGAGAGGAGGATTGCATCGGCCCCCTGAAGGACCAGCCACTTCCGAAGACGGCCAATCTTTGACTCCCGGCTCTCGCCCACAAGGTCTTCTCCCAGGGTGATGATGGGAGTGGAGGGGACTCCTGGCCTGTCCTGCCAAAGCGGCCCTATTATGTCCGGAACCGGCACAATTATGGCCGATGGCACCGCCTCCTGCAGTTCCCGCACGGCGGCGACACTCTGGCAGAGCGCGTCCACTGCGATCACGGGCTCATCCAGCCCCAGGGACGCTATCCACTGGGGGATGGGGACCTGCTCCGGGACACGCATCTTGTGGAGTTCAATGCCGGTTCCTTGAAGTTGCCGGTTGGCCTGGATGAAGTAGCGGGTGTCCGTCCAAAGGCCCGCGTGGTCCATTGTCACCACAATGTCCCCGGCCTCTCCGGTGAACCCTGAGAGCCAGGCCACCTGCTGCCATCGGGGCGCGATGTACTCGCTCCCGTGAGGGTCCGTCCCGGTGATAATGAAGATATCCCAGCCGTTTGAGCGCATCAGCGCCCTTACGGACTCAATCCTTCCCTTGTAAATATTCCCGTCCATATTTGAACCGATTTTTCACAAATATAACTATTCTTAAAGAATCTATGTCTGGTCTCCGATAAAAATTACTATCTTTGAAAATGAATATTTAGTTCAACATTTAATTCTAATGTGAAATGGAACAGAATAATACTAGTGATTGGAAGAACGCAGACTTAAATGTTGACAGTCTGTGGATTATCGATGAGAGAGACAAAAGTGGGAAACATGCCAATGTCTATCACGGCAATTTCATCCCCCAGATTCCAAACCAGCTTATCCGGCGCTACACAAAAGAAAAGGAAACGGTTATGGAATTATTCTCTGGTGGAGGGACAACATTATTTGAATGTGAGTCTCTAAACAGAAATTACATCGGCTACGACATCAACAAGCAGATTATAAATTACGTGAAAGGGAAAATGGCCAATTGCAATAATATTGATTACGCCATTTGCGATTGTGATGTCACCGATGCCGAGTCTTTTTCACAAATTACGGAACAGGAGTTCCAGAGACGTGGAATAGAACAGGCCGATTTTCTAATCTGCCACCCTCCTTATCTGGACATTGTCAAATTCACACAAGATAAAAGAGACCTGTCCCAGATCTACAAACTGGATTTATTCTTGGAAAAATTCCTGGAGGCTATGAAAAATGGTCTCAGATACCTGAAAAGAGGCAAGTATTTTGCAGTAGTCGCCGGAGATGTTTATAAACAAAGCGAAGTTGTTCCTTTGGCATTCCATATTATGAATACCATAAAGCAGAACTTCGACGTCAAAATGAAGGGCATTATTATTAAAAACATTGAAGGCAATAAGGGCAAACTTGGGGTTCAGGACATATGGAAATACAGAGCGCTCCAGAGCGACTATTTCCTTTTTAAACATGAGTATATCTTTGTATTCAAAAAGATGAACTGATATGACAAAGACAGACCTTTTCATAGAATTGGCAAAGCCTGATTCAAAGGGAATAAGCCGATGGGTACGTGTAACGGAGTTTATCGGCCAATATGCCAGTTTACAATTAGGCAACGGAGGAAGTTGGTGCCGAGCCAGTTCATCCTTGGCAAAAAAGTATAATGTAGAGTTCGATAAAAATATCACGCCCGGTAATTCCATAGATGCTGTACGTCTTAATGGATTCAAAAAAAACGATTCATTCAATCAGGTCATCCGGAAAGATATCAAAGACTTCTACAAGGATCAACGCTGCGTGATGCTTGGCATTAAGGGATTCTCGGAAAACACCAAAATCGAAATTGATCATAAAGACGGGCGCAAAGATGATTGGAGGGTATCCAACCCGGCAACCCAGAGTATTGATGATTTCCAGCCACTTTGTAAAGCAGCCAATGACGTTAAACGGCAAATCTGCAAAGAATGCAAATTAACAAACGAAAGATGGGATGCAACAAACATAAAAGGGAATCCCTATCCTTTCTACCAGGGCGATAAACTATACACGGAAGAATTGGGGTGCGTTGGTTGCTATCAGTATGATCCCGTTCAATACCGGAAGTCTTGTGTGAGACGAATAACTAAAGAAGCGTCTGAGCATACTGCCGATTATATTCTGCGAAAAATCTATCCGGAGGAGTAATTATGACAACTCATGTATTTATTGTCAACGAGGTTTCGTTTCAATACCACTTGCAATATCTGTTTGCAGGAACCGGAGCTGCAGATAAAGATGTCGATTTTAACAATTCCGCAATTTCTATTCGTTATCCCAACAATAAGCATGCTGCTGAAGCAGGGCTTGTTGCAATGATGGCCGATTGCAGCAGGGTACGTGAAGGAGACTATATTCTTTTTTACCTACAAGCCACAGCACGGCAAGAAGGCAAGTTTTACGGTGTGTTTCAAGCTGTAGGAGATCCTTTTCTAGACCATAATGATAAGAATCAGTTTCTTGCCTCTAAATTAGGAAAGAACTTAACCTTCAGGGTCAGGATTAAACCTCTGGAAGTATACCCAGAGGGCGTTACTGAATGGAAAGCCCTTGACGAGATAAAGAATATCCAGTCGCCCTGCCAAATGTTATGGAGCCTGATTTATAGAAAACTGAAAGGCAACCGTGGCAATACAATGATTACACTTTACGAGTCAGACAGGCTCATTGACCTGATTCGAAAAGAGAATAATCGCATTCATCTGGCAAATGCAAACAGCTATGACTATGCTGATGGAATAATAACTGTTGCCGATTCCCGAAGCAAATACGAAGGGCGACAGGAGCAATTCAACATACTGCCAAGACTGTGTTCAAAATTTGACGCTCACCTCGCTCATGAAGCACATCTCCAAATGTATATCACGCAGCAGGTCGGTCGCAACTCCTCTCTTGATAACGCATTAGGCATTTCAGGAAAGTCTTTGGAATGGATAGGAAATGAAGTATCTTGCGGAGTCGGTATGCAAAGAATAGATGTTATGATTTCTGTAGAGGAAAGTCCAATGGAAAGGATTATTATGCCTATAGAGTTAAAATGCGTCCCTGCTTCTTTGGATAACATCCGCCAAATTAACAGATATATTGATTGGATAGAACAGTATTATACTCCAAATCGGCCAAGTACAATAATTCCCACATTGATTTGCCTGCCTGGCGGCTTGTCACAGATTATAAAACAAGAGTTCCGTAAGTTCAATGCTGCCGCAAAGGGAAGATACCTACCGTTAAGATACATCGAATACACAATTAACAAAGGTTTTATCGTATTTAATAGCATCGTTTACTGATAATGAACTATATTGGATCAAAACTATCACTGCTTCCATTTTTGGAATCAACAATACAGGATGTTGTCGGCAAAGATTTGCACGACAAAGTCTTCTGCGACATCTTTGCCGGGACAGGAATTGTCGGACGCGCTTATAAGTCACGTGTCAGAAAAATGATTGCTAATGACTGGGAGTATTTCAGTTATGTCCTTAACAGGAATTATATCGGCAACCATAAAGAGTTAAAAGATTCTGACGACTACCTGGCTAAGTTGGACGCCCTCAAAGGAAGCAAAAACGGCTTCATTTATAATAATTATTGCTTGGGAGGCGGTAGCGGAAGGCAATATTTTTCTGATGAGAATGGAATAAAAATTGATGCCATAAGAAGTCAAATTGAATCTTGGAAAGATACGGGAGAGATATCTGACGACTTATATTTCTTCCTTCTTGCCAGTCTTCTTGAAAGTGCAGACAAAAGGGCCAACACAGCATCGGTATACGGAGCTTTTTTAAAGCATCTTAAAAAAAGCGCACAAAAGCCGCTTGAATTACAGCCGGCATCATTTACCGTTAATAATAACGCCCATGACGTCTATTGCGCTGACGCCAACAAACTTATTAAACGCATAGAGGGCGACATTCTTTATTTGGACCCTCCCTACAATTCAAGGCAATACGGAGCAAATTACCATTTGCTTAACACAATAGCTGAATATAAACCTTTCATTCCTAAAGGGAAGACCGGCTTACGGGATTATACACGCTCATCATACTGTAACAAACAGAAAGTGCTATCGTCTTTTAATGAATTAATTAAAAGCGCCAATTTCAAGTATGTTTTTCTTTCATACAACAACGAAGGCCTTATGACACTTGAAGACATTAAATCAACAATGTCCCGCTACGGCCACTATGATTGTATATCTCTGCAATACCAAAGATTCCGGGCCGATAAACAGGAGAACCGTCATCACAAAGCAGATAAAACAGTAGAATATCTTCATATCCTTGAAAAGGATTAACAACTCGAATTATCATTATTTTTATGTAAGTTTGTACAAATAAACATTGAATACTATGGCAAACGAAGATCCCCTTGAGAGAATCGAGCGCGAAGAGCGCGAACGTAAAGAGAAGAAAGGCCCCCGCACGGTTATGACCATCCTGGCCTGCGTTGCGGCCGCCCTGGCCCTTGTGCTGGGCTATATGCTCTATCAGAGAAGCACCCTTGTGAAGGCTCTGGAGAGTGAGAAGACGGAACTGGCGCAGCAGATGAAAGACCTCCAGAGCGATTTCTCGCAGTTAAGTTCTGATTACGACTCCATCAACAGCCAGTTGGACACTTCCCGTGAACAGGTTGCAATGCTCATCGAGAAACTGAGCAAGACGGAAGCCACCAACCGCGCAAAGATCCGTCAGTATGAGAAGGAACTGGGCACCCTCCGTACCATCATGAAGGGCTATATCGTCCAGATTGACTCCCTCAACACCCTCAACAAGAAACTTACCGCAGACGCCGCCGCGGCGCGCCGTGAGGCCGCCGAGGCCCGCACCGCCAACGAGGAACTCACCCAGCAGGTTGAGCATCTCTCAACCCAGGTGAGCGCCGGAAAGGTGCTCAAGGCCCGCGCAATCTCCCTCACCGGCTACTACAGCAACAACAAGCCCGGAGACCGCCACAGCCGCGTGGACTATATGGTGGCAGGCCTCACGCTGGTTGAGAATTCCCTCGCAGACCGCGGCCCGCTCCGCGTCTATGTCCGCGTAAAGGATCCTGAGGGCATCCTCCTTATGAACAACGAGTCCACGGAATTCTCCGTGAATGGTACAGTCCTCCAGGCCACAGCATCACGTGAGGTGGACTACGAAGGCGCAGAGGTGGACCTCTCCATCTACATCAATGACATTGAAGAGTATGTAAAGGGCGTCTACACCCTGGAAGTGTATACGGAAAAGAGCCTCCTTGGCAAGGCCGAATGTATGCTCCGCTAGTATGATCTACATCCACGTCCCCTTCTGCAAGAGTTTCTGCACCTACTGCGATTTCTTCCGGGAAATCCCGCAGGAAGGTGCCTTTGACACATACACAAAGCTGGTGTGTGAGGAAATAAAAAGCCGCAGCAAGGAGATGGATGATTCCCTTCACACCCTTTATTTTGGCGGCGGAACGCCGTCTGTGCTTCCGCTGTCAAATCTCACCAAGATCCTCCTGGCCCTTGAGGAATGCGGCCACGGCGGTCCTTACACTGAGTTCACCATGGAGGTGAACCCGGAGGACATAGTGGAGAAAGGACTTCCCTATCTCCAGAGCCTGAGGATGCTGGGGTGCAACCGCATTAGTATCGGCATTCAGTCCCTGGACGACGATCTTCTCCATTGGATGAACCGCCGCCATAATGCAGAGCACGCCGTGAGGGCCGTCCGGATGGCAAGGGAAGCGGGGTTTGAAAACATAAGCGTAGACCTGATCTTCGGCCTTTCAAACCTTACTGACGAGGTTTGGGAGCGCACCATTGACGACACCCTGGAACTGAGGCCGGAGCATATCTCCTGCTATCAGCTCACCGTGGAAGGAGACAGCGTCCTTGCCCACAGACTGGAGGCCGGGGAGTATGAAGAAGCATCTGAGGAGCAGTGCGCCAGTCAGTACAACCTCCTCTGCCACAAACTCCATGCGGCAGGCTACAACCACTATGAGATCTCCAACTTCGCAAAACCGGGTTTTGAGGCAAAGCACAATGGCGGGTACTGGCAAAGGAGGCCCTATGTGGGGCTTGGTCCGTCGGCCCACTCCTTCAGCGGAAGAGGCCGCAGTTGGAACAGCAACGACATCTCCGGCTATACCCGCACGGAGGAAGCCCTCAGCGTAGAGGACGAGATAGTGGAAACCCTTATGCTGAGCCTCAGGACCGCCCACGGCGCAGACGCAGAATTCCTGGAAGCCAACTGCAAGGCCTCGGATATCCAGCGCCTCATAGGGGAAGGAGCGCTGGTAAAGGTGGGAAGGCGTTACCGCATCCCGGAAAACAGATTTTTTGTAAGTGATGAAATAGTCAGGGAACTGATATGACGTATTTAAGAAGAGCGGCAAAATACTTTGTCCAGATAACCATAATCTTTATCCTTATCATTGGCATCCTAATGCTGTCCGGGATGGTTTCCAAGGACGTAGCCATTGCTTTCCGTAACGGCTGGAAGTCCATTTGGATGATCCTTGGGCTGTTTGCCGCAATGAGCCTGGCGTATCCCTTCTTCGGATATGGGAAACGCAAAATTCACGCAGGCGGAGACCCCGCTCCTATGTGGGAAAAGATAGATGAGGCTATGGAAGCAAGGGGCTACGTGTTTTCCGGAAACACGGAAAACGGAGGCCGCAAGTACCATCTGGGAAGTTCCGTCAACAGGGCTGCGCGCCTTTGGGAAGACACCCTTACCATAGAATCCGTCCTTGGCGGCTTTGAGATAGAGGGCCTTGTAAGGGACCTTTCAAGGGTTGTAATGACAATAGACCGTAAAATAAATGACTATGGAGACAGATAAACAAAGTTTCAAGACAGTGGCCACCTTCACGGATAAGGTTATGGCCGATATGTGCGTAGCAATGCTTGGAGACAACGGCATCCCTGCCGGAGTCTTTGGAGCAGACTCCTCCTACCCGTCGCTAGGCTATTCAAGGCCGATAGAAGTAAAGGTGAATGAAAGCGACTATGAGGCAGCTATGACCATTTTGGCGGCCTCGGACAAGGCGGAGTAGAACTCCTCCCCAAACGCATCCGTAAGCGGCCCGCGGAGAAATTCGTACACACGGATTCCTTCGCGGCGCCCTTTTTCATAGGCATCCCTGCAGATATGCCAGCGGTGAAGGTTCAGCCCCACCCTTCCGCCGCCAAGGTCCACCACGCGGATGGGATAGAGAGAACAGGAGATGGGCTTCCGGAATGCCCCGAGTCCCTTGCAGAACTGGCGCTCTATGGCGCAGAAGCAACTTCCATCGGCCTCAAAATGGCAATAGGCGCATTCCTCGGAGCCGGGGACAACCGGCGTGACAAGGTCTCCGTCACGGTCTATTTCAAAAAAGCCCTTGGCATCTACAGCAGCCCTGCCCTTTTCCGTCATAAGCGGGGAATATATCTCATAATTGGCTTCCAGCGGTTCCAGTTCCTCCTCCTTGAGGGGTGCGCCGCTGTCTCCTATTATGCAGCAGCAGCCCTTGCACACGGGATAGTCGCAGGCAAAATACTCAAGTATGACATCCTCTGAAACAAGGACGTCCCCAATCTCTATTATGGTTCCGAAAGCGCTGCTCATTCCACTATATATTCCACTGCACCGCCGGCCGCAAGGGAAGCGAGGAAGCCGCGCACCTTTTCAGGGGTTACGGCCTGAATGCTCTCCGCATAGCGGGAGTTCACGTCCTTATTGAGGGCATAACGCACCTGCTGGGCGGCGGTAAAGCCTTCCGGCGACGCCATCCTCACCTTCACCCTTTCCATCAGGGAGTCTTTCCAGGCCGATACATCCACCGCCGACGGCAGCCTCTTCCCGGCCTTTGCAATGACTGCACGGACCGCCGTGACGGCCTTTGTGACATCCGGCTCCGCTACATCTCCCGGAAGGCCCCTAACCGGCACCGGGAAGCAGGAAATCTCCATATAGAAACGCTCCTGGGGCTGGGTCATAGGGCCGATTGTAACATCGGCCGTAAAGCCATACGGAGCAAGTTCCCAGATAAGGGACTGCTTCATAACTTCCGACGCCACGATGGAAAGATAGTAGTTGTCCGATGTAACCGAAATTGGCGCCTCCATCACTACGCGGATGCTGCGGGGGCCCTTGTCCCCGTTTATGGTGACGGTGCCGTTCCGCTGCCTGAACTCCACGGGACGGCGGGGGGTGGCCCCTTTCTGGACGCCCACTCCGCCAAGGTACCTGCTGAGAAGGCGTTTCACCACGCCGGCGTCAAGGTCTCCGGATATGATGAGGACTCCGTCGTTGAAACGGGCGAAACGGTCGGCGAAATAGGCCTCGGCCTTGATCTGGGTTTGAGCCGTGAGAGCCCCCGGACGCTCCGAATAACGGTATCCGGGATGCAACTGCGCATACAGTATATCCTCCGGCGACGGCTCCCTCAGCCCCTGGACGGCGCTGTAACGGAGGAATTCCTCCCTGTTCATCTCACGCTCGTTGCATATGGCAAGGAGGGTCTTCAGGAGGAAGGCAAGTTTTCCGGAAGGCGCGCTGCCGCTTATGACAAGGCTGTTGAGGTGGACATCGGCATTCATAGAAAGGCCGTTCACCTCAAGCATATCCCTGAAAACGGGGGCGGGGATGCCGCCTACGTCGTAAAGCCCCAGCATAGGGCCGATATGCCCGCCTTCCCCTTCCTCAAGGTCAGGGATCTGGGACAGGCCGCCGCCCAGCACAAGCGAATAATTGAACATCCGGGAGCCTTTTATCTCCTTGTAGACCACCTTTACTCCGTTGGAGAAAGTCCACACGGTGCCGCCGGAAACGGGCTCCGGCTTCTCTTTCTGGATACGGACCCTGGAGGGGGTGAAATCTATGCCGGCGGAGTCTGCGCCGTGCCAGGTATAATCGGCCTCAAAAGGCACTGTAAGGCCGTTTTTGTAGGTGGCATTGTAAACCATCAGAGCCTGGGCCGGATCCAGCGTATCCCTTGCCGACAACTCCAGCGTAAGGTTGTCCTCCCCCGCCAGAAGGGCCGATGCGAACTTATTGAAAAGCCTTGTCTCCGTCTCTTCGGGGACGTTTTTACGGGCAAAGAGGCGCACGCGCTCCGATGCCGGAGCAAGGTTGGCGCCAAAAAGGAAGTGGGCTATGCAGGGGGCCGTCTTGTCTTCCACAGCGGCCGCATCCCTCAGAAGCCCCGGCCTAAGAACTTCCTTTGCATCCGTGAATTCCTTCACGCTTACCCCCTGGGCATCCATCGACGCCAGGGTACGGGCCATCACCCTCAGGGCGTGGTCTTCCTGACCCGGGGCTATGCCCGCCGTCACGGTATAACGCTCGTCTCCCCTGTAGTCACAACTTCTCAGGGAATTGAAGGAAATGGAAGTGCAGGTAACGCCTTCACGGGCGAAATCCTTCTCCAGCCTGTTTTTGAGGAGCACCAGGAATTCCAGCCCGAATATATCGGTCACAAGGGCCTGGGCGGTGTTCATAAACACGTCCGGAATGCGGTTTCCCGCATATGTGACAGAAATGGAACCGGGGCCGATATTAAAATCCAGGGCCACCGGCTGATGAGGATTCCACTCGTACGCGGCCACCGGCCCGGGGGCGTCCAGTTTCTTAACAAGCAGAGAGAATATGTCCATCTTCTTCCTCAGTTCCACCGTGGGAGCAACGTCTCCGGAAACGATTATGGCCTGAGGGGCGCTGCTCTGAGCCATCTTCTGGAAGGTGTATAGGAGCATTGAATCCAGGACGTCCTTCTTATAGAACGGCACATCCCTGAAAGTATATACCGTTGATCCCTCCCTTTCCGTGAGGAATCCATCCCTTGCTGGCCCTACGCCCATCCTTGCAAGGAAGGCCGATGACAGCCCCGCACGCTTTTCCGCTGTGAGGGAATCCCCTTTCTGGACAAGCGCTATCGAGGCGTATCCCTTTCTGACCGGGGCCTTTACAATATAATAGGAGGCGTCGCAGCCAAGTTTTCCCATCTCAATGGAAGGATCTGTCTGGAGCGGCGGCAATTGCTGGGCTGGCACAGTTATTGCGAAACAAAGCCCGGCGAGTATGGTAAATATGCTTTTGGGTATATTCACTCTGCAAAGTTAAGATTAAAATTGCTATATTTGCAACTTGCACGCCAAGATTGAAATAATTTAAACTTTAAGGATATGAAGAAATTTTTAGTAGTGTTCGCAGCTTTGGGCCTGGCACTGAGCGCAATGGCCCAGGATTTCAATGAGGCAGTAGAGACCTTCAACCAGGCCGCCCAGGCAGAATCAAAGGCCGAGGCCCTCAATCTTTTCAAGCAGGCTTACACCCAGTTCGTGGCTTGCGGTGAAGAGGCCGAGGCCCAGGACAAGGTGGAAGAACTCAAGGGTATCATCCCCGCATATTCCGTAGCAGTTGCCAAGGAAAGCATCGCCGCCAAGGATTATGACGCCGCCATCGTGGCCCTTGAGGCAGCAGCCGCAGACTGCGCAGAGTTCGGCGCCGAAGACAAGGCCGCCGAGGTAAACGACCTTTTCGGTTTCACCTACAAGGCATCGGCCAAGAAAGCCCTTGCCGCGAAGGATGCCCAGACCGCTTTCACTCTCCTCAAAAAGAGCGTGGAGTATGATCCCAATGACGGTGAGGCACAGTTCCTCCTTGGCCGTCTCTACCTCAGTTCCGGCAAGATCGACGAAGCAAAGGCCGCATTCGAGATTGCATCCGCTAACGGAAGGGAGGCAGATGTCAAGAAGCAACTCTTCAACTACTACTACAACAACGGCCAGAAGGCCCAGCAGGCCAAGAAGTTCGCAGAGGCCGTAGAGGATTACAAGGCAGCCCTGGAAATCAACCCGGAGCCCGAGAAAGCCGCCATCTTCTTCAAGATGGGCATCAGTTACGGCGCACTTGGAAAGAAGGCCGAGCAGAACGAGGCCCTCAAGAAGTACTGCGCGCTTGATGCCGCAGCAGCAGCCAACGACGACATCCTCCTCACCATCGCCCAGAACGCCGTGACCCTTAAGGATGCCGAAACCGCCAAGGAGTTCTACGGCAAACTTGCCTCCAGCAAGAACGAAGCCTACGCCAAAGAGGCCAAGAACTACCTGAAATAGGCAGCCCTGACGTCAAAAAAATAACCGGTGGAAAAAATCCATCGGTTATTTTTTAGTCCCTTCCGGAATATGAGGTGGACTTGAAGTCCTTCACCCAGACCTGGCGTTCGATGGGCTCATCCAGGGAGATCATAGTGTCAGTGGACTGGATGTAAGGGATCTTCTGGATGGTGTTCAGGAGCACCTCCATAAGGTGGTCGTTGTCCAGGCAGTAGAGTTTTGCAAGGATGGCGAAACGGCCGGTGATGAAATGGCACTCCACAATCTCAGGGATCTTCTTCAGATTTGCAATCACCTCAGGGTATTTTGTGGATTCGCTGAGGGAGATGCTTACAAATGCGCAGATATTGAGACCCAGGGCCTGGGGCTTTACCAGAAGGCGGGAGCCGGTGATTACGCCGTTTGACTCCAACCTCTTGACTCTCTGGTGAATAGCCGCACCCGAGACGCCGCATTCACGGGCAATCTCAAGGAAGGGCATACGTGCATTCTTTACCAGGAAGGAGAGGATTTTCTGGTCTACTTCATCAATGTGATATTTTGCCATAAGTTACACTTTTTAACTAACCAATGGCAAAAATACAAATTATTTTGATTTATTACCTCTTCTGACGAACTTTTTTGTGGGTCCGCTTTCAGAAATAATCGCCTGACAGTCAGCCTCCGTCAAAGAAGCGGCATCTTTTCCGCGGGGAATCTTATAATTTGATTCTCCCTGCTTGATATACGGGCCGTACCGGCCGTTGATTATCTTGATGTCCCCGAACTCCGCAATGATCTCCTGGGCGGGTTTCTCCGCGGGAGTTTCATTGATGAGGGCTTCGCACTCCTCAAGCGTTATTGTAAGAGGGTCCTTTCCGCGTGGCAGTTTGACATTTCTGACACCATATTTGAGATAGGGACCGAACTTTCCGCGGGTTGCAATGACGTCAAGTCCCATAATCTTTCCTACTGTGCGGGGCAGTTCCAGAAGTTTCAGGGCATCGGAGAGAGTTATGGTTTCAATCAGTTGGTCCTTACCGAGGGATGCGCTCTGGCGGTTCTCCCCTTCTCCCTTCTGGACGTACGCACCGAATTTTCCGAAGGTTGCCGTAACCATCTGGCCGTCCGGGGCAAGTCCCAGTTCACGGGTGACGCGGCTGTAGCCCTTCTCCTGCAGCACCTTCTCCACATTATTGTGGAAAGGACGGTAGAATGCGCCTATGGTTGAACTCCAGTCCTTCTTTCCGTCGGCAATCTTATCGAAATCTTCCTCCACGTTGGCGGTGAAGTCGTAATCCAGGACATCGGCAAAATTATCCACAAGGAAATCCGTCACGATAAGGCCGATTTCCTGAGGCAGGAGTTTGCCTTTCTCCGCACCCACAACCTCTTTCTTAACGCTTTCCTTGATGACGGAGCCCTTGAGGGTGAGGTTTTTCACCTCATACACGGTGCCGGGCTTGTCTCCCTTCACGGCGTATCCGCGGCCGCGGGTAAGGGTGTCCACGGTGGCGGCGTATGTGGAAGGACGGCCAATCCCCAGTTCCTCCAGTTTCTTCACAAGCGTAACCTCCGAATAGCGCTGAGGCGGGGCGGTAAACTTGGAAAGGGCGTAGACGCCGTGCTCGGTGAGAGGGTCTCCCACGTTCAGGGACGGGAGCATAATCTCAACGTCGTCCTGGGAGTCGTCGTCGCGGCCTTCCATATATACTTTCATAAAGCCGTCAAAGAGTAGTTCCGTGCTCTGGAGGCCGTAAAGTTCGGGCCTTCTGTCCTGCTCTATGGTGATTGAGGTGTTAAGGACCTTGCTGGCGGCCATCTGGGATGCGATTGTGCGCTTCCAGATAAGTTCATAAAGCGCCTTTTCCTGAGGGGTTCCGTCAATGCGGGGCGACCCGATGTATGTGGGACGGATGGCCTCGTGGGCCTCCTGGGCGCCCTTTGACTTGGTATGGTACTGGCGTATATTAAGGTAATCCTGGCCGTAGCAGTCAAGGATATACTTCTTTGCCGCGCCAAGAGCCAGGGAGGAGAGGTTGGTGGAGTCCGTTCTCATATAAGTGATGAGACCTCTCTCGTAGAGAGTCTGGGCAACCCTCATAGTGGAGGCTACGGAGAAACGGAGTTTGCGGCCGGCCTCCTGCTGAAGCGTGGAGGTGGTGAAAGGCGGCGCAGGATAGCGCTCCCCGTCCTTTTTGTCGATGGAAGCGATCCTGTAATGCGCGCCGATACTCTCCTCCAGGAAAGTCCTTGCCTGGGCCTCTGAAGGGAATTTTGTGTCAAGGGTTGCCTTAAGGCCGATTTTTGAGCCCACCGGGCGGAATTCAGCCTCAACCCTGTAGAAAGGCTCCGGCTTGAAAGCCATAATCTCCTTCTCACGGTCTACGATAAGTCGCAGGGCCACACTCTGCACGCGGCCGGCGGAAAGTTTTGGCTGAATCTTCTTCCAGAGGATGGGAGATAGTTCGAATCCCACAAGGCGGTCCAGCACGCGGCGCGCCTGCTGGGCGTACACAAGGTTCATATCGATGTCCCTCGGGTGCTCTATGGCCTCAAGGATGGCGGGCTGGGTAATCTCGTGGAAGACAATACGGCGGGTCTTGTCCTTGGGGAGTTCCAGGGTCTGGGTGAGATGCCAGGAGATGGCCTCTCCCTCACGGTCTTCATCGGAGGCGAGCCAGATTGTGGATGCGGAGTCTGCGAGTTTTCGGAGATCCGCCACCACCTTCTTTTTGTCGGCGGGGATGACGTACTCCGGCTTGAAGCCGTTCTCAACGTCCACGCCAAGATTATGTTCTTCCAGGTCCCTTATATGGCCGATTGACGCCTTTACCAGGAAATCCTTTCCCAGATACTTCTGAATGGTCTTCACCTTTCCGGGTGACTCAACGATGACTAGATTTTTGCCGCTCATATCCTTCAAAATTTTATGCAAAGTAAAGCACAATCTGGGCAATTTTCCAAATTTTCTGATTATTTTTGTAATTCCATATTTAGGCAAGACCTAAGGTCTTGTAAAGGACAAAATTTTTTTGCTCGGATATGACAGATCAAAATAAGAAGAAGGTCACCAAATGGTTCTGGATTCTCATCACCGCTCCGGTGGCGGCGGTTATCGGCCTGCTGTGCCTTGTGTGGGCCTTTGCCGATATCCCTTCGCTGGAAGAACTTGAGAACCCTGATTCCAAACTTGCAACCCAGGTAATCGCGGAGGAAGGGGAGATCCTTACCACTTATCATATAGAGAACCGTACGTTCGTCAGTTACGACGAACTTGCGCCTTCCCTTGTCCAGGCAGCCGTTGCAACGGAGGACAAACGCTTCTACAAGCATTCCGGAGTGGACCTCCAGTCACTTGGCCGCGTGCTTTTCAAAACCCTCCTCTCAAGGGATTCCTCCCAGGGCGGCGGCTCCACCATCACCCAGCAACTTGCAAAGACGCTCTATCCCCGCGGTGAACGCGTGGGCAAACTCAAGATGATATGGATAAAACTCAAGGAATGGATCACCGCCATAAAACTTGAGCGGAACTACACCAAGGAGGAGATAGTGGATATGTACCTCAACGCCATCTTCTTCGGATCCAATTCATACGGCATATCATCGGCCGCAAACCAGTTCTTCGGCAAAAAGCCCTCCGAACTCCTCACCCAGGAGAGCGCGGTGCTGGTTGGAATGGTGAACAAGCCCACCCGCTACAACCCCGCAATCAATCCGGACAACGCCCTTAAACGCCGCAACCTTGTGCTGGAGCGTATGCGGGAGATGAAATACCTCACCAAGGCGGAATGCGATTCCCTCCAGGCCCTTCCCATTGAACTTCACGCCCGCCAGGGAGACCGCACCACCGGAGTGGGCCCCTATTTCAGGGATATGCTCCGACGCACGCTCAGCGCTTCCCAGCCCAAGCGCTCCTCCTACTATATGGCGGAGGATTACAGGGCCGATTCCCTCCTCTGGGCCGACGACCCCCTCTACGGCTGGCTGAACAAGAATACAAAGAGCGACGGAACGCCGTATGACCTTGACCGTGACGGCCTGAGGATATACACCACCATCAACTACAAGATGCAGCGCTACGCGGAGGAAGCCGTTGCAGAGCACCTTGGAAAGGACCTCCAGAAGGCCTTTGACAGGGAACTCAAGTATAGAAGGAATCCTCCTTTTATGGCCGATACCGAGAAATCCGTCATTGAGACCACAATGAAGCAGGCCCGCCGCTGGAGCGACAGAACCCGTATGATGAAGGCTTCCGGCGCCACGGACGCAGAGATAGAGGCTTCCTTCAACGAACCCGTAAAGATGAGGGTTTTCACCTGGGACAAGCCCGGCTACAGGGACACCGTTATGACTCCCAACGACTCAATCCGCTACTACAAGTCCTTCTTCCGCGCCGCGTTTATGGCCATTGAGCCCGGCACCGGCCACATCAAGGCATATGTGGGCGGCCCGGAATACCGTTACTTCAAATACGACAACGTCCGTCAGGGCAAGCGTCAGGTAGGTTCTACCGTAAAGCCCTTCATCTATACGCAGGCAATGGAGTCCGGTATGACTCCCTGCGACCCTGTCCTCAACTCCCCCGTGGTGATAGTCATCAACAAGGACGGAGACACCTGGTCTCCACAGGACACCCACGCCGACGGAAGTATGGTGGATCTCACCTGGGGCCTTGCGCACAGTTCCAACTCGGTATCGGCCTATCTTATGAAGCAACTGGGCGCGGAATCCATGGTGTCCATGATGAGAAAGATGGGAATCACAGGGTTCATAGACCCCGTAGTGTCGCTTTGCGTTGGCGCCGCAGACCTTTCCGTATATGATATGGTAACGGCCTACAACACCTTCCCTTCCGGCGGCGTATACACCAATCCTATGTTCGTCACACGCATAGAGGACAGCGAAGGCAATATCCTGGGACAGTTCTCCACCCGTAAGCACGAGGCCCTTTCCCAGCGCACCACGGGAGAGATGCTCACTATGATGAGGGCCGTGGTGGACCAGGGCACAGGCGTAAGGCTTCGCCTCAAATACGGCCTCAAGGGAGAGATAGCGGGCAAGACCGGCACCACCAACGACAACTCCGACGGCTGGTTCATCGGCTACACCCCCCGCATCACCGCAGGTATCTGGGTTGGCTGCGAAGACCGCTACGTGCGCTTTGCCAACAACAGCCTGGGTCAGGGCGCAAATATGGCGCTTCCAATCTGGGGGCTCTGGATGAAGAAGGTCCTCAAGGATGGCACCCTGGGCATATCGGAGGCCGATGTCTTCCCCGACGAACTTAAGGGCTACTGGTGCACCCCGGCAACGGAGCAGCAGGCCCCGGAAAAAGAAGATCTTGAAAATTATTACTTCGAATAATGGCAAATTATAAGTCTATTGCAGTTATTTACGGCTCGGACTCCTCCGAATGGGAGGTCTCCTGCCGCAGCGGAGAGTTCATCGCCTCCCGTATAGACGAGTTCAAGTATGACGTCTATGAAATCCTGGCACGCTTTGGAAAGTGGAAACTGGTTGCTATGCGCAAGGCAAACTCCATGCGTATGCCCTTCCCGGAAGGAGCGCAGCCGGAGATTGACAAGACGGATTTCTCCGTTATGGTACTTGGAGAGAAGGTCCAGTTGGACTTTGCATACATAATGCAGCACGGCGCGCCCGGAGAGACCGGCCTTCTGCAGGGCTACCTTGAGATGCTGGGAATCCCCCACTCCACCTGCAGCGCCTTTGTGACCAGCGTGGCCTTTGACAAGTATTCCTGCAAGAGGTATATCCAGGACGCAGATTACGTGAAGTTCGCCCCGGACTGCGTGATCCGCCGCGGGGAGGATGTCCATAATTTCTGCAAGATGGTTGCGGAGAGACTCCGCTTCCCGGTGTTTGTAAAGCCCACGGACAACGGCTCCAGTTTCGGTATCTCCAAGGTCACCAGGCCGGAAGACCTCCCGTCGGCCATAGGATTTGCATTCTCCGAAGGCCGCACCGTTATGGTGGAGCAGGGCATCCCCTGCCAGCACGAGTTAACCTGCGCCGTTTACGCAGACGGCCAGGAGGTGAAGGCCCTTCCGGTCATAGAGATTATCTCCCAGACCGGCTGGTTTGACTACGACGCAAAGTATAACGGCCTGAGCAGCGAGGTATGCCCCGCAGAGATCCCGGAAGAACTTTCAGTCCACGTCCAGGAGATCTCCAAACGCATCTACCGGCACCTTGGCTGCAAGGGACTTGTGAGGATGGACTATATATCGGCCCCTGACGGAATCTACTTCCTGGAGGTGAACATCATCCCCGGAATGACCAACGCATCCCTCGTGCCCAAGATGGTACGCGCCGCGGGAATGGATATGACCTACTTCCTCTCAAAGATCATAGACAACGCCTGATGCTGCTTGCCGATTTCATCAAGAAGGGCGTTGCGGCCCTTGAGCCACTGTACCCCACCGCCGAAGCCCACAGCATCGTCCTGATGCTGTGCGAAAGCCTTATCGGCACAAAGAGTTACACGCACATAGTTGAGCCCGGGTACGACATAGACAAAAAGGCCGAACAGCCGCTTGCGGAGGCTATGCTGCGCCTGCAGGCAGGTGAGCCCATCCAGTATGTCATTGGCCGCACCGATTTCTGCGGTCATTCCTTCAAGGTGAACAGGAACGTCCTCATCCCCCGCCCGGAGACCGAACTCCTGGTAAGGGAAGCCATAAAGATAGCGGGGCGCATCCAGCGTATGAGAATCCCCTACGGCAAAAGCGCAGAGCCCGTGCGCGTGCTGGACCTCTGTACAGGTTCCGGCAACATAGCCTGGTCCGTGGCGCTTGGAGTCCCTGGTGCACGCGTTGTGGGCGTGGATATCTCCGAAGCCGCCCTGGATGTTGCCAGAAGCCAGAATTTCTCTGCCGACCTTAAGTCCACGGGAGCCCTTGCCCCCACCTTCGTGGCGGCCGATGTCCTTGACACGGAGCAGGAATTCAACTACGGTTCCTTCGACCTTGTGCTTTCCAATCCTCCCTACATTATGGAAAAGGAGAGGGCTCTCCTCAGGAAGAACGTGGTGGACTATGAGCCGGCATCGGCCCTCTTTGTCCCCGACAACGACCCCCTTCTTTTTTACCGCGCCGTTGCACGGTGGTCGGAGCGTTTTCTGTCGCCGGAAGGAAAGGGCCTTACGGAGATAAACGAGGTCCTTCCCAAAGAGACCGTGGCGGTTTTCAGGGATTCCGGATTCGGGGAAATTGACGTAGTTAAGGACTTTTTTGACAAAAACCGTTTCGTTTTCTATATGAAATAGGCATCTGAGACCACTCAGGTGCCTTTTTTCCGTTTCATCCGTTTCACTATTTTTGAAACGGATAACTCTCCTCAACTTTGTATCCGGAGCCGGGCTTTTAATCCGGGTATGAAATGCTATGAAAAAAAGTTTGCTATTTGTGGCCGTGGCCGCCGCCGTCATCTGCGGCTGCCATAAGGATGACTTTGAACCTGAGACCGCGCGCGAGGAAGCGCCGCGGTATGTTGCGCTGGAGGACGTGGCAAAGATATTCGCCGGCCTTCCCATAGGCGTGGAGCAGATGACGGAGGTGCACGACGCGGCGTCTCAGAGCGCCGGCAACGGCTACGACGAGGAGTACCTGATGAAGGACCTCTTTGAGGCACCGGGAAGCGGCGTAGGAGACGTCCCGTCAAAGGCCAGGGAGTATTCAAGGCCGCTGAGGGATCTTCTGAGGGAGGCCTTTTCCACCAAGGCCGATGCCGGCGAAGGCACTCAGTGGCTGGACTCCCTGATGGTATCCGACGTCCAGATCTACTGGCCGTTCAGCGACTCCTGGAACGGAGCCTCCCTGCCGGTTATCACCTTCGATCCCGGGGATTTGGCCACAAGCAATGTGGGCTATGCCCTCAGGGCCGATGGCGGCTATGACAAGGTTCTTGTGGACGAGCAGATGGCCCGCGAAAGGCCGGTGTGGGTGATGAACCGGAACTCAGACGCAGAGTTCAAATCCCTTGAGATGAGGCGCCGGGAGGACCCTTCGTGGGGAAACGGCGGCGGAGACATCATCGTAAGGCCTGAGACCAAGGCCCAGGCCGATATAAAGACCCTCATCCTGCGCTCTTTCACCGTAAGCCGCCAGTATGACAGCTGGTTCGCGGGTGCAGCGGAATTCTTTGTTAAAGTGGGAAGCGTGGAGAATTTCAAGGCCTCAACTGAGGCCGAACTAAGGCTATATACCCCCACCATAACTGACTTCATGATTGTGGTGAGACGCAAACAGGTGGGGCAGGAAATTCCTTTCAACGCCGTGCTCATTTCTGAGTGGACGAAATCCCTAAACAACTGTGCCTTCATGATAATCGAGGATGACGGAGGATACCGTACAACCTGGAAGGCAAATGCCATGGTAAAGGTGAGTTCCAAAAGTTACGGCATTGAACTGGAGCTCCCCCTCAATTCACGCGACGACGTTGTGTGGCGCGGTTCCCTCACCCGTTCCTACATAGAAAAGTACAGCGGAGAACTTGGCCACTTTGGAGACATTGATATTGTCCTGGAACTGATATGAGCAGCGTAGCCATACCCCTAACCGTTATTACAAATTTGGATATTCGTAATAACTTTTCTATCTTTGCCATAGCAAATGAATACGCTATGACAACCAAACTCATCAATATCGGAAACAGCAGAGGCATTGTGATTCCGGCAAAACTGCTCAAGAAGTATAAGGTGGACGACAACGCTTCCGTATCACTTGAAGAAGAAAACGGCAGGATCTATCTCAAGTTTTCTCCTGCAGAGGAAGAGCCCTACACCGGCCCGTTCACCGGTCCGTTCAAGGCCCTGAAAGAACTGGTAGACGAAGATGCGTGGGGAGGAAAAGATATGGACCCCGTGGAGTATGTAAGGCAGCTAAGGGATGACAGCAAAGCCGAGAAACGTGTAATAGACTGGGGAGATTTCTAATATGTATTTAATTGATTCCGACACTCTTATTGCCCTCGGACGCGGGAAAACCTTTATTCAAGATAGAATAAACCGATGTGGCATAAATAATTGCGTCCTATCTGAAATAAGCCTGGCTGAACTGTATGTTGGTGTTTATACAATCCGGAGCAGCAAGGAGGAACTCTTTCTACAGTTTTTAGAAAACAGCTTCAAAATAATCCCGATTTCACCTGCAATAAAAACTTTTGCCAGACTCCGGGCGCAACTGGAAAGCTCAGGTTTTATTCTTGATAAAATGGACCTTTTTATTGCAGCAACGGCGCTGGTCAACGACTACACGCTGGTAACCCATAACACCCGCCACTTCTCCCGCATCCCCGGGCTCAAACTTGAAGACTGGATAGAAGAGCAAGGCTAATTAACTCTGCGACACAGTCATCTCACACTCTGCGCAGTGGAAATCAAGACGGAGTCTCTTGCCGGCATTGAGAAGGTACAGGGGCTCCGGTTTGTTTTTGCCCTGTTTGGGGCACAAGCCAAGTTCATGGCGCACGCAGTACTTGCTGCGCATAAGTTCCGCACCAGCCCTGTGAGTAATCTCATAGGCGTCTTCAATCTGGGTGGCTCCGCGGGAAGAGTAGAGCTCCCAGTCCCTGGAATTTGCCACATTTGCCTTGTAGGACAGCGTTTCCGGGGATGCGGCCGAAGACATCGCACCCGCTTTCAGCGCAATGGCATTCACGGGCATTCCATCAAGTTCGCCGGCGATATCTCTCCGGATGCCGTTGAGGAAGGAAGCCGCCATGAAGGGTACGGTGCCGGATGCCTGTAACTCAGTTACTTCAAAACTGTAGTGGCCGCTTCGTTTTGAAAGCTGCCCGTGAATAATCTCCAGCATTCTGGAGCGGTCCCGGGCCGAATCCGTGCCTGCAGGAAATTCCCGGGTCACTTTTCGGCCATCTTCGGAAACTGCCGTAACCGCAAGGGTATCAGGGGAAACTGTCACGCTCAGGGATACGCCAATCTCCCTCACCGGAGCCGAAGCCTCCAGCCTTTTCTGAAACTTGGCGCTGATATTCCGATAAAGCCTTGTGCCGGCCCGGAGTTCTTCCGGAACCCGGCAGCGGAGGTTCAGCCCTTCGGCGACATCGGCCCTGAAGCCGACAATCTCGTTGCCGGAGAGGAAGGCAAAGCCGTCTCCGTTTGCAAGGTCAAGGGCCGAAGACTTCAGGACTATTCCGTCTGCGGTAATGCGGGCAACTTCTCCAGCGTATTCCCCGATGTATGTGGGGACATCCATTGAGGACCATTTCCCGCGCTTCCCGTCAATGAAAAGGTCTGTGTACCCGCGGTTGAATGTCTTTTCAAGGTCCGGTGCAATGCCGCCGGAAATGCGGCCGAACGATGCCCTGGAGTATTTCTCCGGGTGTTTTTGGACCAAGGCGTTCAAGGCCTCGCTGTATGCCGAGACAACGTTACGCACATAGGATTCGCCCTTGAGGCGCCCCTCGATCTTGAACGAGCACACCCCGGCTTCGGCAAGGTCTTCAAGCCGGTGAAGAAGGTTGTAGTCCTTGAGGGACAGAAGGGCTTTGTCCCTTGCCAGCACCTTCCCGCTGCCGTCCATAAGGTTGTAGCGGCTTCGGCACGCCTGGGCGCATTCCCCGCGGTTGGCGCTTCGGCCCGTAAGATATTCTGACAGGTAGCACTGGCCGCTGTAGCATACGCAGAGGGCGCCGTGGACGAAGAATTCAAGTTCAGCCGAAACGGCATTGCGTATTGCGCGTATGTCATCAAGGGAAAGCTGCCTTTCAAGTACCAGGCGCCCATATCCGAGACTCTCAATGAACCGGGCCTTTTCCGGCGTCCTTATGGCGCACTGCGTTGATGCGTGAACTATAAGGCCGGCCTTTGATGCCATCTCAATTACAACAGGGTCCTGCACGATGAGGGCATCCACGCCGGCACTTGCAAGCTGCCAGACCAGTTCCTCGGCGGCCTTCAGTTCATCTTCATACAGGATTGTATTAACAGTGGCGTAAATCCTGACGCCAAAGCGGTGGGCGTAGGAGCACAGTTCCCTGATATCCTCAATGCTGTTTCCGGCCGCGGCGCGGGCACCGAACGCAGGCCCTGCAATGTACACGGCATCTGCACCGCAGTCAATGGCGGCTTTGCCGATTTCGGCCGTACGAGCCGGTGCAAGAAGTTCAAGATGCAGCATTAGTTGGCGCTTAAATATCTGACAAACAACGGATTACGCATTCCAGGGTGCACCTGCAAGTGCACCCGATAAGTTATAATCAATTGAGATCCAGCAACTTACCAGCCAGGGCCAAATCTTCTGGAGTAGTGATTTTTATGTTGTATTTTTCCCCTTCAGTGAAACTTAGAGGGATGCCATAGCGTTCCGCCACGGAGGCGTCGTCGGTGAAAAGGGTGTCGTACCCCTGCGTATAAGCCTCCTTCAGGCGCTCGCTCCAGAAAATCTGGGGCGTCTGCGCGCCGAAAAAACGGCTTCTGTCGGCCTTTTCCCCGGAAGACACCAGTTTTCCGGTTTTGTCCTTGTCCAGTACCTTCAGGGTATCCGTCACAGGCATCACGGGAATAAGCGCCTCTACTGAAGCGGCCTCCACAAACAGCCTTTTGATACAACTGGCCGATATAAACGGCCTCACCCCGTCCTGAACCGCCACCAAAGCCCCGTCAGGGACATACGCCAGGGCGTTTTTCACGGAATGGAAGCGGGTGAACCCGCCCTTCACGAGGCGCTGCGGGCAGGTGAAATTTTCCTTTATGCAGTACTGGCGCCAGTCGGCGATATTAGCCTCCGGAAGCACGGTGACGATATGGATGTCCGGGACGGCCGCCATAAACTTTTCTATGGTTATGCGGAGTATGGGTTTACCGCCCAGTTCAAGGAACTGCTTGGGAACGGCGGCCCCCATCCTGGTGCCCACACCGCCGGCCGTAACTATGAGGTACTTTTTTCTCTCCATAGAGTAAATACTTTACGCAAATCTAAACAATTTTTAGTAACTTTGAAAGTTAATCGCAAATAGACCTATACATAGCATATGGCTTTCAGTTTTTTAAGTCAGGAACTGGCAATAGACCTTGGAACCGCCAACACCGTCATCTTCCAGAATGACCAGATAGTGCTGGACGAACCCTCCATCGTTGCTATTGACAACCAAACCGGAAAATGCATCGCCCTTGGCCAGAAAGCCAAACTGATGCACGAGAAAACAAACCCCGGAATCAAAACCGTACGCCCTCTCCGTGACGGCGTCATCGCAGACTTCAACGCAGCGGAAATGATGATCCGCGGCTTCATAAAGCAGGTGAACTCACGCCACCGCAGCCTCTTCGCCCCCAACATCAAACTGGTTGTGGGCATCCCTTCAGGCTCTACGGAGGTTGAGATCAGGGCCGTCCGTGACTCCTCGGAGCACGCCGGCGGCCGTGACGTATACCTCATCTATGAGCCCATGGCCGCGGCGCTCGGTATCGGCCTTGACGTTGAAGCCCCTAAGGGAAATATGGTTGTAGATATCGGAGGCGGCACCACGGAAATTGCCGTCATCTCCCTTGGCGGTATTGTCCAGCAGGAATCCATCCGCGTTGCCGGTGACGTCTTTACGGCCGATATCCAGAATTACCTGAGGCAGCAGCACGTTATAAAGGTTGGTGAAACCACCGCGGAAAGAATCAAGATTGCCGTCGGCGCAGTCATTCCCCAACTCCCCGGCGAGGAACCGGAGCCTTTCGTGGTACGCGGTCCCAACCTTATGACCGGCCACCCCGCAGAGGCCGTCATCCCCTACCAGGAAATCGCCCACTGCCTGGACAAATCCATCGCCCGTCTTGAGGCCGCCATCCAGCAGGTCCTGGAGCAGACTCCTCCGGAACTGTACTCGGACATTGTGGAAAACGGCATCTTCCTCAGCGGCGGAGGCGCCCTTCTCCGCGGCCTGGACAAGAGACTCTCCGACAAAGTGAACATCCCGTTCCACGTGGCGGAGGATCCCCTCAAGGCCGTTGCCCGCGGCACCTGCATCGCCCTCAAGAACACAGACAACTACTCCTTCCTTATGAGATAAAGGATGCCAAGACGCAGTGCCCTTCCCGGAATAGTGAACTTCGCGGTCTTCATTTTACTGGAGATCGCGTCACTATATCTCATAACCCACAGTTCAGAACTTCAGAAAACCTGGGTTGCGGGCGCGGGAAACGCTGTCAAGGGCGCCGTCTGGGGCAGTTCTGAAAAGGTACGGAACTTCTTCTCCCTCCGCGGAACAAATGAGCAGCTTTCTCAGGAGAACTACCTTCTTGAAAAGGAGGTAATACGCCTCAGGGAGCAACTGAGGCTTGCCAAGGCCGATACCGTGAAACTTGGGAAACTCCCCGGCTACACCACCCTCCCTGCAGAGGTTGTGAAGATGAGCCGCTCAAAGCAGCACAACTACATCATTGTGAACAAGGGCTATGAAGACGGCGTTCAGGAGAAATCCGGCATAGTGACCCGTGAAGGCGTAGTTGGCATAATAGACGCCGTAAGCGCCCATTTCTCCTATGCCCTCTCCTTCCAGAATGCCGATATCTCCATAAGCGCCCGCCTTGGCTCCGAGGGCGGCAGCGGCCTCCTTGTCTGGGACGGCAAAAGCACAAACGGCGCCATCCTGAAGGAAATCCCCCTGCAGTACAAGTACAGCCCTGGAGACACCATCTACACCAGCGGTCATTCCCTGTTGTTCCCTCCGGACATCCCGCTTGGAACCGCCGGCAAGGCCAAGATTGTGAACGGATCCACCAATGAGATCCAGGTAACCCTGTTCCAGGAGTTCAAGGCCATCCGTTACGTGACCATAGTGCACAACGATTCATTTAACGAAGTGGAGGAGTTCCTGAAATGAAAAAGAGTTTCTGGATAGCATACGCGCTTCTATTCATTGCCCAGTTACTCCTGTGCAACTACTTTGTGTTCACCCCCTGGATGATGGCAACGCTCCTCCCGGCAATGGTCCTTTGCATCCCGCTTAACATAGGCACCACCGGGGCAATGGTCATAGCCTGCCTCACGGGCCTTGGAGTGGATTTCCTTGCCGAGGGTATAATCGGCCTCAACGCCCTTGCGCTTGTGCCCGTTGCATTTGCCAGGAAGAAGATCATCTCCATGGTGTTCGGGCAGGACCTCATTACGCGGGAAAAGCCTTTTACAATCCGCCGAAACGGCCTTACGGCAGTGCTCCTGGCCCTTTTCATAAGCCTTGCCATCTTCCTTGCCATCTATATCTGGGCCGATGCCGCCGGCACCCGCAGTTTTGGCTTCAACGCTGCACGCTTCGGCGCTTCGCTTGCCGTAAGTATGGTTTTCTGCGTGCTTTCCGTGAGGGTTCTCACGCCTTCGGATTCCAGGTAGAATGGAGCCGGGAAAGCGTCATATCCCGCTGCTCATCGGCCTTACGATAGCCGCCCTGGCGCTGCTTGGAAAGATCTTTTCCCTGCAGGTGATTGACCGCTACAAGGAAGACGCGGACCGTAATTCCACCGTCTATGAGACCATCTACCCTACCCGCGGCATCATCTACGACCGAAACGGGAATATCCTGGTGGGAAACAAGGTGGCCTACGACATCCTTGTGAGCCCCCGCGAGGTCCAGGCCTTCGATACCGTGGCTCTGGCTGCAGTGCTGGACGTAACGCCGGAATTCATCCGCGGAAAACTGAAGGAATACCGCCGCAGGCGCAGCGCCATCGGCTTCCAGAGCGTCACCATGATGCGTATGGTTCCTGCCGAAACCTATATGCGCTTTGACGAGGTAAAATACCGTTTCCCTGGCTTCAAGGGCCAGGTGAGAGGCGTCAGGGACTACCCCTTCAACGCCGGCGGAAACCTTCTTGGATATGTGTCGGAGGTGAACCAGGCCTATATTGACCGGCATCCGGACGAATACCGAAGCGGAGACTACGCCGGAATGACCGGCATAGAGGCCGCCCGGGAAAAGGAACTTCGCGGGGAGAAAGGTTACCACATCTACATCCGCAATTCCCGCAACCAGATTGAGCAGCCCTACAAGGACGGGGCGGAGGACAAGGAGGCCATTCCGGGGCACGACATAGTGACCACAATCGACGCCGTCCTGCAGCAGTACGGGCAGGAACTTATGCAGAACAAGGTGGGCTCAATCGTTGCCATAGAGCCGTCCACGGGGGAAATCCTGGCGCTGGTATCGTCGCCCGGCATTGACGTTTCACAACTGGCCGATATCGGCCGTCACTGGGAGGAAATCTCCACCAATCCCTACAAGCCTATGTACAACAGGGCGGTGCAGGCGTCGTATCCTCCCGGATCCGTTTTCAAACTTGTGAACGGTCTTATCGGCCTTCAGGAAGGTGTCCTGAGGCCGGAAATGACTTATCCCTGCCACCAGGGCTATCATTTTGGCGCAGGGCACAAACTTGGCTGTCACGCACACAAGAGCCCCCTCAATATGGAGGAATCCATAATGATGAGTTGCAACGCGTACTACTGCTACGTGCTCAAGAATATCTTGGACAACCGCAAGTACGACAACGTTGCCGACGGTATGGACCACTGGCGTGAGATGGTGATGAGTTTCGGTTTCGGCAGAAAACTGGGAAGCGACTTCCCGGCGGAACTTTCCGGCAGCATCCCATCCTCAAAGACGTACAACCGCGCATACGGAAAGGGCCGATGGAACTCCACCACGGTGATTTCCCTGTCTATCGGCCAGGGAGAAATCCTTGCAACGCCCATGCATCTTGCAAACCTCTGCGCAACTATCGCGAACAGGGGTTACTACTATATTCCGCATATTGTGAAGGAGTCCGAGGGCGTGCCTCTGGACCAGAGGTTCAAGGAAAGGCAGTACACCATGGTGGATACAACCCAGTTCCCCAAGGTGATAAAGGGAATGTGGCGGGCCGTGAATTCCGGCCCGGGAATGGGCGGAACGGCGTGGATAGCGCACGTGGATTCCCTTGAGATCTGCGGAAAGACAGGCACCGCGCAGAATCCACGCGGCGCGGATAACTCAGTATTCATCTGCTTTGCGCCAATGGACAATCCCAAGATTGCCATTGCGGCGTACGTGGAGAACGGCGGCTTCGGGGCTACTTATGCGGCTCCTATGGCCTCCCTTATGGCGGAAAAATATCTTACAGGTTCGGTTTCCCGTCCCGCGCTTGAAAAGCGTATGAAAGAGGCCGATCTAATGGCAAGGGTAAAGCATGATTGACGGACGTTCATCAGGAAGAAGAGGCATCCGTCAGACGGTAGACTGGTGGATTATAATCGTGTACCTTGCCCTTGTAGTCATAGGCTGGGTGAATATCTATGCCGCAACGCATACCGCCGGGGCCGGTTCAATGCTGGACTGGGGCTCCCGCGCCGGGAAGCAGTTTGTGTGGATACTCACCTCCTTCGGCCTTGCCGCGCTTATCCTGTGGGTGCTGCCGCCGCAACTCTGGGAGAGCGGCGCACCTGTGTTCTACGCCTTTGTGCTGGGGCTTCTGGTACTGGTGATATTCGTTTCGTCGGATGTCAAGGGCTCCCATTCGTGGTTTGACCTTGGCCCCATACGCTTCCAGCCGGCGGAGATTTCAAAGATAACAACTTCACTGCTGCTGTCGCTTGTCATGAGCCAGCAGTGGTTCAAGATGGGGCGGCCGCGGGACTTTATCATTGCAGCGGCAATAATAGGCCTTCCTATGCTTGTGATTGTGGCGGAAAGCGAGACCGGCAGCGCCCTGGTGTATGCAGGATTCATCTTTGTGCTCTACAGGGAAGGGCTCTCGGGGTGGTGGCTGGCGGCTATCGGCCTTATTATCCTGCTCTTTGTGGGAACGCTTACGGCTGGGGCCTACACCACTCTTCTCATAATGATTGGGATACTGCTTCTCAGCACTGCCCTCAGCGAGCCTTCGCGCCTTAAAAAGAGGCTTCTTCTTGGCGGCGGCTTCGTGCTCCTGATGACGCTGTTTCCCCTTCTCCTTGGATGGATAGACGGCCTTGTGCAGGGGGAGATGGATAAACTGGCGCTGCGTCCGTGGGTTCCCCGGGCCGATGAAACGGACGACTACTTCTGGGGCTTCATCCTGAAGATCAAGCCGGTGTGGGTGCTCATAGGCCTTTCTTTTGCCGCTCTGCCGTTCCTTCTATGGCAGGCCTATAAGATCAAGGACAAGTTCCTTGCGCTATGCTGCGGGGTTTTCATTGCCGGAACAATTATGGTGTTCTCCACTGACTTTGTGTTCCAGAACGTGCTGCAGCCGCACCAGAGGGGAAGGATAGAGGTTCTGCTGGGGCTCAAGGAGGACCTTGCGGGTGTTGGTTACAACGTGAACCAGAGCAAAATTGCCATAGGCTCCGGCGGTCTCCTGGGGAAGGGCTTCCTGAAGGGCACACAGACCACTTTCGGCTTTGTTCCGGAGCAGTCCACGGACTTTATCTTCTGCACCGTTGGAGAGGAGTGGGGCTTCCTTGGATGCCTCATTGTGATAAGCCTTTACGTGTGGCTCATAGCAAGGCTCATAATGGATGCGGAGCGCTGCCGGGGCAAGTTCACGCGCATCTACGGATACTGCGTTGCCTCCTGCATCTTTATGCACCTTTTCATCAATGTTGGTATGACCGTGGGACTTATGCCGGTTATCGGCATCCCTCTGCCGCTGCTCAGTTACGGCGGGTCTTCCCTATGGGCATTTACAATACTGATTTTCATCTTTTTGGCACTTTACAGAAATGAGAAAAAATACTTCTAGACCGCTGAGGATCCTTGTTACCGGAGCCAGCAGCGGAATTGGCTATGACGCCGCCGCAGAACTTGCCCGTATGGGGCACACCGTCTTTGCCGCCGCACGCCGCGTGGCCCTTATGGAGCCGCTGAAAGAGTTCGGCGTTACGCCCGTGGCGCTGGATGTCACCTCAGAGGATTCCCTTAAGGCCTGCCTGGAGGTGGTTGGAGACCTGGATGTTCTTGTGAACAATGCCGGGTACGGATACTTCGGCCCCATTGAGACGGTACCCATGGAGGATGCCAGGAGGCAGTTGGAGGTTAACCTTTTCGGCCTTGCGCGTCTTTGCCAGATGGTCCTTCCCGGAATGCGCGCCAAGGGTTCCGGACGCATTGTGAACATAGGCTCCGTAGCCGGCAAGGCCGCAATGCATTTTGGCGGCTGGTACAATGTGTCAAAGTTTGCCGTGGAGGCTTTCTCTGATGCCCTGAGGATGGAAATGAAGCCCTTCGGGGTGAAGGTGGTGCTCATTGAGCCCGGCCCCATCAAGACCAGTTGGGGAGATATTGCGGCCGATCACCTGGCGGCGTGCACGGCCGGCACGGCCTATGAGGCCGCCGGCGCCCGCGAGGCCGCCACCATGCACAAGGCGTACTCGCTGCGGATTCTGTCGGCCCCGTCCGTTGTTACCCGCTGCATAGTGAAGGCCGCCGTGGCCCGCCGCCCCCGCACGCGCTACCGCCCGGGTATCGGCGCCTCCAATATCGTGTTCTGGCACGCCCTGCTGCCGGACCGCTGGTGGGACGCCATGAACCGGCAACTCGCCAGCCCCGGAGTGGCCAAGTTCGCGGAGAAACTGTAGGGGGGCCACTGCGGAGGCAGGGTAGCGGCTCTGCGTCGCAGGTCAAAGAGCGAAACGTCGCAGGTTAAGTGAGAAAACGTCGCAGGTCTGCAAATATCGCCGGACCTGCGACGCTTTTTGCCTTCCTGGGCCGATTTCCGTCGCAGGTGGAGCCAAAAACACAGACCTGCGACACTTTCCTTCTCCACCTGCGACACTTTCCCCCCTGACCCGCGACGATAATTCCATTTTATTTACTATCTTTGCACTCCCACATCCTGCCTTGGTGGTGGAATGGTAGACACGAGGGACTTAAAATCCCTTGGCCCGAAACGGCCGTGCGGGTTCGATTCCCGCCCGAGGCACTATTTAACCGCGTATTGAATTGATTATCAATTTAGTACGCGGTTACTGTTTCCCCTTGCCCCACCCGCGCCCCACCAAATTGAAAGTTGTCGTTTCCGGGCACATTCTCCGCACTTGCGGGCTTTTATTTGGACGGACGGAAAAGCTTGGCTAAATTTGCAGGTGTATGGGCACGTTGAATGTCATACTGCTGGTGCTGGTCGCCATTACCGCCGCGACCGTTGCTTTCTTTCTGAGGAAGCGGCTATTCCCGTCGTGGACCGACCTTTACAAGGCTTTTGCCGACAATGACTACTCGCTTGCATTCTATCTCCACCGCCAGTTTCGTCAGCAAGTCCTGTCCGGGAAGCAAAGATACGACAGATTTGTGTGGCAGACAAACGCGTCCAGACTTTCTGTGTACCAGAATTCCAAACGAACCTCCTTTGATGTGGACCAGGAAAACACCCGCAGGCTGCGGATGAGAGAAATGCTGGACCACGAAGACTTCATCCGGTCACACTTCAAGGATGAGCCTTTCGGCTATACAGACTGGATGAAGATGCTGGATGATTGGAATCAGATTCCCGTTCCAGTTAAAGAAACGCCATCAGCAGTAGAAAACACGACTACAGCCGTAGAGGAGACAGAGGTTACCTACGCCGATCCGGGACTTCTGGACAGCTTGCTCATGAGCGGCAAACGATTCCGGGACGATTCTGACAAGCAGTACCTGGCCGAGGAATGCAGGAAATCTATAGGAGCGTTTCTTGCTAACAACAATGACGGCAATCACTGCGGCGCCCTCTTTGTCTTTCTCCAGAAGAAAGGCTTTATCCCAAAGCAAGAGAAAGTTGTCACGTTCTTTTACAATGCAGTAAATGAAGCGTTTCCTAAATCCATCACCATATCCGTCCGCGCCTTCCAGAAAGCAGTGGAAAGGGTCCGGGACGAGGACTTTTCCGATTCCGGACTGGACCTGATTGAAGAGATTAACGAAGAACTCAGAAACACATTCTTTTAATTCGCAACAGCAGGATTGTTTCGCGTAATTTCGCGTAACAATGTGAAATTTAAGTGCATTTATATTTGCGCCATCACCCACGACGGGTGGTGGCTTTTTCGTTTTGCACCGGCCGGACGGGAAGCCTTGGAAGAAGACCGATGAACAAAACGTATCGTCTATGAGAGATGAACTACTGAGGCTGTTGGAAAACGGCGAAACGTCCCGGATAACCATTCAACTATCCGGGGAAGATCTGATGGAACTCTTCCGCCTGCTGCGCGAAGATGCGGAAATCAGGTCCCAAGCCGAAGAGGGAACTACGGACACACTCCTTACCAAGAAAGAGGTAATGGAGATGCTTGGCGTCTGCGACACTACCCTCTGGCTCTGGGCCAAGAACAACTATCTGAAACCCGTCAAGGCCGGGCGCAAAGTCCTGTACCGGAAGTCCGATGTGCAGCGGTTTCTTAAATCCAGGGAGGACCGCGTATGAAAAAGGTTCTGAGAGACGGTCCGTTCAACCGGATTTCCAGGGATGTAATCAAGGACAAACACCTCTCCCTGAAAGCAAAAGGCCTTTTAACACTGATTCTTGGCCTTCCGGATGATTGGGTATTTACTATTGCCGGCTTACAGGAGTTTGTCCAGGAAGGGCGGGAAGCCCTTCTGTCGACCATGAGGGAACTTATCGAAAAAGGATACGCTGTTCGGGAAACCACGCGTGCAGAGAATGGCCGGTTCTGCCCGGATGACTATTCCTTCTACGAGATTCCTTTTTCCTTTTCACCGCAAACGGAAAATCCGTCTACGGATATCACCGTTGTGGATATGCGGGATACGGAGAATCCAGAAGCGGAAAAGCAGCAGCAATTAAGAAGTATAGAATCTATAAGTAACCCAATTAAAAAAGAAAAAATAGAGAGGCTCCTCGCCGACCCATTATTTACAAATGTTTGGAAAAAACTAACGGCTTCGCCGAAATGGGCGCCGAAAACGCCCGCTCAAGTGCAATTTGAGCTGGAGTCACTGTCCGGCTTTGAACCGGACGAAGCAACAGCACTGGCTCAAAATGCGCTCGAAAGACAATGGTGGAACATTGTCCACCCCGATTCCTCAAAGAAAATCGTAGAAAAAGTGAAAAAGGAGAGGCAGAAGCCTCTCGTCATCAACCCTCCCATGCCCCGGGAGCCGGAGCCGTCCCCCGAGGAACGCGAAAGAAAGAATCGGGCGGCGTTCGTGTCGATGGCGCACCAGTTCTACGAGGAGGTGAAAAAAGAAAAGCGCATCAAAGCCATCGCCGACCTCCCTGTTGCCGAAGTCTTCGACCACCTTCTTGAGCTCGGCGTCATCGCGCCCACGGAGGAGCATCTGGAGGCCGTGAAAAAGGAAGAATCCACCAAGGGCCAATGTGCTGCCAAGCGGAAGCTGCTGGAGCAAATATTCACCGCCTGGGAAGCAGAGGGCCGGGAGTTGACCATACCTTCGGAATGAAGGTAACGAGTTTATGTTTTGGTAAACCAAAACCAACTCGTAGCCTGCTCCCGATGGTCGCAGACTGACCCCGCTGCCGCACATGGCCCCGGGGGAGATGAGAGAGAAAAAGAGATGATAGGAGCCAAAAACCAAAAATGAAATTCCGATGAAAAAGAAGAAAAATAAAGGTGGGCGTCCCAAAGTGGAGTCCCGCAACGCAAGGAAGCACCGCGTGTCCATAGCGATAAACGTCATGGAAAAGCAGGTGCTGGAAAACAGAATCCGGAAGTCCGGCCTGCAAAAGGCCGAATATCTCCGGCAGGCCATCTTCAACGGGGAAATCAAGGAGGCCCTGACTCCGGAGGATGCTTACCTCATCCGCCAGATGTACAAGCTGGGCCAGCTGCTTGCCCTACTGTTCAAGCAAGGGCGCCTGAATAAGGACGTGGATGCCGGCGAGAAGTTCGACTGGGCCATCGGCCTGCTCAATGAAATCGAAGAATACTACATCACCAAAATCTCAAAGAAAAAATGATTGCAAAACTCGGAAAGGGCGCCGGCTTCAGCGGCTGCGCCAAGTATGACCTGGACCAGGGTCACAAGAATCACAAGGATGCACGCCTGTTGGACCATAACGGCGTGCCGGTCAGGATTGACAAGAACGGGAATATTTCCGTCAACGCCTATGACATCGGCCGGGCGTTCAGGGCGCAAGCCCTGGCGCTGAACCCCGGCATCAAGCAACCTGTCGGCCGGGCCATGCTTGCCTTTGAGCCAAAGGACACACCGCGACTCACGGACGAATACATGGTCAAGCTTGCCAGGGAGTACATGGAACGAATGGGCATCGTGAATACCCAGTACACCATCGTCCGGCACAGTGAGAAGGACCATCAGCACGTCCACATCATCTACAACCGCGTGGACAACGACGGCAAGCTCATCAGCGACAGCAACAACTTCAAGCGGAGCGTTGCCATCTGCAAGGACATCACCAGGCGGGAAGGCCTCACCTGGGGAAAGGACAAGACCATTTCCATGTCCATACCCAACGACCCTGCCGAGCGGCTGCGCTACGAGACTGCAAGAATCGTGGGGCACTGCGTAAAAAGAGTCGATAGTCTGGAAGAATTGGCCCGGATGACCAAACGATATGGCGTTACCACCCACGTCAAGACCAATCCGAACAGCGGCACTCCCAACGGCATCAGCTTCTCGACAAAAGATGGCGACGGCAACGTACACCATTTCAAGGGCTCGCAGCTGGACAGGAGCCTTTCCATCGGCAACATCATGAAAACCATCTACGGCGAAGCCTACTCTGCGAAAGCCGCATCTGGAATTGCCGTCCGTGGAGCCGAGAATGCCGAGGCTCATTCCGCCGGGGAGGAACGCTCTCAAAGAAGCGAGCACTCTTCACGGGCAGAACTGGCCTCCAGTCTTGTCGGATTACTGGGCGGAGAAAGCTCCCGCCGTCACGAGGACGAAGAAATCGGCCAGAAGAAAGGCCGTGGAATGCATATGTAAAACCTTAAAACACAACTATTATGTCTAAACAAACCCCAATCCCCGATGCCGATTTCAAGGAGATTGTCATCGGAACCTATGGCCCCCTGCTGGAGAGCCTGTCAAAACAGTTGAACACCGTGATGGGCAACCAGCAAATCCTGTCAAACAAGATCGAAGCTGTCGGGAAAAGGACCGATGCGATTAGACGGGAATGCGATACTCTTCATGGCCGCTTGTTTACGCTGGACACCACGGGACCGCGTGCGCTAACCGAACAGGAGCATCAACTGCTCTCCGAGATTCATACCGAGGTCAAAGAAAACCACGAGACAATCCAAAAGGAGCATGCTGACAACCAGTTATTTTGGAAGGTAACGCTCGGCTTGGTTTGCATGATGACATTATGCATGATAGTTATGGCAGTTACTCGTTAACTTGTAACACCGAAGACCTCCGCTTCCTCGAATCCGTCATAAGCCGCAATGCAATCGTCAGCCTCCACGTACAGTGAATCATCCGGTATTTGTCGCTTTAATTCAGAATAAAACGCTAACTTTGTCAGAACATAAAAGGATTTGCCATGAACGCATTGCCTCAGATATACAAGGATGCCGTAAAGATTATCAAGCAAGCCATCCTCGAAAGCCAGTATCGTTCCGCCAAGATGATCAGCGGCGAGCAGTTGTCGCTATACTTTGGCATCGGATGCTATGTGTCCGACCATTCCCGCCAGGAGAAATGGGGCTCCGGAGCCATTGAGTCCATCAGTGATCAGCTGAAGAAGGAACTTCCCGGGCTGCATGGTTTCTCTGCCGAGAGTATTAAGAAAATGCGTCAGTTCTATGAATTCTGGAGCCAGTTCATAAATCGGTCGCCGTCGGCGACCGATTTGCAGGTCCTTGATACAAAGGATGTTTCGTCCTATATTCAAGTCAATTCCTTCGCCCTACAGAATTGGTCGCCGGTGGCGACCGAAATCAACAGGGATGATTTTCTGGGAATCAGTTTCTCCCACCACATGGAGATTCTCAACAAGACAAAGGATATTGACACCGTCCTGTTCTACATCCACGAAACGGTCCTGCACCACTGGGACAAATACACCCTGCGCGAGAAGTTGAAACTCAAAATCCACGAGACCCAGAAAGGCATTCCAAACAATTTCGTCCAAACTATTTCCTCATCCCGGCAGGCCCTTCAAGCCGTCCGGATGTTCAAGGATGAATACCTCCTGGACTACATCAACCTGGAGGATATCGATGCGGCAGACGATGAAGACGTTGACGAGCGGATTGTTGAGCAAACCATCGTAAGCAACGTAAAGCGTTTCATGATGACGTTCGGCAAGGACTTCGCCTATGTCGGCAACCAATACCATCTGGAAGTCTTCGGCGAGGAACAGCGTAACGACCTGCTGTTCTTCAACCGCCAACTCAATTGCCTGGTTGCTATCGAATTGAAGGCCGGCAAATTCAAGACAGCCTATCTGGGCCAGTTGTACGGATATCTCCAGGTCCTTGACGACCAGGTCCGTAAGCCGCACGAGAACCCCTCCATAGGAATCATTCTCTGCAGACGTGCCAACCGCGCCTTCGTTGAATATGCCGTCCGCGACTACACCAAGCCCATGGGAGTGGCTACCTACAAAACACTTGACGACATGCCCGAGATGTTCCGCGAAGCCCTTCCCGCCGAAGAAGAACTCAAGAAACTCCTGTGATTGCCGCAAAGGATCTATAATTAAACTTACCGCCATCCCTTCAAGCTGAAGAGATGACGGTATTGTCTTGCTATGGTCACGGGACGTGAGGGTTACTCCCACATCACGCTGTGACTTTGCCCTTACCGGCTGACCAGTCTGTGCCGTCAGACGGTATTGTGCCCAGCAAGAATCTGTGTCATTTGTTCAAAGAACGCATTTTGCGGGTCTCACGCGGGGTACAGACCCCGAGCGGGGAGCGTTCAATTCTTCGGCACGATGGTGCAGACGATGGTGGTTTGGGTCATGCCCATACCCATAAATTCGCCGCTGAAAGAGACTGTGGAGGCAGGAGTGCCCGCCCAGGTCATTGATGAGCCGCCACCGCTCCAGCCCGTGCCGGAAGCATTGCAATCGGCGGTCGTCACAACAATCCTTGTGAAGTTACCGAGGGTGGTAGAGAATGTTCCGCCTTCCATGAGGTTGCCGTCATGAGGGTCAATCATGCCTGCTGAGACGGTGACACCGTCTTTTGTGAAACTACTCCATGCATTCCCCCAATCGCTCTGGTTGATGGTGACGACTTTGTTTACCGTAACGGCGCAGGTGGCCGTCACGCCGCTGCCGTCGTTGGCCGTGGCAGTGATGTTGGCTGTGCCTA
>R27__coassemble_261_pt1 | contig 38957 bp, 25 predicted proteins | sample R27__metabat2_high_PE_018 | metagenome-assembled genome bin R27
AAGCCTGTAGCGGAGCCTCATATAGTAGAGGATGCTCTCATAGGCCTTGGAGCCCTCCGGGGCGATGTTCCAGAGTTCCCTGCGGGGCCACTGGCCGTGGGTGCGGAAAAGGGGCACGAAGGCGCCGGCCTGATGCCAGCGGGTCTGGAGTTCCTGCCATTCAGGGGCGTTATCGGCACTGTAGAACTTGCTCATCACTGAGAAGCCGCCAATGTCCATTCCCCAGAACGGAATGCCGCTCATAGAGTAGTTAAGGCCCGCTGCTGCCTGCATACGGAAATCTTCCCAGGATGTGCCGATATCCCCGCTCCAGGAAGCCGGGGAATACCTCTGGAGGCCGGCAAATCCGTTACGGGTAAGTAGGAACACCCTCTTGTCCGGGTCCACTGAGCGCTGGCCCTCGTAGATAGCCTCAGCGTTCACAAGAGCATATGCGTTGAGATATTCAGTGGAGGATCCAAGGGCGTTTGGAGTTATGAGCCACTTGAAATAATCCATCGGGAGGCAGTCCCTGAGGTTTGGCTCAGAGGCATCCATCCACCATGCGTCTATCTTCCGGCCGAACTTAGAGTAGAGGTTACGGTCCATCTGATCCCAGAACATCTTGCGGCCGCCTTCTGCATATGCGTCGTAGAAACTCTGCCTGTGGCCAAGCCAGTCTTCAAGGCCGTCTTCCTCCGCGTGGGTATAGGCATAGCCTGCGGCCTTAAGTTCCTTGTAATTGTCCGTATTTGTGTAGAACTTTGGCCATACGCTTATCATAAAGCGGCCGTGCATGGCGTGGACGCTGTCAAGCATAGCCTCGGGATCCGGGTAGCGGGATTCGTCAAACTGATGGCTCCCCCACTGGTCGTCCTTCCAGTACTGCCAGTCCTGGACTATGTTGTCTACGGGAATGTGGCGGCGGCGGAATTCCGCGAGGGTACCCACAAGGTCTTCCTGGGTGCTGTAGCGCTCACGGCTCTGCCAGAATCCAAGGGCCCATTTGGGCATCACGGGGGCCTTGCCGCTGAGTTTCCGGTAGCCGGCAATCACTTTGTCGGCGCTGCCACCGGCAATGAAGTAGAAATCGGCCATAGGCTCACATTCGCTCCAGAAAGTGAGGCGGGACTCCTGCTCCGGAGTTTCCAGAGGAGCCACCCTGAGGCCGATATAGGATACGTCTCCGTCCGGCTCCCAGTCTATCTCCACGGGAGTAGGAACGCCTTTTTCAAGGTGGACGGTGTATTTTGAGCTGTTGGGGTTCCAGGCCGGCCGCCAGCGGCGGCTCATGACCTCCTTCCCGCCGATTGACGTTCTCTGGAAGCCGGCGTAGTACTGGATGAAGTGGTAGTCGCCGGTTTCACGGGCGGTGATGGTGCCCTCATAGGTGACCTTGGAGAAAGGCCCCTGAGGGAGGTTCTTTATGGCCCACTCGTTCTCAAAGTAGAGGGAGTCTTCCTTCTGGGTGAGGACTTTGCCGCCGGATGTTGTGTATCGGCCCTCAAGGTCAAGGTCAAAAACCTCTCCAAGCTGGCGGTAGGGCTCAGTACTGCCCCATCGGCTGTAGGAATATGCGTCAAAGAGGATTCCGTAGCCCTTGCTCGATAGCACGAAGGGGACGCTTATCTTGGTATTGTACTGGTAGAGTTCCTCACGGCGGCCCTTGTGGTCAAGTTCCCCGGCCTGATGCTGCCCAAGGCCGTAGAAGGCTTCGTCCTCCCTTGAGGCAAAACTAACGGCGGTGCCCCCGTCAAAACTCACGCGGCCGTCATCGGCAAGGACGTTGCCTTCACCGTCATAGAAGCGGATGCTTCCATCGGCCTTATAGACATCTACGGCAAGGGCCTTTGTGGTTAGATGCACTACGCCCATTGCGTCGGAGACCTCAAAGTCCGTGCAGCCCTTCTGGGGAAGCACGGCAAGGCTCTGACGGTCACTGAACTTTCCGTCCCTGGCGGCGCTCACCCTCACAATCTCCGGGCTCACCACCTCCAGGCGCACCGCCCCGGCGCCCGTTTTCACGGTCACAACGTTCTTTGGCGTACATCCTAACGCCATCGCAAGGAGGAGGCAGAAGCAGGCGTTTTTGTTAACTCTCACTGTACCAATATTTTACAACTTTTACTCCTATTCTTTTTGCCGGGAGTAAAATCGGCAAATGTCTCATTATAAACGACTTAGCAAAAACGGTCAATATTCCCAGTCATCCGTGCGGAAGGGCGGCACGGGGATACCGCTTGTCTTCTGGAGGTTTGCGCCCATCCAGTTGCGCCAGGCATAGCGTACGGCTACGGGCTTGGGAACTTCCGGGCACTTCACAATTATGGTCTCTCCGTCCCAGTCAATCTCCGCCTTGGCAAGGTGGAACTCCCGGTCCTCGCCGGCAAGTTCAAAGCCCACCACCTCACGGGAAGTCATTGAGCCAAGGTTACTCCATACGTTTGTAAGCCACACCTTCACGGTGCCGTCCTCTTCCAGGGCAAGGTCCTTGAGGAGCGCGGGCTCTATGGAAATGCCGGTGGGGATGCCGTAAACGTTCTGGAGGGCGGTGAGTTCCATCATATCGGCAACCTCCCTCTTGTACGGAGGATGGATGGTGACGGGGTCTCCGAGTGTTTCCGTGCATACGTACCAGGCGTTGGCTGTTTCCGACGCCATCCTCATCTGGGCCTCCACGAAGAAGGGACGCCATCTGCCGTCAGAGTCTCCGTGATGATATGGCGCAAGGAGAGCATAGATGAAGGGCATATCTCCCCTTCCCCAGGAATCTCTCCAGAGACGCAGCATAGAAGCCTGAAGGCGGTCGTAGCAGTCCCTCTGGCCGATATTTGAGCATCCCTGATACCACAGGAACCCCTTTGCGGCATAGCCCGCTATGGGTTTTACGCGGCCGTTCCAGATAAGTTCAGGAGACTCCGGCCAGCGGTCAGGCTGCTCAACTATGGAATCAATCTCTGCCTTTTCTTCCGGGGTGAGGTCTGCGCGGTCAATGGCCTCCCTTGTCATCCAGGGCTCAATGCGGCTGCCGCCCCAGGCATTAACTATGATGCCTACGGGAACGCCGAGAGCCTTTGATAGCCTCTTTGCAAAGAAGTATCCAACGGCCGAAGTACGTGACACCACGTCTCCGGTGGAATAAGCCCACTTTGCATCCACATCCTTCTGCGGCTCCGTGCACTTAGGAGCCTTGATATCGAACACGCGTATCTGTTTTGCGGTTTCGGCCGCCTCCAGGATAGCTTCTGTAGCGCCTTCAACTTCCTGAAAACCAAAGCCGCCAATGGGCATCTCCATGTTGGACTGGCCGGAGCAGATCCAGACTTCACCGAACACCACGTCTACAAGCTCTATCTTCTCTTTCCCGGACTTCACCACCAGGCTTTGGGAGCGGCCATCGGCCTTGAAAGTCTGTAAATACACGCGCCAGGTGCCGTCTTCATTAACCGTAGCTGCCATAGGCTTCTTGAGCCAGGATGTAAAAACATGCACCTTATTGCCGGGTTCTCCCCATCCCCATACGGGTACGGTGGTTTCCTGCTGCAGAACTGCGTGATCTGAGAAAATGTGCGCAATCTGAAGCGGCTGTGCATTCAAAGCCGCACTCAGAAGCAGGAGCAGTGTTACAAGGTGTGGACGTAAATGTTTCATTATTAATTGCTTATGCAAAAACGTCTATACTAAAACAGCCAGACGTTTATAGTTATTAAACTCTTAATCAATTACTTAGCTCCACGCTCCTCATTGGCATCTATGAGGCGGTTGATGGCCTGAACGGACAGTCCTGTGCGGAAGCCGTCGGCAGGAGTGTTGAAGCAGTAGTCCACAAGGCGGTCCACGGTGGAGGTGGCAACGTGCATACGGGTGTCGGAGGAGGCGTAGTAGATGAATACGCGGCCGTCGGGATCGGCAATCCAGCCGTTGGAGAAGACTACGTTCATAACGTCACCTATGTACTCCCCTCCCTGGGGAACCATAAAGTAGCCGCCGGGCTCTGCAATCACGCGTGAAGGGTCGTCCAGGGCCGTCATATACATATAGAGGACATAGCGGAGACCGCTTGCGCAGCCGCGTACGCCGTGGGCAAGATGGAGCCAGCCCCTGGAAGTCTTGATGGGATGGGGGCCTTCTCCGTTTTTCACTTCCTTGATGGTGTGGTAATGGCGGAGGTTTATGATCTTCTCCTCCTTAATCACTGCGCCGTCCATAGTATCTACCAGGGCCCAGCCGATGCCGCCGCCGCTTCCTGCATCAATGAATCCGTCCTGAGGGCGTGTGTAGAGGGCATATTTGCCGTTCACAAACTCAGGGTGCAGGACCACGTTTCGCTGCTGGCTGCGGGACTGAATATCCGGAAGCCGCTCCCAGTTCACAAGGTCCTTCGTGCGGGCAACGCCTGCAGCGGCCGTTGCGGCGGAAAGGTCTCCTTCCAGGGTGTGGTCCTTGCGCTCAACGCAGAAAATGCCGTAGATCCAGCCGTCCTCGTGGGCGGTCAGGCGCATATCATACACGTTGGTTGCGGGCTCACCCCATTCGGGCATAGTTATGGGACGGGGCCAGAACTTGAAATTGTCCACTCCGTTGGGGCTTTCGGCAACCGCAAAGAAACTCTTGCGGTCATTTCCTTCCACACGTACTACAAGCACGTATTTTCCGTTCCATTTGATAGCGCCGGAGTTAAGGGTTGCATTCACCCCTATCCTTTCCATCAGGAAGGGATTGCGCTCCTTGTCAAGTTCATAGCGCCACTCAAGCGGGGCGTGAGCCGCCGTAAGGATGGGGTTTTCCCAACGCTCATAGATACCATTGCCCTCGATAGGGACGTTTGGCTTTTCAAGAAGTTCACTGTGGCACTTTTTCAGCCAGGCAAGTCTTTGCTCAAAGTTCATATCAGTCAAGGAAAAGAATGTTGTCAAATTCAGCGAAGTCTTTCATATCTTCTTCATACTCGAAGCCCTTCCAGGCGGCGTAGAAGTGTTCAGGTTTGTCGTGGGCGTTACGCCAGGTAAGGAGGTAACTGATTCCGAAGTCTTTGATGACGGGATATACTGTCTCAGTCCACCAGGAGGGGTCTACAAGGCCCTCAAGGCCGGTTTCGGAGAGGCACATCAGTTTCTGGTGCTCGTAGGAAAGGGCCGTGAGGAAGGTAAGGATGCGGCGGAGTTCGCCACTGAATCGGGCCGATGCTTCCTCCACGCTGCCGCCTCCCACATACTCATAGGTGTCAACGCCAAGGATGTCCACGAATTCATCTCCGGGGTACCTGCTCATATAGTCTTCCGGGCGGACGTCTCCGTTGGGAGAGTAGCACCAGAGGATGTTTGTGAGGCCGCGGTCCTTGGTGAAATAGAGCCAGGTGTGGCGGTACAGTTCCTGGTATTCTTCCGGGGTGCAGAGTTTCCCTCCCCACCAGAACCAACTGCCGATGTTCTCATGCCAGGGACGGAAAATGATGGGAACATCCGGGCCGATGGACTCCAGAAAATCTGCCGCACGGGATAGCCAGGTGCGGAATTCACGCTCTTTCTCTCCTCCTTTGAGGATGGATTTCACCACCTGGTCGGAGGAAATGTCCCAGGCGTCGCCGCCCGTAAGAGGATTACGCGGGTGCCAGGAGAAGGTGACTATGCCGCCACGCTCCGCGTGCTTCTGAGCCGCCCTCCGCATAAGATCAAAGGGCACGCCATCAAGGTTTTTATCGGCCCCCAGTTCAATGCCGCCAAGGTCACAGCCAAGGAGCACGGGATACTTTCCGGCAACGTCCTTTACGTCACTGCGCTCAAGGGGATCGTTTTCATAATCCTCCACCTTCCAGGTGTGGCCGTAGAAAAGGTCGTCCTGATGGCCGTAGGCAATCTGGCCGTTCTCCGCGTAGGTGAAAAGCCTGTGCACAAGCTGGTCCTTTGGCGTTTCCATGGGCTTTTTGTCACGAGAGCCGCACCCGACGCACAGAGCCACAGCAAACAAAAGCATTGCGTTTTTCCTAATCATCTTATTATCAACAACTTACGCATTTTACTCCCGTCTGTTTTACCCGGAGTAAATGTTGTATTTAACTCTAAATCAATTAATTAACAAAAACGGCATCAAAACACAGGTGCGCTGTCGTATACGCTTTGGAGGGTATAGCCAGCATCAGTTGTATTCCATGCCCTGGCCATAGCCTTGACGGGCTCCTCTCCTGTAGAGGTATATTCACCCGTGCCGTGGTCTACATAGCCGTGGCGCTCCTGGCCGTAGCCATTGGCACCGTTGTCCCAAAGGAAGGGTGAGATGCCAAAAGTTCTTGCGCATTTTACCACATACTCAAGATAGTAGAGGTAATATGCCCAGGCCTTTGCATCGCTCTTGTTACGCATTGAGCACCCGAACTCTCCCATATAGATGGGGATGTTCTTTGCTGTATAATTGGTATAAATGCTATTGAACAGAGTTTTTATTTCCTCTTCGCCGTTCCTGTAAGCCGTGCCGGTATGTCCCCAGTCTGGGAGTTGCTTCTCCCCGATGGTGTAATCATAGGGATCATAGCAGTGGAATGCCAGCATAATCTTTCCTGCGGGGTCATTGGGAACCGTGAGATACTGAAGATAGGAAGGACTTGCAGCATATCCGGGAACGCCCAGCCAGCGGGTGGCGTTATTGCCACCGGTTGCTCGGACGGCGTTTACAAACACCTGATTCCACTCATTGATAACCGCGCACTTCTTCTCCGTGTTGGAAGAGGAAGACCACTGGTTGCCATAGATGAGCTCATTGAAGGATTCAAGCATAAGGAAGTCTCCCTTGTCCTTGAACTTAGTTGCAATCTGGCCCCACACGGCGGCAATCTCCTCCTTAACCTGGGTATTGATTTCCTCGCTATCCACGGCTCCTTTGAGGTTTTGCCAGTGATTGCCGTCATTCTCCCCGTGATCTTCATCGTGATGAGTGTTGAGAATCACCTTCAGGCCTGCGTTCTCTGCAAATTCCACCACCTCATAGATGCGGTTGAGCCACACCTCATCAAGGGTATAATCAGGAGCCTCTCCAATGTGCCCCATCCATGTTGCGGGGATACGGACGCTGGTGAATCCCTTTGCCTTAAGCCCTGTGAAAGTGGCCTGAGTGGCCGATTTCCCCTGCCAGGCAGTTTCATTAGCGACGCCATTTGCGTATGCGTCAAAGTGGTTGCCCATATTCCAGCCAAGACCAAGTTCAAAGGTGCGGGCAACGGCATCGTTATCGGCAAGAGTGGGATCTTTGATCACTTCTTTTGCGGCCTGGGTCACCGGCAGAGTCACGGCTGAGACACCGCTTGCCGACACAGTGACATTAGCGCTTCTTTCCTCATACTCAGGATTTGCAGCGACCTTCAGAGTGAATACAATCTTGTAATCCTTGAAGATTCCGTCCGTGAAACTGAGCCAGCTCTTGGCTTCGGCCGGTATTTCCAGCTTGGGACGGGCAGGTGATGTTACAGTGATTTCATACTGGCCGGCAGCCGCGGTGGCAGAAACGGTGGCAGGTGCTACGCTTACTGCCTTAGGAGCTACCGCCGCCGGTGTTTCCGTACCGGAAGTATCCGGCTTCCCGCAGCAGCAGGCAACGGAAACAAGGCATAACAAAAAGAATTGGGTCAGATATCTCATAGTCAATTATTTATTTCAATAAAGGCATATCTTCGCGGGTAAGTACCGAGGCCGATGACATAATGGATTTCCAATATGCCTCCGTATTCAGTGCATAACTCTCAAGGTCCCAGGTGAGGAACCAGTTCCAGGCCTGGCCGGCAGACAGACATTTAGAAGGGTCGGGGATATTGCCGCACTCGCTCACGGTAACAAGTTTATGGCCACCGGAAAGATTCACCGCGGCATTATACTGGCGTTCCTTGGCGTTGGTGTCATCGGCATAGATATCCACGCCCACAATGTCCACGAGGTCATTTCCGGGATACCATGAGGCCCATTCGCTTTCTGCGCCGGGGGTGGTATCAAGCGTCCACACCCAGATGAGGTTATCGAGGCCATACTCCCCTTCCAGTTTGTCCCGGAGGAGTTTCCACAGGGCCTTGCAGGCATCGGCACCACCGCGGCCCCACCAGAACCAGGCATTGTTGGTTATACCGTAGAGGTTGTAGTTTCCCGCTGCTTCGTGAAGGGGACGCCAGATTACGGGGATGTTCTCATCCTGGAGTAGTTTGAGGTAACCGGCCACCTTCTCTATGTCCTGGAGGATGAAATCGTTCTCCCAGGTGCCGGGGGTAAGGGCATTTGCAATGGAGAAAGAGGTCTTGTCACTGTAGAAGTTATAACCGTCAAAATTACCTTCTTTGCCTTTATCCCAGGCTTCCTTTGAATCCGGGACGTTCCAATGCCACATGAAATTCACCAGGCCATTGTTCTGCCACTGCTCCTTTGCGGCGGAAATGTCTCCGTAGTTCACAACCCAGCTCCATCCGGCGGGGGTGGGAGAATACTGGAGGAAAATATAGTCATATCCGGCCAGCGCAGGGTGTTTCCCCGTCATCTGGAAGATCTGGTTCACGCGCTCATTGTTGTTGGCCGTGCCGCCGGACTGGACACCGCTCAGCATCTTCTTCCCGGACTGTTCCAGAAGGAAGGCATATACATTCTTGGCTTCCTTTGAGGCCGATGCATTGGACAGGACAGAGTCTGGATTAAGTGAAGCTGGTGCCTCAGCGGCCTCCTGCTTCACAAGATAGGTAGCGCTAATAGCGCCTGATTTGACCGTAAGACTTACCTCACGCGGCTCAATTGCTGTATTTACGGCCACCTCCACGCTATAAGTAATCTTGAAATTGTTGTATACGCCATCTTTCACTGTAAGCCATTCAGGCTGTCCGCTTACGGCAGGACGCGCCGGCGACGTTACTATAAAACTGTAGTTTCCGCCTGCCGCAGGCACTTCAAGCGATGCGGGAGAGAAACTAATTGCCGACGGCGCCACCGGCTCCGGCTCAGCAACCGGTTCCGTCTTGCCACAGGCCCAAAAGAGCGCTACGGCTGATAACAGCAGGAGTATTTTTTTCATAGTCATGGAACCCGGAGGGAGGGTCGGCCCCCTCCGGATTAAAAGAGTGTTATTACTTTACTATGTATTCGACGCTTATCTTATCAATAATCCAATCCGATCCCTGCACTACAATAGCCACACGGCCATCTCCAACATAATTGGTATTCATACCGAAGTAATCACCCGCAGTTTCCTTGAGATGACTTAGGATATCATTAGTAAGAGTAAGAGCCAACCTGGTTACATCCTTTCCTCCTACATTGTCGGTGTTGATATAGGCTCCGCCGATCTCAGGGAAGTTCATATCACCGTTAGCCCACCATCCGTCATTAATCTGGACCTGTCCCCAGTTTTCGGTCTGAGTGAAATAGAACACCAGTTTAGAACCGGGCGCTAGATTCTCAAAATATGAAAGAGCCAGGCCGAACCGGCCGTCATCACCCCAGGTGAGAGCAATTGGACCTTCAAAGATGACGGTTTCCTGAGGAATATAGTGAATCAGGTTAATCTGGGTCAGAATGCAATTCTGTCCCTGAATCACAAACAGGCCGCCCCAATTCTCAAGGCCATTCAACTTGGTGATGAGTTCTTCCGTTAGTTCTATATCAAATACACCTTCAACGCTGTTTGCGGAAGAAACCTCGGCAAGCATGTCTCCCCAGTTCCCACCAAATATCTGCAGTTTGAAATCGTCGGACTTGGGAGTAATGTAAAAGCGTACTACATCTCCGGGAACGGCACCGTACTTGATAAGGCCGCCAAACTCGCCAACATAAGGCTGAGGGCCCCATGACCCAACATCTTCACTGCCCTGGAACAGCGTATAAACGGCTTCCGTACCGGGGTCTATGTTAAGGGTATAGGTTACTGAGCCATTATCGGACTGAAGGGTGATGGTAGAACCAGCCTTGGCATCGGAAGGAATCACCAGATACAGCCTGCCGTCATTCAAAATATAGTTGACCGACACGTCGTCGATCAGCACATCCTGAAGATGATCGGAGTTTTCCACATCAACAATGAGCATGTCGCCAGGACTGAAGACAGTGTCAGGGAATTCGGCGATATAAGCGCCGGCGGGCTTGTCGATGGCAAGTTCAATGGTTTCCAGGGAAGCGCCATTCTTAAGGTTGAGAACCAGGACTCCAGTCTCTGCTGCCGTGGGAACGGCAACGGTGATTGCAGTGGCGGTTGCCTCAACATCCACCTTGATGTCTCCGCCGAAAGTAACAGCCGACACAAGGTCAAGGTCTGTACCTTCAATGGTGACGTCGGAACCGGCGGAAGCGGGATTGGCGCTGAAACCGGTAACGGCGGGTTTCACAAGGGTATAAGCGACTGCAACGCTCTTGCCGTTGGCCTGGGTGAGGATTATATCGCCTTCCTGTGCATTTTCAGGAACCGTAGCAGTAATCTTTCCCTCTGCAAGGGCGAATTCTACACCTGCTGCATTGGGGAAGTCCACTCCGGTAACAAGGTCAAGGTCATTTCCGCTGATTGTAAGGGCTGCGCCGTTCTTAACGGGAGCCGGAGCGACGGAAAGGCCGGTGGGAACCACGGTTGTGATGGATCCTGCTACAACCTCAACACCGGAGGCCATTACAAGGATAACATCTGAATCTGCGGCATTGGCCGGGAGGACAAAGCTGATCTTGGAGTCAGTGATAACGGGGCTTTCAATCTCAATCTTTCCCACAAACACCTTCTTTGTCAGGGAGAGGTGGTTACCGGTAATATCAATTGTAGCACCCGCCTTATACTCTCCGCTCACCTTTCCTTCTGCGGTCAAAACGGTGAAGTCAATTTCCACAACATTAAGGGCCGCAAGGATATCTTCATCCTCAACTTTGGTCTCATCTATGGTACCGACGCCTACTTTGCCAGTTTTGGCTTCAGCGGGAACCCTGACTTTTACGGAATACCTGCTATGGCTGATAAAATCATCCTCAGAGACATATAACTTGTTGGAGAAAATCACCTCATGGATAAGATTGAGATAGTCTCCTTCAAGGGTTATTTCCTCACCTGGATATGCGGCTTCCGGAGTAACCTTGTCAAGTACGATAGTCTCTATGTAAGACAGAGGAGTGGCTGTTTCAATGGTTTTGCCGGCCTTTGTTGTGAGGACAACGTTTCCAACCTCAGCTCCGTCCTTCGGAACGGTCACGTGGATTTCACTTGGAACGCCTGCTCTTACAACCTCTATCTCGGTTATAGGCTCACAACCGGGGATAGTGACGGAAACAACCTGGTCCAGGTTGGCACCGACAAAGCGAAGAACGCCGCCGCGGACCACAGGCCTGGGGCCGTATGAAGTAAGAGCCACATCAGTTGTTACCGGTACCTGGTTGGTGTCAAATTCCTGCTTTGCACAGGAGAGCATCAACATTGTAATGCCCGCTACAAGTGCTGCTATGCTGAAAATCTTTTTCATAATCTTTCACTTTTATTTGTTGGGAACAGCACGTATGTTGTCAATCTTGATAATTGGTGTGCACTCGATGCCGCCGACGCCCTTCCACACAAACAGGGTGAGTGAAGAGAAGTCTGACGCCGTGAGTTTACCGCTTGCCTGAGTACCGTCAGAAGCATAGACAAAGTTCTTGTAAGGGATAGTGACAGTTATCCACTCTCCTCCGGTATCAAATGAACCGACACCGGCCCAGGGCTGGTACAGGCCGCGGGGCAATGTGTTATTGTTGAAGAAAGTGTTATTGGCACCGGCAAGGGTGTTACCGTCAATATCCGTCGCGCCGGCCGCGCCGCCGGTAATCTTGTCCACACCGCCTACAATTATCTGCATCATACCTGCACTCCAGGGATTGGAAGCTGGAACGTTAAGTTCAAACTTGAGAAGCATGTTCTCCCAATCGGTGAAGTCTACAAGTTCTGTCAGGCGGGGGCTGTCGGCATAGGTGACGGGGCTATCCCAGTCTCCCGGCCAGTACTCGAACGAGAACTGACCATCGGCCCATGCCTCATCGTTCATGACAGTGTTGCCGTCTCCCAAGCGGAGGTAATTACCGTTGAGAGAAGTTTCATCGGAGCCGATAAACAAGGCATTGTGCCAGCCATGGCATTTGAGACGGGGATCTGTGTCGAAGTCGAACAGAATGCCGCGGGAATCCTTGTAATGGAAAGCGGATTCTACGGAGCCATAAACTGTCTTGACTGTCACAGGACCTTCTGCAGCACCTTCAGGAACCGTAAAGGTAAGAAGTGTTTTGCTGAAAGAGGAGATCTGGGCCTGCTTGTTACCCGGGAAAGTAAGGGTGAGGGGAACATTGGGATCATCTATGAAGTAGTCTCCGGAGATGGTTGCAACTGAGCCTTCAGCTGCCCACTCGCAGGACATCTCACATACAACAGGGCCGGGCACAAGTACCTGGAAGGGGAATTTTACTGTATCCTGCTGCTTTGTAATGAGATAGACATTGTCCGAAACCTCTCCGGGAATCTTATTGGGGACTTCCAACAGGATGGTGTGATCTGTCATGAAGCTGGAGTTGAGAACAGCCTCACAGTCATTGAACAGCACGCGATAAGTGCTGCGGAGATTGTTTCCCACGATGCAAAGAGAATTACCCATGTAGGCACCGGTGAGAAGGGTATCCTTGGCTGTTCCGGCAGGCCTGATGAAGTAAATCTCCGGCACACCGGAAGCAACCTGATATTTGTACGGTTCATCCACGCAGGAAATGGCCAGGGCCAATACGCCAAGCGTGGCGATAAACCAGTTCTTTAAAGTTGAATGTTTCATTTCCTGTCTGTTTTAGAATGAATAGGTATTCCTTACATCTACCTCGATGGGATCTGCAGTAAGATTCTGGTTGAAGACCACATCTTCCTGAGGGAAAGGAAGGATGAAAGAATTCTCGTCCACGGGAGGAACTGCGGCAGAAGTGTCATAAGTCACTGCATCGGCATTCCATACTCCGCTTTCATAGTAGTTTTTGTAAACATCGGGAAGATTGTTGTAAGTGGAGCGCTTCTGACCTTTGATTTCTGCCACGGCTTCCTGAGGGGCATAATAAGCCAGACGCACGAAGTCGTACCAGCGGTCACCTTCGAGGGCAAGTTCAAGACGGCGCTCCTTCCATACATCCTGCCAGGAGACGGAGGCCGGTCTGTCGTAAGACTTGATAGCCCTGTGGCGGACGGCATAGAAGGCATCTATGGCCGATGCATCGGTAGTGGAGCCGCGGCTTGCGCCTATCTTGGCTTCGACGTAGATAAGATAAACGTCGGCAAGACGGAGGATGTGTGTTGCAAGGCCGTTTGACATATTGCGGGTGGGAGCGGTTCCCATCTCGGCAATATGGTCTGCGGTATGGCCATACAGATGTTTTACACAGTTGGTGCCGGTAGGGCTCTTGAGAGTCCCGGGGCTGCCCTTAGCATAATTACTGTCATAGAGGAACTTAAGGTAGTCGAAGCCCTTCTTTCCGGGAGCATATTCAACATCCCTCCAGAAATACTCATACACGTCACCGGCCATCATCATGGTACCCTTTCTGCGTGTATCAGGATCAATGCGGCCCTGGGGATTGTCTGTGGGCTTCACATTGAAGGCATTCTCAAGGTCTACGGAAGGGCCCACCCAGTCTCCCCATGCATCAGTGCCGAAGTCCGTGAAACCGTCCATGGCCATTTCGCAGTGGAGCCAGCTCTGTGAGGTCCAGGGGTCGCAGGAAGCGTCCCAGCGCCAGGAAATGAGGCACTCCTTGTTCATGTTGTTATGACCGCGGAAAATGTCTTCGTAGTTCTCCATAAGGCTGCGGCCGGAGTTGTCAATGACATCCTTTGCATATTCCGCCGCCTTGTCTAGATCGGCCTGATTGAGCTCTCCGCTTACGCCGGCCTTGGTCAGATATACCTTGGCCAGAAGGGCCTCGGCAGCATAGTAATCAATTCTTCCATAGGAATCAAAGCCGGAGGTCTGCTTGGGAAGAAGCTCCAGGGAATGCTCCAGAAGCATGATGATATACTCATAGACATCGGCCTTGCGGACCCTGAAGACTTCATTGTATTTGGCGGCAGCAACCTCTGCGGCGATGTCGTGAATGATGGGGACATCACCGAAAGAACGCACCAGATAGAAATATGCAAGAGCCTTCATGGCAAGAGTTTCACCAAGGCACTGGTTCTTTATGGCAGGCGTGATATCGGCCTTCAGGATACGGTTGTAAACTATGGAGCAATGGGTATTCACAGCCCAGAGTGACTTGGACATATTGCTGAGGTCCGTATCAGTACTGTTCACGGTGAACATCAGGTAAGGACTGCCTCCCATATACAGGTTGCCGGACATTACCTCACCCACCTTATAATAACCACGCGTAAAGTCATTCCAGGGAGAGTTGTACAGGTAATTGACACCCTGGATGCACTGCTCGTCATTCTGATAGAAGTTGGACTCATTGTAGGTGTCTTCGGTGGGACGGTCCAGGAATTTCTCACAGGACACGGCTCCGGCCATGACGACAACGGCAATAGCGATATATTTAAAGATATTTTTCATATTCATTTCCTCCTCTGTTTAGAATGTGACATTGAGGCCGAAGGAGTACACGGTAGGGGAAGGGTAACGACCGTTATCCAGGCCCATAACGTTGGCAGAAGTGGTGCTGGCACCAATTTCAGGATCATAACCCTTATACTTTGTGAAGGTGTAAAGGTTCTGTATGTTGAGGTACAGCCTGAGATTATCAATCTTGACCTTTTCGAGAAGTCTCTTGGGGAAGGTGTACCCAAGGCTGACATTCTTGATACGGAGGTAAGATCCATCTTCGATATAACGGTCGCTGATGCGGTCGTTGTCGTTGGCGTCGTTCATGGTTGCGCGGGGCAGCTTTGCTCCGGGGTTGGCAATACGGACGTTATTGATATCCTGATACCAGTTCCAGACATTGTTTGTGCCATCGTAAACTTTCTCCGGATCAATGGGTTCAAGCTTTGTGCGCTCAAGGACTGTGGTAGGCTGGTTGGCCCAGGCGCTCTTCATGTTGCTCAGGTTCATGTCAAGGTAGTTGAAAACCTTATTACCATATGTACCGTTGATGAAGATGCTCAGATCCCAGTTCTTATATGTAAAGGTATTGGTCCAACCGAATGTGAACAAAGGCATGGGAGAGCCGATGCTGGTCTTGTCGTGGTCATCGATCTTGCCATCCGGGACACCGTCGGGGCCACTGATATCTTTAAACTTGATATCACCTACCCAGGGAGTGGTGTACTGGTTGAAGGAAACACCGTCCTCCGGATAGTTCTCCGTATGAGGGGAATTCTGGAGGTCTTCCAGGCTCTCATAGATGCCGTCAGTAACCCAGCCGTAGAAGCTGTACAGAGGTTCACCAACCTGGGTCATGGTGACAACGTCGTCCCACTGGCCCTTACCTGTGATTGGAGCAGAGGCCGTTCCGTTAAGGGCAAGGAGGCGGTTGGTGTTGAAGGAGATCTGGCCTTCAGTGCTCCAGTGGAAATTCCTGGTTTCGATGGGATGGGCGTTGATTGTAAATTCTACACCTGTGTTCATGATTGAACCGTAGTTTCCATAGGGAGCGGTGATGGTAGCTGACTCATTGCCCTCGGTACCCATATAGGTAGGCATCATGAGCTTCATGAGCATTCCGTTGGAACGCTTGTCATACCAGTCTATGATAAAGTTGAGACGGTTGTTGAAGAAATTGAGGTCAAGTCCTACGTTCCACTGTACCTGCTTTTCCCACTGGATGGAAGTGTTGGCAAGCTGAGCCTGCCTGTAACCTACTCCAAGTGCTGTAGCCACTTTCTGCATAGGGGCGCCCCACTTGTATCCGCCGATATTGGCGTTACCGGTCTGGCCCCAGCCCACACGGAGTTTTGCGTCGTTGAGAACATTCTTTACAGCTGAGGGGAAGAAGGGCTCATTGGTGAAACGCCATGCGAGGGCTAATGAGTGGAAAGGAGCCCAACGGTTCTTGGGACCGAAGTTGGAAGAACCATCGTAACGGAATGTGTATGTTCCGATATAGCGGTTATCGTAGTTGTAAGTCTCACGGGTAAAGAAGGATGCCATTGCGCTGGATCCAAATCCCTGGCCGATCTTTGGATCGGCACGGCCGAGGGAGATATTGTGTACGTTGTCGGCAGGAAGGTCGCCGCTCTCGATGGCTGTATAATCCCACTTGCTTTCCCAGGCTTCCTGGCCGACCATGGCAGTAACGCTGTGCTTACCGAAAGTGTTGGCATAGGTCACATAGTTTTTGAGCTGCCAGTATACGCCACTGTTCTTCTGGTTGCGGCCAGAGTTTGTGTTATTGATATAAGAACCGAATTCCGCCGTGGGCTCAAATGTATCGGCCTTTGAACTGTTTACATCAAAACCAAGTTCCGCACGCCAAGTGAAGTGCTTGAGGAAAGTGATATCGGAGAAGATGTTTCCGTTGAGCGACTGCCTTGCAAGGAGGATGTCATTGATCATCGCCTTGGCAACGGGGTTGACAATCTTGTAGTTGGGCATCTGAATATTGGCATAGTTGCCATCCAGGTCGTAAATAGGGGCACTGGGAAGTGATGTGAGCGCGTAGATGATGATACCCTCCGTGGAGTCTGCAAGCTTAAGGCTCTCATTTGTGTGGTTGTATGCGAGATTCACGCCTATGTTCCACCATTTCTTGAGAGCGGCATCAAGGTTTGTACGGAAACCGAAACGCTCAAAATTGGAACCGATGATGGTACCGTCCTGGTTCATATAGGAGCCGGAGATATAGTACTTCACCTTATCCGTACCGCCGCTGGCACTTAGCTGGTGCTGGTGCTGGATGGCGGTGCGGAAAATTGCATCCTGCCAGTTTGTACCGACACCAAGGACAGAAGGATCCGCATAGCGGCTGTCCACGTCTACCTGTCCCACTGCTGCAAGGTCATTATAGTACTCGGCGAACTGGCGGAGATTGAGCAGATCGATACGCTTGGTCTGGCGCTGTACAGCAACCATGCCTTCGTAAGTAAACTTGGCGTCTCCGGTCTTACCGCGTTTTGTGGTAATGAGAATAACGCCGTTTGCACCCTGTGCACCGTAAATAGCGGTAGCGGAAGCATCCTTGAGGATTTCCATGCTCACTATATCGGCCGGGTTAATGGTTGAAAGAGGAGAGATTGTGGAAACGGCACCGTTACCAAGGGCGTCACCCAAACCAAAAGAAGCACCGCTGGTGCCGCCGCTCTGGAAAATTACGCCGTCGATGACGTACAGAGGTTCAGCGTTGGCGTTGACGGTAGCCTGACCACGGACGCGGATGGATGATGAGGAACCAGGAGCACCGGAGGTCTGTACAGCGGTAACACCGGCTGCACGGCCCTGGAGGGACTGGTCAATGTTGGTGATGATAGAGCCCTTGATGTCCTCCTCCTTCATTGATACGGAAGCGCCAGCAAGGTCACTCTTTTTCATGGTACCGTATCCCACGACGACTACCTCGTCAAGGAACTGGGTATCCTCTCCCAGGACAACGTTGATGACAGACTGGCTGCCAACCGCGATTTCCTGGGTTGCATAACCGATGGATGAGAACACCAGCGTTGCGCCGGGGCGCACGGTGATGGTGTAGTTACCATCCAGGTCTGTGATGGTACCGTTGTTGGTACCCTTCTCCATGACACTGGCTCCGATGACGGGGCCGACGTTGTCGGTCACCGTGCCGCTGACCTTGTTCTGCGCGAACAGGGCAGTTGTGGCGAGGAGCGCCAGCATGAAGGTCACAAATTTTTGTCTCATGCTTTTGTTGGTTAATGGTTAATATTATTATTGGTTTAGATTATTGATTGCGTTTTTGATGATGCCGACGGTGCTGTCCGTGACATATACGCCGTTGAGTCCCTGGGCCTCCTGGGCGGGGTCTCCGGTGTAGGGGTCTCCGCTCTCCCACTGCTCATGTGAGGGGACAGCGAAGCCGCTCCAGCCCCAGAAGTTGGCTCCGTCAAGGTTTCCGCCAACCTGAGAGAATACAAATTTATAATACGCGTCACGCGCGCGGGTGGAAGCCGTCATATCGGCCTTGAATCCGTCACGCGGGAAGCCGAATTCCTCGCAGACGACGGGCATACCCAGTTCCTGCGCAAGTTCTGCGTGAAGGCCGATATAGGCCGATGTCTTCTCTATGGCCGCGGGAAGGTCCTCCTCCAGGCTTTCCTCCCTTGCCCAGCCCCAGTTGTAGGGCCAGATGTGGATGGTCATATAGTCTACGCCGGGGATGGAATTTATCCTTCTCACAAGCTCAATGTCTTCCTCGGAGCCCATCAGGCCTTCGTTGCCGGTGGAAAGGAGGTGGTTGGGGTCAAGTTCCTTCACGATTGCGGCAGCCTTTGTCATCCAGCCGATGAATCCGTCCTGGATTTCCTTCTCCGAGGAGAAGCAGCGGGGCTCGTTGCCAAGTTGCCAGGCAAAGATTGCGGGATCGTCCTTATAAGGCTTTCCCGTGATGCTGTTGGTGCGGCCAACTATGTTTCTGAGATGGTTGAAATAGAGTTCCTGGGCGGGTTCCGATACCTGGAACTTACGCATCTGCTGCATAAAGGGCCAGTAGCCGTCCACAAGAGGAATGAGGGTCCTTTCACCGGTGGCCCATTCAAGGTACTGGCCGTAACCGCCGCTCCATTCCCAGGAGTTGTTGATGTAAAGGACAGTCTGCATTCCCCTCTTGCCAAGTTCAACAAGATAGCGGTCAAGGCCCGTGAGAAGGGTGTCGTTGTACACGCCGGGAGCGGTCTGGAGAGTTGGTTCCACGCGGGAGAATACGCCGTCTCCGCCGTCTCCGCCAACAAGGGTGCGGAGGTTGGTAAGGCCGAGGGCTTTCAGGGTGTCAAGTTCTCTCTGGAGACGCTCAATGTCACCGCCGCGGCCTTCGGAAGCCAGGATGGGGCCATACCAGAAATTGGTTCCCACATAGGTGTAGGGCTTTCCGTCACGCTGGAAATGACCGTCTTTTACGGTAACGAACCGGGGAGTTTTTGAGCACGATAATGCGGCAAGGGCAAGAAGAGCCCATACCAGAGTTTTGAGCGTTATTTTCATTATGTTGGCCGACATAAATAACTTACTTTTGCAAAGTTATTGTTTCGGCCTGTTTCGAACAAATAAAATAATATCTAAAACTGATACTATTTTAACATCGGCTACACAAAGACCCTGTTTTTGGTAAACAGCGCCCTGAAATCACGGGGAGTGTAGCCGCGGCGGTTCTTGAACGCGCGGTTGAAATTTGAGAGGTTGTTGAAGCCGCAGGCATAACATATTTCGCTTATTCCCGTGGTGGTATCCACCAGCATGCGGGCAGCCTTTCCCAGCCTCACGTCAATTATGTAATCCATCAGGTTCCTGGTGGTGTGCTGCTTGAAGAAACGGCTGAACGCGCTGGGGGCCATTCCAACCATTGCGGCAAGGTCCTCAAGGCGCAAATCATCTGCGTAATGTTCTGATATATACTCCTTTACCTTTAGTACGCGGCGGCTCTCACTCCCCTGCCTTGTGTTTGCGAAAGAGGTGGAAGCAAGTACCCTTGCGCCCTTGTCCTGGGAGAGTTCATTGAGGATCTTGAGCATATTGAGGAACTGGTCAAAGCGCTCCTCCAGGGAAGGCAGGGTATCCAGAAGATTGTACACTTTTGCGATGGCCGTGAGCGAGAAAGTGACGCCGTGCCGGGCGCTCTCGAACATCCGTTTTATGGAAGCAAACTGGTTACGGCCAAGGAGGCGTTCGTCAAGGAGAGTATCAGAAAACTGGATTGTGATCTCACGGATATCGGCCGATGTACAGTTCCCCTGTTCCCAGGCATGCTCCAGGCCGTCACCGGTGACCAGCGTAAGTTCCAGATCTCCAATTTCTTCAATGCTGTCACCCACCACACGTTTTACTCCTTTGCCGTTTTCTATGAAATTGAGTTCGAATTCCTTATGTGAATGAATGGGGTAAAGGAACTCGCTCTTGTGGCGCTCCACAATGTAAAAACAGTCCCTGTCAGTGATGGGTGTTACCTCCCTGAGTACGTTGGCCATATCCTGATTATTTGTCTACTTTCCACAAAGGTAAACAAATTTTGATACTTTTTAAACAATTAGTAACTGCGGGCGATGCCCAGTTGCTGGATTTTGTAGGTGTCACCGCCGGAGGAGGTGGCGTAGATGGTGACCTGGAAGTTTTCACCGCCGGCGTTGAGGATGCCGATAAGATATTTCTTGTTGGCTTCCGATGCCCTGTGGGTTACCTCGAAGGAGCGCGGGGTGTAGGTGCCGAAGAAATTGCGGAGTATCTGACGGGCCTGGGCCTTAGAGCAGTTGCGGGACGAAGAGATCACGGTGAGGTCCAGATTGTCCGCGAACCAACTGGAGAGGGAGGCCACGTCTCCGGCTGCAAGGTATTTGGTGATTGATGAGAATACGGAGAATTCCCCTTCCGGAGAAGCGGCCGGTTTGTAGGCCTTCACGGGCGTCACTGGCGTCTGCGCCATAGCGGCCCCACCTGAGAGGAGGAGCATTGCCGCCGATAATACAATCTTTGCTTGCTTTTTCATTCCGGGGAGATTTCTTGCAAATATCAAGCCGAAATGTTACATTTGCGTTATGAACATTGAACTCCTCACCGTAGGGAAAACGGACGTTAAATGGGTGAAAGAGGGCCTGGACGTGTATGTGTCAAGGCTTCAGCACTATGTGCCGTTCAAGGTGACGGAGATTCCGGAACTTAAAAAGGCGCAGTCCCTGAGCCGTGACCAGGTGAAGGAAAAGGAGGGGGAACTGATCCTCAAGCATCTTGCTCCAGCCGATACCCTCATCCTTCTGGACGAGCACGGCGTGGAGTACCGCTCCACGGAATTTGCCGGAATGCTGGAAAAATATATGCTCCAGGGCACCAGGAACCTTGTTTTCGCCGTTGGCGGAGCATATGGTTTTTCACCTCAGGTACACGCCAGGGCACGCGCAAAGATGGCCCTTTCCAAGATGACTTTCACGCATCAGATGGTTCGCACAGTTTTTGCAGAGCAACTATACCGTGCGTTCACCATCCTCCGCGGAGAGCCCTACCATAATGAATAAGTCCCGTCTCATACGGCAAAGCGTCGCGTTTGTGATTATGGCTGCATCGGCCATAATTTTTGCGGCGTCCCTCCTCACCACGGGAAGCGAGGACCCCGAGGCTGCGGCGGCGGACTTCGGCAAAAAGACAAGCGCCCGCGTAAAACTTCTGGACAGGTACATTGACAAGGCCCTTAACCAGGACCTCGGAACCTGGATGGAACTGAAGGGGCTTCCGGCCGATATGGTTGTGTACCGATACGTCGGCGACACCCTCCAGAGTTGGGCCGGGCAGTTCCCCATCCGCAACGACGACATCCGCGTGCGCCAGATGGGCTCCCGTCTCTCCGATGCCCGAAGCAACGTCACATCCCCCCTTGCCGATGCAACTCCGGAACTGTCCTTCGTTAACCACGGCCCCAAATGGTACCTTGAGAAAGCGGTTGAAGGAGACGGCTGCAAGGTGATTGCCGGCCTTGAGATTGTGAACCAGTTGATGCCCGGATCCCTTACGGGCGTGAATCCGCGCCTGAGAAAAGATAACCACTACGGCGTGAGCCCTCTGTCCTCAAGTTCCGGCACCGCGGTTTCCGTGAACGGAGTTCCGCTTTTCAAACTCACGTCGGACACCTTCCAGGGATACGCCAGAAGGCATTCGGCCCTTATATGGGTAAGCCTTATCCTGCTGATGGGCGGCCTCATCCTGTTCCTCAGCGCCCGGCCCACCCCGCTGTGCCTCGTCGGCACGGTTGCCATCCAGACCGGCATCTTCATCTGGATGTTCCTTTACGGACGGCAACTGGACCAGGTGTCCCAGATCTTCTCCCCGCTTCTTTACGCCGACGGCCCGTTCTTCTACAGCCTTGGCGCCGTAATCATAGTAAACCTTGCAATTGACATACTGGTCCTGGACCTGTTCGTGGTGCGCTGGACCTTCCTGAAAGGAGTGCTCAGGCGCTCCTCAAAGGCTGTCCAGGGCATTCTGGCGGCGGTTTTCCTGGCGGCGGCAATAGGGGTTGTCCTCTATATCCACGTCAGTTTCTGCAGCATCCTGGAGAACTCCAGCATCAATCTGGAACTGTATAAGGTAACCCTCGTAAGCCCGTTCACGGGGCTTGTCTATGCCAGTTTCCTGGCGCTGTCGCTGGCAATCCCCATGCTCCTTCAGATACTCTCGCCCCTGGCGAGGAACTTATCCGGCCTTCGCTACGATATGTTCTCCCTGTGGGGCAGGATGGCGTTCTGCGTGGTGCTGGGGGTATATTTCGTGACTACATCGGCCATACTGGGATTCAGGAAAGAGCAGCGCCGCGTTGACGTGTGGGCCAACCGCCTTGCGATGGACCGCGACGTAGCCCTGGAAATCCAACTCCGCGCCGTGGAAGGAGCCATTGCCGATGACCCTATGTTAGGCGCCCTGGCGGCCCTTGACGGGGGCAACGACATCCTCCGTGGCAGGCTCACAAGCGCCTATATGGTAAGGATTGCCCAGGATTACGACATCTCCGTGGTGAAGCCCGGCCCCGCCGGCCCGGGGTCGCATCCCCTGTTCCTGGAAAGGATACGAGGCGGCGTGCGGCTTGGGGAGAACTCCCACTTCTTCTACAGTTCAATAGGCAACGGACGTACGGCCTACACCGGTCTCTTCACCTATTATTCGGAGTACGGTCCATCGTCCATATTCGTGACGGTTGAATCCAAGCACAACAGGGAAGACCGCGGCTACCTGAGCCTCCTTGGCATACAGGACCCCGGCCGCGTGAGCCTTCCTCCGGTGTATTCCTGGGCAAAGTACGTGGACGGCCGCCTGCTGCAGTACAAGGGCGCCTATCCCTTCCCCACCCTGTATTCCGGAAAGATAAAGGAAATGGCCGGAGACCACCCCTACAGCCACATCCGAATAGAAGGCTGGGATCTCTTCGCCCGTGAAGTATCCGACGGAGAAGTGATCATCCTTGCCCGCCAGAGCACGGAATGGCTGTACTACATTGTGGAGGGCTTCCTCCTCACCCTCGCGGCCTTCTTCCTTGAAACCGCGCTCTCAAGAAGGCGCCGCCGCACGGGAAGCCGCAGTTACTTCCAGACCAGGATAAGCCTTGTGGTGTATATCTCCCTCATCATAACGCTGGTGGCAATGGCGGTGTTCAGCGTGTGGTTTGTCTACAAGAGGAACAATGCCGATATGGTGGGCGTTATGACATCACGCATCAATACGCTTCAGGCCATGCTGCAGGAGCGCCTGAGGATGGTTTCCACCCCGGCCGACATAGGCACGCCGCAGGCCGTGGCGGCGGTGGAGGGAGTTGGGAACAACCTCCGCTGCGACATAACCATCTTCGATACCGCCGGCAGCGAGGTGATGAGCACAACGCCGGAGGTGTATGACAGGATGATCCTTGGAAACAGGCTGGAGCCATCGGCCTATAACCATATCATCTATGGCCACAGCCGATTCTACCTTCACCCGGAGAAAGTGGGCCGAAGGCGCTTCTACGCCCTCTACGTGCCGCTTTTCAACAGCAGCGGCACTATGATAGGGATTGCATCGGCCCCGTTCACGGACCTTACGCACAACTTTGAGACGGAGGCGGTGCTGCACATTGCAACTATCATCACCATCTTCCTCCTCCTTCTCCTTGCGGCCAGGCTAATCACGTTTATGGTGGTGTCAAGGCTGTTCCGGCCGCTCACGGAGATGAGCCGCAAGATGACGGTGACGGATGTTGAGCACCTGGAGCCTCTCATCTACAATCAGGACGACGAACTTACCCCGCTTGTGGACGCATACAACCGTATGGTGAAAGCGCTTGGAGAGAGTTCCCGCCGCCTGGCGCAGGTGGAAAGGGACAAGGCCTGGACGGATATGGCCCGCCGCGTGGCTCACGACGTCCAGAACACCCTCACCCCCATCAAACTGCAACTCCAGATGCTGAGCCTGATGAAGGGTAAGGGCAATCCCGCCTGGAAGGACAAGTTTGACGAGGTATCCCAGACCGTAATATATCACGTGGACCTCCTTTCCAGTTCCGCCAACCAACTCTCCACCTTTGCCAAGATGTATGACCAGTCATTTGAGAGGCTGGACCTTGACGCCCTGGTGAGAAAGGAGGTGGAACTCTTCGATTCCCGCGACGACATCCAGTTTGAATACTACGGCCTTTCTGGCGCCATGGCTTCCGTGCAGCGCCCTCAACTGACGCGCGCCATAGTAAACCTCATAACAAACGCAATCCAGGCCGTGGAGGGTCTGGAAGGGCCTAGACGGATCCTCATCTCACTGAGGAATTCCTCCGAAGACGGATTCTACGAGATAGTTGTGGAAGACAACGGCCCGGGGGTTGCCGAAAAAGACCAGGAGCATATTTTCGTGGCCAATTTCACCACCAAGGAAAGCGGCAGCGGCCTTGGCCTTGCCATATGCACAAAGATAGTGGAGCACGCCGGGGGCAGCATCTCCTACAGCCGTTCATTTGCGCTTGGAGGCGCCTGCTTTACCGTGAAATACCCCAAGAACTGACGGCTCCGGCCACTTTTTCCAGCAGCCATTTGGGGGTGGAGGTGGCGCCGCATATGCCAACGCTCTGCCAGTCCTTTATCCAGGAGAAATCTATTTCCTTTTCCGAGCCAATTACGTAGGTGGCGGGGTTTACGCTGCGGCATAGGTCGCTGAGGACCTTTCCGTTGGAGGAAGAGCGCCCGGCCACGAAGAGGATTACGTCGTGGGAGGCGGCGAAGCGGGCCAGTTTCTCGTGGCGGCCGGCAACCTGGGCGCAGATTGTGTTGTTGACGGTGAGATTTGCCCCGGCGGCGCGGAGCATCTCACAGATTTCCTCATACTCGGTGGGACTCTTGGTGGTCTGGGAGAAGATTACAACGGGCTTTTTAAGGTCTATCTTTCCCTTTTTGAGGGCGGTGGAAAGCATTTCTGCGTTTTCCACCACAAGGGCGTTTCCGCCCACCTGGCCGATAAGCCCGAGGACCTCCGCGTGACCAACCCGGCCGAAGATTATGACCTGGCCGGTGGCGTTACGGATGCGCTCCTGGAGTTTAAGTACCACGGGGCAGGAGCAGTCAATGACGGACAGGCCGCGTTCCCTGGCTTCCTCATAGGTGTAGGGAGGTTCTCCGTGGGCACGTATGAGAACTGTGCCGCCATCAGGAACTTCGGACAGGGAATTTACGGTGACAAGGCCTTTTTCACGGAGACGTGAGAGTTCCGCCTCATTATGGACTATGGCGCCAAGGGAATAGAGGGTTCCGCCGCCACGAAGGTATTCCTCCGCGCTTGTGATGGCGCGGATAACTCCGCCGCAGAAGCCGGAGCCGGGGTCTATCTCTACCTTTACCACGTGATTCCGGGAGTTTCCAGAAGGGTGAAACGGCCCTGAAGGAGACCCAGCATCCAAACCAGTTCCTCGTGGAGGGTCATATGGGTGTTGTCAAGAACAAAGGCATCCTGGGCCTGCCTTAAAGGTGACGTTTCCCGGTGGGAATCTATGTAGTCCCTCTCCTGAAGGTTTTTCATAACATCCTCAAGGCTGGGGTTCTCACCCTTTGCCACAAGTTCGTCATAGCGGCGCTGGGCGCGTACGGCGGGCTCTGCGGTCATAAAGATCTTTACCTCCGCATTGGGGAATACGGTGGTGCCGATATCCCTGCCGTCCATTATCACCCTGCCGCCTTCAGAGAAAGCGTGGAGGTGGTCATCCACCCAGGAGCGCACGAAGGGGATGGCGCTGACGGGACTCACGAGGGCGCTTACTTCCAGGGTGCGGATGAGGGGCTCAATGCAGCGGGGGCCACTATAAAGGAGAGTCTTGTCATCCTCTCTTTGGAAGTGAAGGTCCAGGCCGGGGAGGGCCTTCTGAAGGGCGTCCTCATCTATCTTTCCTTCCGGGGCCATACCATTTTCCATAGCGAACAGGGTTACGCCGCGGTACATGGCGCCGCTGTCAAGATACAGGAAGCCGAATTCCTTGGCAACCAACTTTGCGAATGTGCTCTTACCGGTTGATGAGTAACCGTCTACGGCAATGGTAATGTCTGGGATAGTCATAGCATTAGTATTGGTACGGAATACAAAAATAGAATATTTTTACGATATTTGCATAAAAATAGATACGTAATGAAAGTTCTGATTGTAGACGACGAACGCGCCATCCGTTACTCCCTGAAGGAAATCCTGGAGATGGAGTCCTATCAGGTGGAAACAGCAGAAAACGGCCAGGAGGGCCTCCAGAAGGCATCAAAGGAAAAATACGACGCCGTTTTCTGTGACATCAAGATGCCCGTTATGGATGGCACGGAGATGCTTGTGAAGATGATTGAGGAGGGCATAGAGTCCCCTGTCATTATGATTTCAGGCCACGCCGACATTGACACCGCCGTGGACTGCATCAAGAAGGGCGCCTTTGACTTCATCCAGAAGCCCCTTGACATAAACCGCATCCTGATTACCCTCAAGAACGCCACGGACAAAGCCAATCTTGTAACCCAGACCAAGATCCTCAAGAAGAAGATCTACGGCCGTGAGATGGTTGGAGAGTCGGAGCCCGTGGAGCACCTGAGAGATATGATCCAGAAAGTGGCCCCCACAGGTGCCAGCGTCCTCATCACCGGCCCCAACGGCTCCGGAAAGGAACTGGTAGCCCAGAGCATATACCAACTCAGCGAGCGCTCGATGATGCCTTTCGTGGAGGTGAACTGCGCCGCCATTCCGTCGGAACTGATTGACAGCGAACTCTTCGGCCACAAGAAGGGCTCCTTCACATCGGCCATAAGGGACCATAAGGGAAAATTTGAGCAGGCCGATGGCGGCACCATCTTCCTGGACGAGATTGGGGATATGTCCCTTGCCGCCCAGGCAAAGGTCCTCCGCGTCCTTCAGGAGCGTAAACTCACCCCGGTTGGCGGAGACAAGGAAATCACCGTGGACGTACGCGTCATCGCGGCCACAAACAAGAACCTCCAGGAGGAGATATCGGCCGGAAACTTCCGCGAAGACCTCTATCACAGGCTCAGCGTCATTGTGCTGAAAGTTCCCGCCCTTGACCAGCGGAAGGATGATATTCCTCTCCTTGTAAAGCACTTCACGGAGCAGATCTGCGCAGAGAGCGGGAAACCGGTGCGCGAATACCAGCCGGAGGCAGTGAAAATGCTCCAGGAGCGTCCCTGGCCTGGAAATATCCGTGAACTGAGGAATGTGGTTGAGCGCCTCCTTATCCTTGGCGGGAATCCCGTCAGCGTGCAGGACGTGAAAGACTACGTGCTGTAAAGGCGGCCTGGCGCATAAGCCTCTCATCCACAGCAACTTACGCAAAGTGGGGTGCACCTGCAGGTGAACCCGACTTATTATAACTGACTGAGAGCCAGTAACTTAGCCGCCAGGGAACTATTTCACCCTCTGGCCGTAACTGCGGTCCGTGGTGTTTACGGTGATAATCTCACCGGTTTCAATGAACAGGGGAACCATAATCTTGGCACCGGTCTCAAGGGTGACTTCCTTGAGGGCGCTGGTGGAGGCGGTGTTGCCCTTCACGGCGGGCTCACTGTAGGTAACCTCAAGGGTTACATAAGTGGGGAGTTCGCAGGTGAGGCAGCGCTCCTCGGGCTCTGTCATATACATCATCTCAACACGCTGACCTTCCTTCATAAGGTCTGCGTTCTCAACTACGTCGTGGGGAAGAGTGATCTGCTCATAGGTCTCCTCGTGCATAAAGTTGAAGGCCTCTCCGTCGTCGTAGAGGAACTGGTAGGGACGGCGCTCCACGGAAATGGTGTCAAGTTTCACACCTGCCGTGAAGGTGTTCTCCAGGATGCGGCCGTTCTCAAGGTTACGGAGTTTGGTCTTTACGAATGCAGGGCCCTTACCGGGTTTCACGTGCTGGAAGTACACTACAACGCAGGGTTTGCCGTTGAACATCAGGTACATTCCGTTCTTAAGGTCAGCAGTAGTTGCCATAAAAATTCTGGTATGTTTAGTTAATTGTTATTTCCAAAAATCTCACAAAATTAAGAATTTGTGGTTTTTTCTGCAAATTTTCTTTAGATTTGTACTGATGAAACCGGGAAAGGTCATACGGAACGTTCTTTTGGCGGTGGTGGGGCTGCTTCTGGCGGTCCTCGTGGCGCTGCAGATTGTCCTTAGGCCGGCGGTCCTCACAAAACTGGTGAATAAGTATGCCCAGGATTACGTGGAGGGAGACGTTTCATTCGGGAACATCAGGGCCCACGTGATAAAGAGTTTCCCCTTCCTCAATCTTGAGGCCGATGACTTCTCCCTCACCTACCCTCACGAGAGATACGCCCAGTGGGACACCATCTACCCGGACAGCGGGAGGAGGTTCAGTCTCCTCAAGGCCGGCCGGGGTGAAGAGGTGGACACCCTGGCGTCTTTCCGCCACCTCAGCGTGTCCCTCAACTATATGGGCATCATCCGCGGGAACGGCTTCCACATCCGGAAGGCGGAACTCACCCACCCCAGGATCTTCGCGCACTACTATGACTCATCGGCCGCAAACTGGGATATCCTGCCCATAGGCGGCCCAAAGAAGGATACCACAAAGAAGCCGGCGCCAAGGATAGAGATAAATAAGGTCCATATGGGAGACCGCCCGTTCATAGTGTTCACAAACCCGCGTGACACCATTCACGGGATGTTCACTATGAGGCGGCTGAGCCTTGACGGGCATCTTGACACGCGGGACATTGAAAAAATTGAATCGGCCCTGGAGGTGGATTCCCTGTTTGTCTCCGGGAGGCTTCCCGCCGATACAGTGGCGGTGGCCCTCCAGTCACTCAGGGCCAAGGGCGGGGAACGGCATCTGGAACTGGACGCAAAGGCCCATGCGTGGCTTGCAACCGGGAAGTTCGGAAGGCTGAGGGTGCCGCTGGGAGTGTCCCTTGACGGGGGCTTCCGGGAAAGGAAGGACGATTCCCTTGAGGTGACTCTGAACCGGCTTGGGCTTGATGTGAGCGCCCTTCATCTAGACGGAAAAGGCAGCGTAACGGCCGGAAATGGAGCGTATGACCTTGACATTGAAGCCCACGTGAAAGACTGTCCGCTTGGGGAACTCATTGAGGAATTCCAGGACAATATCCCGGCCCTGAAGAAGATCCGGACAGACGCCAGGCTCACCCTTGACGCCAACATAGACGGCGTTTACGGCGGCGGAAGGATGCCGGCGGTGGAGGCTAAACTCCTGGTGCCGCAGGCATTTCTGGACTACGACGGCCTGAGCCGTGAGGGCCTGGTTGCGCTTGACGCCACGGTCACAACGAATGACCTTAAGGCCGTGGATGCGGATATAAGGAAACTCCTTTTGGATATCCTGGGTTCCAGGATAAATCTCAAGGGAGGGGTGAAGGACGCCCTCGGGGAGGACCCTCTCATAGTGTTTGACGGCACGGCAAGGGCGCGCGTAGACTCCCTTACAAGGGCGTTTACGGCGGATCGCGGCATCACGGGAACAGGCGCAATAGACGCAAAACTTCACGGCAGGGTGCGGAAGTCGGAACTTAACCTGGCAAAGATAGGAGCGGCCGATATCCTCTGTAACCTTGACGCCCGGGACCTCTCAATCCAGGACGCCCCTGACAGCATAGACGCCTTCATTCCGGCGCTGGAAGCGGAACTTGCCACAAAGGCCAACAAGATAGACCGCAACATCCGCCAGGGAGCCCGCGTTCTGGCGCTGAAGGCCCGCACGGACACTTTATCGGCCCGGTACGGAAACCTTGACATAAAGGGCGGGAACCTGCTTCTCCTGATGCAGAATTCCGCCGATATCCTGAAAAAGGGCAAGGAACTCACTCCCCTTATGGGCCTTCTGAAACTTGGAAGCCTGGGGCTCCGGGACCAGGAGGGAATGGGGATAAGGGTTCGCGAAAACACGGAGACTTTCCGGATTACGCCCGCTTCAAAGGCACAGCCCTCGCCAAAACTCACCCTCACGTCCTCTTCCAGCCGCCTTGGATTCAGGAAGGGAACGGATTTCTACGCTTTACGGGACGTCAAATTTGACATCAGCGCAAGGAAGCACGTTTCTTCCCGCCGGCTGGGTTCCGAGCGTCGGAACCACATCCTGGATTCCCTACAGAGGGTTTATCCGGGGGTACCGCGTGATTCCCTTTTCAGAAAGGCCCGCCTTGAACGCCTGAACCGCCAGGCAAAGGACGATTTCGCATCCAGGGACATCAAGATAAGCCTCTCAAAGGCCCTGCAGGGCTATGTGAGAAACTGGGACATCGAGGGCAACGTGGACCTCTCCGGCGGGCGCATTATGATGCCGGCGTTCCCGTTAAGGACACGGGTATCGGCCATAAAGGGTTCGTTTGACAACGACACCCTAGACCTTCAGAACATCACCATCAATGCGGGAGTGTCGGATGTATCGGCCAGGGCAAACCTGACGGGCCTGAGGCGGGCGCTTATCGGCCGCGGAAAGAGTAAACTGAAACTCAAGGCCGATGTATCCTCCAACTACATTGACGCCAACGAACTTATGCGCGCCTATGCGTACTACACAACGTACGAGCCGCCGCAGAAACTTGCCGATGCCTCCGACGAGGCCGTGGAGGAGGCCGTTGAAAGCGCCGAACTCCCGGATTCTACGGGCAGCAGACTGATTGTGATCCCCTCCAACCTGGACGTGGACTTCACGCTGGAAGCCAGCGGCATAAAGTACGACAGCCTGCTCATAAGTTGGGCCGCCGCCGATGTTGCCATGCGTGACCGCACGCTGCAGGTGACAAACGCCATTGCTGCCTCAAATATGGGAGACCTCTATTTCGAGGGATTCTACTCCACCAGGAACAAGAAGGACTTATCGGCCGGATTTGACCTCAACCTTGTGAATATCACGGCGGAGAAGGTGATAACGCTGTTCCCGGCGGTGGATACCCTTATGCCGATGCTCCAGAGTTTTGACGGAGACCTTGACTGCGAGGTTGCGGCCACCACCCAGATAGACACCAATATGAATCTCATAATCCCTTCCGTGGACGGCATACTCAAGATTTCCGGCAACGACCTGAACCTCAGGGACAGCAAGGAGTTCACCAAGATTGCGAAACTCCTCCTGTTCCGGGACAAGAAGAAGGCTCACATAGACAATATGTCCGTGACGGGAATGATGAGGGAGAACCGCATAGACGTATTCCCGTTCGTGCTCAGCGTAGACAGGTATATGGTGGCGGCAAGCGGATACCAGAAACTGGACGAATGGCTGGACTACCATATTTCCGTGATAAAGTCTCCCCTGCTCTTCAAGTTCGGCCTCAATGCCTGGGGCAAGGACTTCGACCACATAAAATACGGGCTTGGAAGGGCGCGTTACCGCAGCGCCAACGTCCCGGTGTTCACAAAGCAGATGGACACCGTGCAGTATTCCCTGTTGGCGGCCATCCACAATATCTTCGAACTTGGCGTGGAGAAGGCCCTGGCGGAAAACCGCGCGGCAGAGTACCTGAAGCAGCAGGAGGCTGGTTCAGGGGCCTCCGAGGAAGTTTCCGCGGAAGAACTTGAGGACGCGGCGCAGGGAATGGCGGGATTCCAGGAAGGCATCCTTGGAAACGTAGAGTCCCGCCGTGAGGCCATAAAGCAGGAAATCCTGAGACTGGAAAAAGAACTATCATCGGCAAATGAACAGTGAAGAATACCTGGAAGTAAGCGTGAGGCTGTCTCCCTTCTCCGAGGAAATGGCGGAGATCATTATGGCGGAACTCTCCGAACTTCCGTTCGATTCCTTCGTGACGGAGGATCCCTTTCTCAAGTGTTATATCCAGAAGGATTCATACAAGGCTTCGGAGGTGAAGGCCGTGCTGAGCGGCTTTCCGGGGGCCACTTTCACTACCGCCCTTGTGCAGGGACAGAACTGGAACGCTTCCTGGGAGGCTTCCTTCGAGCCTATTGTGGTTGACGGGGTGGTTACCGTGAAGGCGCCTTTCAACACGGACGTTCCGCGCACCCGCTACAATATCTGGATAGATCCAAAGATGGCTTTCGGAACCGGGTATCACCACACCACATATATGATGATGTCCCGGCTCCTGGGGCTCCCCGTACGCGGAGCCTATGTGTGCGATATGGGCTGCGGCACTGCAATCCTTGCCATCCTTGCCGCCAAGATGGGTGCCCGCAAGGTGTTTGCCGTGGACATAGACCTTGTGGCCGCACGCAGCGCCTGGGGCAACTGCAGGTGGAACAAGGTGGGGACGCGCGTGGAGACGGCCTGCGGGGATGCATCGCTGCTGCAGATGGGAACCTACGACATTCTCCTTGCCAACATCCACCGCAACATAGTGATTGAGGATATGCCCACATACGCGCGCTCCCTTAAGCGCGGCGGGCATCTCCTCCTGAGCGGTTTCTTTGAGGCCGATGCCCCTGCGGTCACCGCCGCCGCCACAGACGCCGGCCTCCTTCCCGCCGGGTCCTCTTCCCGCGAGGGCTGGGCCTGCCTTGAATTCACAAAGAAATGAGTATCGGCCATCATGCCGGAAATCTTTCTGCGCCCACCATTGTGAGTGCAGAGACTATGCAGCGGGCCATCCTGGAATGCGGCCTGGTGCCGTTTTTCGAGAATCCCATTGCCGGTTATTCCGTGGAGGAGATGACGCATCCGTCGTACTGGTTTGACGGTGACGCGGGTGTCCTTGGCCCCTGGGACTGGAAGATTGACTGCGTCCAAAGCGGAGACATCCTTTATGGGAAGTATCTCTGCGGCGGCAAGGCGGCATTTTCTACTTTCGAGTGGTACAGGGAACTGAGGAATTACCGGCAGTCGCTGGAGAAATATGCCCTGCAGCAAGGCCCCCAGACGCTTGTGATGGATTATGTGAATGAACACGGTTCCATTTCCGTGAAGGAAGTGCGTGCACTGCTTGGTGTGAAAAAAAGTGCCGCCGATGCCCTTCTCACAAGGCTCCAGATGCAGTGCCGGCTGGTCATCGGAGACCTTGTCCGCGTTTACCGCGGCGCAGACCTCCACTACTCCGGCTGGCAGGTGGCGTCCTTCTGTAAACCGGAAGACCTTGCCGGTTCCGGCGGCTTCCCCGGGGCTCCCGCGGGGTTCCCGTTTGCAGGTGAGGATGATTCACTGGACTGCTCCCACTCCCCTTCCGAGTCCTTCAATATCCTCTCCGCACACATCACAGAACTCACCGGAGAAACTTCTTCCTCCCTTATTGCAAAGATTTTAGGATAATTTTGTATCTTTGCAGTCCAATCCCGCGGGCGTGTTGGAATTGGTAGACAACCCAGACTTAGGATCTGGTGCAGCAATGCGTATGGGTTCGAGTCCCTTCGCCCGCACGGGCCTGGCCATCCGGCCAGGCCTTTTTCGTGCGTGCGAAGGGACTCACTTCGTTCAATCCCCCGCTGCTCCGCAGCTGCCCCCAGGGGCCATTGAAGGGGCTACGCCCCCTCAAACACCCCCATGTCGGCCTTTCAGGCCTCCGAAATCCATACTTATACGGTCTTAGTCACGTTTTTGCCCTATTTCTTGACAAAGATTGTCAGTGGTGACGATCTTAGTCATGTTTCGTGGCGTTTTCTTAACTAAGATTGTCATTACAGGTCTTAAAGGATTTAATTAACCAGCAGGATGCACAAAGGAGCAGTGCCGTTAGAGAATACAAAACAACATATGTAATATAGAGGCGTCCAAAGAATAGAGCCCAAAGAATCACCATTAAAAGGATTGACAAAGAAATCAGAATAAAACAATAAAACACGACCTTGTTTATAATATCATTCTTTGGGAAAAGCCATAGCAATAGTAGCAGTACGGGTATAATGCCGGCTAATAATAAAGGAAAAGAATCAAATCCGCCAACTCCAACGAGAGCGACAGCTGTCCCTATCCATAATACTGAAAACAGAATTCGTTTTATTATTTCCGCTTTTGGTTTCATTTATTATTTGGCCTTTCTACAAAGGTACTAAATTTATGTGATCGACATTTCCAGATCTTTGCAATGCTTGCAAAGATTTGTATTTGGATGGGGTTTCGTGTATCTTTGTGGAAAACGTTGACGCTATGTCTGATATTGAGAAAATACAGTTGTTCGAGAGCAAGAAGATCCGTACTGTTTGGGTAGAAAAAGAAGAGAAATGGTATTTTGCCATTGAGGATGTGGTTGAGGCTCTTACGGAGAGTAGGGATCCCAAACAATATGTTAAAAGGATGAAATTACGGGATCCTGAACTCGCAAAAGGGTGGGTACAAATTGTACCCCTCCTTACAATTATGACGGAAGGTGGACCTCAAAAAATGCGTTGCGCCAATTTGGAAGGGATGTTTCGTATCATTCAGTCCATTCCCTCCAAGAAGGCAGAACCCATCAAGGTTTGGATGGCTCAGATTGCGGCGGAGCGCATCAATCAGGCGATTGATCCGGAACGTAGCATAGACCAGGCCATAGCAGATTATCGCCGATTAGGATACTCGGAGGCTTGGATAAACCAACGAATCAAAACCATCGAAATCCGCAAAGGACTCACGGATGAGTGGAAACGTGGTGGCGTCACAAAAGAAGTAGATTTTGCTTTTCTGACCGATTTGATGTCCAAAACCTGGAGCGGCATGACTACCCGCGAGTATAAGAGATACAAGGGGCTGACCAAGGAAAACCTTCGGGACAATATGACCAATATGGAGCTGCTGCTCAATGCTCTGGCTGAGGAAACCGCCACAGAAATCAGCAAGCAGCGTGATCCGGAAGGGCTTGCCGAAAATGCCGGCATCGCCAAAGAAGGTGCCGAGGTGGCTAAATCGGCCCGCAAAGAGGTAGAGAAACGGCTTGGTCGGAGTGTAGTTTCACCGGAGAAAGCCATTGACCATATTCAGTCTCCAGAAGAACTTCCATTTTCCAAACCAGACGAACAATAGTGCTGTAAACCAAGTAGATACACCTCAATCAAATCCTCGAAATTGGTTCGATAATTGTCCCGTTGCCCGCACTTTTGAGCGACATTTTTAAGCGACATGGCTTGGAAGTGTCGCTCAAAGTTTGTAGTTTTTGTTTACGCCCACACGAAAAACTCCCTGTCAACGGGAGTTTTTCGTTTATTTTTTGTACATTCGTGATAATATGTCAATGAAGAAGTGCATACAGGGTTTTTCAGTCAATCTGTTTTGGGATGTTGACAAGAATAGTATTGACCTCATCCAGAATGCCCCATATGTCATTCAGCGAGTGTTGGAATATGGCCAGATAGGTGACTGGAAGCTCTTGCTGGACTACTATGGACTTGAAAAGATTGTAAGCATTACCAAGAGCCTTCGGTCCCTGGAGCCTCGCGCACTTGCATTCGTCAGTACTGTTTCCCGTACACCTCCAGAGCAGTTCAGATGCTACAATACCAGACACTCGAACCCGGAACACTGCAACTTCTAAAGTCACTGCAGGCCATTCCTTTACTGCAAGGTCTTCGCCTTGTAGGAGGTACTTCATTGGCCTTGCAATTGGGACACAGGAAGTCTGTAGATTTGTACTATCCTTCACGGAAGGGGTAATGAAAAAAGCCATCATACTGTGCATTTTTGCCGCGCTTGCATTCGGGTGCAGGCCGATGGACACTCCTGCACCGCCGCAGGAGAAGCCGCAGGACAAACAGGACGAGTCAGGTAAGCCCGATGAACCCGACAAGCCTGACACACCGGACGCCACGGACCCCTTTGAAAGCGCCGCGGAAGCAGTCCTCAACATGGGCGCCGGCTGGAATCTTGGCAATACCCTTGACACAAACAGCGGAGACACCAACAATATGTGGATAGAGGCCTGGACCTCCCGCACACCAAAGGATTACGAAACCGCCTGGGGCCAGCCGGAAACCACCCGTGAACTCATCCATATGTTCAAGGAAGCCGGTTTTGGGGTAATCCGCGTGCCCGTAACCTGGTACCCCCATATGGGCACAATCACGCTCCACGACCAGAACAAATGGAATCCTGCCACGTGGACGGGTACAACTGTGGACCCTCAGTGGATGGTCCGCGTGAAGCAAGTTGTGGACTACGTGATAGACGAAGGGATGTACTGCATCCTAAACGTTCACCACGACACAGGATCCGCTTCCACGGCGTGGCTGAGGGCCTCCGAAGCAGGTTTCAACGCCGCAAAGGACCGCTACGAGGTCCTGTGGCAGCAGATTGCCATCACATTCAAGGACTACGGGGAGAAACTCCTCTTTGAGTCGTACAACGAGATGCTGGACCAGTACGACTCCTGGTGTTTTGCCTCATTTGAGGCCCCCGGAAACTACGACGCCGCCGTGGCCCAGGGCGCCTACAAGGCCATCTACAACTACGCAGCACTGTTCACACAGACAGTGCGTGCAACCGGCGGCAACAACCTCTACAGGAACCTTGTGGTTAATACCTACGGCGCCTGCAGCGGAGACGGCACCTGGAACTCCCACCTCCAGGACCCCCTGGCTAGCATCCAGATCCCGGAAGAGCCCGGCCACATAGCCATAGAGGTGCACAGTTACTGGGATGCCTCCAAATTTGACGCGCAGAAGGCCGATATCGACCGCCTCTTCACAAACCTTGACACCTATATTGTAAAACGCCTTGGGGTACCCGTAATCATTGGCGAATGGGGCGGCGGGACCAATGACGACAATGACGCCAACGTCACCTTTGCCGGATATTTCTCCGGAAAAGCCAGGGAGGAGGGAATTGCCGCCTGCTGGTGGATGGGCCTTTCCGACGGCAGTGACCGCAGCATCCCCGCCTGGACAATGCCAAGGACCAAGGACGCCATCCTTCAACAATAAGGTTATAAAAAGTCTTCCTACCAGCGCCGCTAAGGAAATAATTGTGTATTTTTGCATTTACTATGCTACGAAGACTCCTCATAATGGCAGTGGCGGTGCTCCTTGGGGGCATCGGCCTAAGGGCTCAGAACAATCCCTACAAGATAGACGACTCCTGTTATGAATGTATGTCCAAGGCCGATGCCCTTATAGGCAAGGAAGGCTTTGATGAGGCCAATGAAGCGCTTCTGGAGGCGGCCACTGCGGCTTCCGACAACAAGGCCCTGGTCCTTTATTATGTAGAACGGCTGCGTAATTTATGCGCCATCCGCCCGGCGAGTGATGCAGATATCCTTGCCGCCCAGGAGGAAGTCAAGACCAACGCCCGGAAATATGGTTACCTGCAGTACTATTACCAGTCCTACCAGTCTGTTAAGAACTATTTCTTCAACACAGGCCGGCAGATCCGTGCGCTGGAAGTGATCCAGGAAATGCAGAAGCAGGCCTTCGAGGAGAATAACGAATACGGCAAATGGCTGGCCGAGAAAGAACTGGCGTCGTACTATAAGGTGTATGGGGCCAATTCTGCGGCAAGGGAGCATATCAGGGCTTCTATCCGCACGTACCTTTCCACCGATGACCCCACCGTCCGCCGCCAGAGCCTGTGCCCGTATTATCTGGATTATGCTTCTACGTTCCAACTCTCCCTTGACTCTGCCCGATTCTTCGTGGACAAAGCCTGGGAGAACGCCGTCCTTCCGGTAGATACCGTGATGTGTATGCGGGAATCGGCCATACTTGCTGCCGTGGCCGGAGACTATCCCCGCTACAAGTCTTTCCGGGACAAATGCCTGGAGTCGCCTCACAAGCAGGCTCTGGGCCGGCAGACCCCAACCTTCTTCAATAGTATAGACGCCCTGTATGACGGCAGTTTTGACATAACTGACAGATCCGATAAATCCGTATATTATAACCTGTTGCCAAACAATATCTACATTCTCTCCGCCGTAGCGGAGACTGTGGGCAGGCTGGACGTGGCCGTGGATATGAAGGATTTCTGCCTCAACGCCAACCAGAAAGACTTCTCCACCATCCTTGAGATGCATATGTCCGAGATGGATGCCCGCTATGAGAACGACCGCCTCCAGGACCAGGTGGAGGAAAAGACCCGTCAGGTGGAAAAAGTGACGCGCATGGTGATGGTGCTGGGCATCCTTCTTCTTCTGGGCGTCATCCTGGGGCTGCTCTCCTACGTGAGGAACCTTCGCCGAACGCAGAAGAAAGATGAGAAGATGATTGCGGAACTCACCGCCGCAAATGAAAGAGTCCTCAAGGCCGATGCCGCCAAGGACCGCTTCATCCAGAACATGACCCACGAACTCCGTACCCCGCTTAACGCCATCACGGGATTCTCCCAGCTTCTGGCGCTCCCGGACGGCATGTTCTCAGCAGAGGAGAAGGAGGAGTTCGGGAAGCACGTCCTGAACAACACCAGCATGATGACCATGCTCCTTGACGACCTAATGAGTACATCGGCCATGGACACCGGTGGCTACAGGATCACCATAGGGGAGGCCGAATGCGAATCAATATGCAAGGAGGCAATGAGGGCGGCCGAGCACCGGCTCCAGAGCGGGGTGCAACTTCTTTTCAAGCCGTCAATGGAACTGCCGTTCACCTTCACCTCAGACGCCCTCCGTATCCAGCAGGTACTCACAAACCTCCTCACAAATGCCTGCAAGCATACAAAGGAGGGAGAGATCCGGCTTGGCTGCTCACTGGATGAAGTTCCCGGGATGATTGCTTTCAGCGTGGAGGACACCGGCCCCGGCATCCCAGAGGGAGAGGCCCAGCGCATCTTTGAACGTTTTGTGAAACTGGATGATTTCGTCCAGGGAACCGGCCTTGGCCTCAGCATCTGCCGTGAAATAGCCGCCAAGATGGGGGGCAAGATCTACCTTGACACCTCCTACAGCCCCGGCGCCCGCTTTGTCTTTGCCGTGCCGGTGTAGTTTTCCCTACCGGTGCTGTACGAAGTGCAGTTAGGGGTCCAAAAGCCCTACAGGCTAACCGCAAAAATGGGGTGTTTTTGCGGGTAGCGTCCCAATTTGTGTGTCTGGGGCCTGGTCTGCAATTTAAAGAACGTTCA
>R27__coassemble_298_pt1 | contig 35376 bp, 31 predicted proteins | sample R27__metabat2_high_PE_018 | metagenome-assembled genome bin R27
CAGCTGAGCTACGCCCCTGTTGGGGAATGCAAAGGTAGTATCTTTTTTCCAAACAGCAAAATTTAATTTCAGTTTTTGCCCTGGTTGCGGCGGAGGCGGTTTATGGCGTGTTCCAGGCTCTCGGAGGGCTCGATGATGTTGTAATCGGCCCAGAAATCAGGGTCTGTGAATTCTCCGGATTTGTCCGTAAGATAATCTGCCGTGCTGAAGCGCTGTGACCGCTCAATTGGTATGGCTTCCGGGCGGACATCCGTGACCACAAGCTCATTTATGGCGGTGTAGTCCGTCCTGAAAAGGCGTTTGCGCCAGTCGCAGTGGAAACGGATGGTGCTTCGGAGGTATTCCAGCCTGGAGCGCTTCCCTTCAAGGTGGTAATTAATAACTATTGAGCACTCCTGGGGATAGAACCGGAGGGTAGCAGGCTTTTTGACAAGAATCATCCTGGTGGCCTTCCCGGTGTCCGACATATCCAGGGATGCCTCTATCCTTGTGAAGGTGAGAAGTTCCCTGTCTATATATAAGGTGCAGTAGTAGAGTGCGTAGTCAGTTACCACATTGGGGCTCATCTTAATCACAAACTGGAGGCGGTCTCCAATGTACTGCGGCATACCCATCTCAAATATATAATTGCTCATCTCATCTCTTGAGAACAGGGCGTTGCTGTTCTTTACAAGATCCAGGTGTACGGCCATAGTGGGACCGCCCTGAGTTTTTACGCTAAGGGTGTCGCGGCTTCTCTGGCTCAGGAGGATGCGGCTTTTTTCCAGGGCTGCGGCATCACGGCTGATGCTTCCGTCGCTGTAACGGTTCTTGAAAATGCGCGCTACTGCCTCTGCCACATATGTGTAGCGCTTCCTTTTTTGAAGGGTTTCCCTGTAGAAGCATTCAAGGAGTTCCGGCTGGGTGCAGTATGTATACCAGATATTGTCTATGGCGGCCCATACTATCTTTTCAGGATTTCCGCTTATTATGGATGCTGCGTCCAGCTTCAGGTTTTCATTGCGGAGCCTTACTTTCATCCCTTCACCTGCCTTGAGTGTGTCGGCGCGGTATCCAAGGAAGGAAAACGCCACTTCATTGAAGGGAGAATCGCTTTTAAGTGTGAATACTCCATCGGCATTGGTTACGGTTGAATGCCGGCGGCCGGGGATTGTTACAAGTACTGATTCCAGCGCCCGTCCCGTGGCTGCGTCCACAACCTTGCCGTCTGCGGAATAACCCAGCCTAAGGGTGTCCGTAGCGGCAAGAAGGCTCTGGCCCAGGAGGAGCAAGCATATAATAATCAAGCACTTTCGCATACACAAAAGTACTTGATAATAAGGAGATATCCAAATGATTTATAGAGTATGCAAATAAACTACATTTTATTAACTTTGTATGTTAAACAGAAACTTATGAAAAAGTACTTGCTTATTGCGGCCCTCTTAGTTGCCGCCGCTTGTTCTACCGGCGTAAAACCCGCTACCGGTTATTCGGAGCCCAATCTTGGATGGCTTTTCCTGGAAAAGGGACCTTATGTCCTGAATACCAAGGTGCAGGCCGCCGAAGGCCCGGCAACATTCCAGCTGGTAACGGACGTTTCCCTTATGGCCGATGCTCCGGATGTGGTTCTGGAAACCTCCTGCGAGATAGCCCCCGACAGCACCATTTCCGTTGCCCTGGGCGCCCTTGAGCCCGGTTTCTATGAGGTTAGGCTAAGGGACAGTGTGAGGTTCAATATCGGCATAAGGCCCGACGAAGTTGTAAGCGCTCCGGATGCCCCGGAGGACTTTGACGCGTTCTGGGAGAGCACCCTTGCGGAACTTGATGAGATTCCGCTGGAGCCTGTATTCAAGGAAATGCCGGAGTATTCCAACGACGTAAGGACTTGCTATGAAGTTACTTATGATTCCTTTGGCGGAGCAAAGGCTGGCGGTATCATTTCCGTTCCCAACGCTCCCGGCAAATACCCCGTCCTCATCCAGTATATGGGCTACGGCGCATATCCGTTTTACTTTGATCCATCGGCCTCTCCCGAAAGGATAGACTTCCTTGTGAGCGTCCGCGAGCAGGGCATATTCCGTGACCCGGGTGAGCGCTGGATAGACAAGGGCCTCACCTCAAAGGAGGAGTTCTACTACAGGGGCGCCTTCTGCGACGTTAAGCGTGCCGTAGACTTTGTCTGCACCCTTGACAAGGCCGATGTCTCCCGCATTGCCGCAATGGGAGAGAGCCAGGGAGGAGCTTTCACCGTGATTGCAGCAGCGCTTGACAGCCGCATCAAGGTGGCCTGCCCCGCAGTGCCGTTCCTTGGGGATTATCCGGATTACGCCCGCATAGTGTGGTGGCCTGTCCACGAGGTCCTTGAATCGGCCGATGCAGCCGGCATTCCCCGTGAGGAGATCTTCTCCATGCTCCGCTACTTTGACATCAAGAACTTTGCTCCCCGCGTAACCTGCCCGGTGTATATGGCCTTTGGCCTGCAGGATCCCACCTGCCCGCCGCACACCAATTTCTCAATCTATAACAACCTGGGTTCCAGGGAGAAGCACTACTTCTGCGTTCCCACCTGCGGCCACGCAATGTGGCTGGAGCCCGCCTGGCCGCCCGTCAGGGATGCTTTCGTTGCAGAGAAACTTAATTAAGGATTTACTATTTAGTGGACTGATTTGAAGAAAGATGAAAAAATTAGTATCTTTGCAGTCCCAAACCCGGTGAGTTGTCCGAGTGGTTGAAGGAGCCTGCCTCGAAAACAGGTTTGCGTGCGAGCGCAACGGGGGTTCGAATCCCTCACTCACCGCAATAGTTGTACGCCTATCCCCGGCCTGTCCGGGAGGGATAATCGGCCATCAATAACCTTCACGCCGGCAAAGCGGTCGTTGGAGATGAGGAGGTTGCCGTCAAGGTCGGCAAAATCAACGTACGGAGAGAACTGCGCTGCGGCCGATATTCCGCAGGAGGTTTCCGTCATACATCCAACCATCACCTTCATCCCGAGGGCGCGGGCCATCTGGGCCATACGCCAGCCTTCGCGCATACCCGTGCACTTCATCAGTTTGATGTTGATGCCGGAGTAGGCTCCCTGGATGGAGGGGATATCGGCAAGTCTCTGGATGCTTTCATCGGCAAAGATGGGGAGGGGACTGCGCTCCGTGAGCCAGGCGTTGTCGTCCAGGCGCTCCTTGGCCATAGGCTGCTCCACCATCACTACGCCCTGCTCCCTGAGCCAGAAAATCTCTTCAAGGGCCTTCTCACGGTCTTTCCAGCCCTGATTGGCGTCTACGGCAAGGGGAACGTTGGTGACTGAGCGTATGGCGCGGATCATTTCCTGGTCAGTGTCAAGACCCACCTTAACCTTAAGGATATTGAACTTGCCGGCGGCTTCAAGCGTCTTTTCCCGCACAACCTCTTCAGTATCAATGCCGATAGTAAACGTTGTGGAGGGCGCCTTCCCGGGGTCAAGGCCCCAGATGCGGTACCAGGGCTCTCCGATGAGTTTTCCAATAAGGTCGTGAAGCGCTATGTCCACGGCTGCCTTGGCGGCGGAATCACCGGGTGAGAGGCTGTCTACGTAGGAGAGGATGTCTTCAATCTTGTAGGGATCCGTGAATTGGCTCAGATCCACCTTGTCAAGGAACCTGCACACGGATTCCACGCTCTGGCCAAGGTAAGGCGGCATGGATGCCTCTCCGTATCCGGTAACGCCCTCCCAGGATAATTCCACCTGGACATCAGGGGTGACCGTTCGGCTGTAGGAAGCCACCGTGAAGGTGTGCCTCAGTTGAAGTTCGTACGGGAAGAACTTCATCCTGAGGGGGCCTCCGGAACGCCTTGGCGTGAAACCCTTGCAGCCGATGATGGATGCCCCGGCAGCAGCCAGGGCGGCGGTTTTCAGGAAATCTCGCCTATTCTGCATAGAAGGGAGTGGTGAGAGTGGTTGTGATGTCCGGCATCTGGTCCACGTAGGGGAGTATGCGGCCGCCAAAGAGATAGCGGTCCGTGTTGTAGGAGTCATACTCCGGATCCCTGGGATTGAAACTTCCAATCTTCACATAGCCAAGCGAGTGGATGAATTTTTCGTCTCCAAGGTAGAATCCAACGTGAGATACGCGCGGCCTGCCGTTATCCCTCCTTGAACCAAAGAATACAAGGTCTCCGGGCTGAAGGGCGTCCCTGTCTTCAATCATCTCACCAACCTTGCTCTGGGGGCCTGCGTCACGGGGAATTATAATGTCGTGCATAAAGAGGACGGTCCTTACGTAGCCGCTGCAGTCCATTCCCTTGGGGGACATTCCCGCCCAGATATAGGGGAATCCCAGCATACTCTTTGCCGTTGCAAGTATAGCTTCCGGACTCTGGTCAAGTTTCATTCTCCATTCCCTCTCAACCATAGCAACCTTTCGCTGAATCCATCCCTGACGGCCGTCCGGGAACTCAACCTTAAGCCAGGCGCCGCGCTTTTTAAGGAGTTTGAGACGGTCACCTGCCACAACGTCGGAGATTGTTTCGCTGCGGGTGGAGGAATTTGCGTATACAACACCCGTAAGCGCCGTCACAATGGCCTTGGGGGCCGCATTCCAGGCGTGGTACTCATCAAATGACATACGCGTTATTGCGGCGTAATGCACCCAGCCTGAATAATCGTCGGGGGTGTCAATCTCCGGCCAGGGGTAAGGCTTGGAGTCGCTGTTGCCGATAATATGTACCGGGGTTCCCAGAAGGGCCTGGGACACCATTTCGGCATCAAAATCGGGGGTGCTGCGAAGATTGCAGACGGAGATGTTCACCACTCCGTATTCCTGGGCGCCGAGGCTGAAGAAACAGAGAGTGGCAATAGATAAGAGTATCAGTCTTTTCATACTTCTTTGAAATAAAGGGGCCAGCGTTCTTTGTCGATATCCGGCAGGTGAATCTTGATTCCTATCTCCCTCACGCCACCGAATTCCTCAAAAATAGCGGCGCCGTAATAGCGCATGGTGGTGGTGAGGTTCATATAAGACTTCAGGATGGGAGGGAGGTATAGTTTATTCTTGATGAAGAAGGATGTGAGCGCACGGAAATTGGCGCGAAACTCCTTTGCCGAGAACAGTTTGCGGGCATTCCTGGCGGCAGGTACCACATATGGCTTGATGGGAGATATCTCGTTGTCTATGCAGCAATGCTTCTTCATAAATGAAATGACAAGCGAGAAAGCCTCCTTGGGATAATCCTGGTAGAATGTAACCTTCCCGAACACATCTGTCATCTTTCCGTCCCTTGCAACCACGCAGATGCCCTTGAACAGGCAGTCCAGGATGAAGATGCTCTTCCTGGCAGAACTTGTCCTCTGGTGGTCTTCCACTATATATGAACGGCTCAGTTCCATTGTATGAGGCAATTCTTCCTTCATGAATTTCTCTGAGAAATGGAACATATGCGCTGCGGGGATCATAGGCTGGCCTTCATCATCCACTTTCATGTCATAGCCGTATACAAAACGGTAGCCGCCGGCAATGCACTCGTCTTCCGCATCCCAGATGACCAGTTGCTTCACCTTGAATGAAGGGTCCGTGTCAAAGGGCTCCAGGTCACAGGCCATGCCGGTGCCGGCGCCGCCCTTCCGGAAGGCGATCTCCCTTAATCGGCCCACTTCCCTTAAAATATTGGGGAAGGAGGAATCTATGCAGTAGACCTTTATGTCACCGCGGGATGCTTCCGTAAGTTCCGGAGCGCGGCTGAACTCCTCTTTGAGGAGGCCGATGTCTACAGGATCAATGATTGGTTCCATTTTGGTTCAGTCTTGTTTTAGCGCGTACACTTGCTCCCTGACGTATTGCGCCCACTCCGTGTCCGATTTCTCAGAGGTAAAGGTTTTCCAGGGGATAGGTTTCCCAATGACCATCTTGAAATGCCGCCCGCGGTAGCCGAATAGTTCGTCCGGGAGGGTGAACATCTCAAGGTTAAGTTTTATCTTGAAAAACTTGCGGAAAGCCGCAATGCGGTAGAAGCGTTTTGAATTCTGGCCGGAGAACCATACGGGGATGACGTCCCTTTTGGTTTCACGGCTTTTGGTTATGAAGGTTTTCTTCCATTCAAGGTCCTGGACAACGCCGTCAATCTTCCTGGAGCATGCTCCGGCAGGGAAAAACAGAACCTGACGGTCACTGTGGAAGGCTTCGTTCAGAAGGCCCGCAAGTTCCCTTGCCTGGGCTCCCATCTTGTTTACGGGGATGAGGTAATAGGCAAGTTGCTTGATGTTGAGGAGGAAATTGTTGGCGGGGGTAATCACCTTGTCATTATACTTCCTTGCCAGGAATCCAAGTTCCAGCCCGGCATCGGCCCCACCAAGCGGATGGTTGGAGGCAAAAGTGAAAAGGCCCTCTGCGGGAATGTTCTCCTCTCCGATGATAGTGAGTTTTACGTCGATGTCCTCAAAGAAGCAGTCCACAAAGTCTGCGCCCACCTTTCCCTTACGGAAATTGCGGTTGAAATCCTCCTGGTGGATAAACTTTCGGAGGAAACTCATAACGGGCCGCGGCAGCAGTTTGCCGTGGTTCACTTTTCTCACAACAGCGTCAGTGTCTATGAGAATGCTTTGGTTCTGGGGCATTTCCATATCCACAAAGATAATAAAAAAAAGACATCCGCCGGATGTCTTTTTTTACTAATTGATTAAGATTTAGAACACGTCAGGTTCTGAATTCTTGGGCTCATCGTCCTGGAAACGGGGCTTGCGGGGGCCGTCATTGCGCTTTTCGCGGTGGTCGCCGTCCCTGCGGGAACCACGGTCTCCACCTTCGCGGCGGGGTCCGCGGTTACCGTCCTTGCGGTCGCCTTCGCGGCGGGGTCCGCGCTCACGCTTTGCGGGCTCCACATAGCCTTCGGGCTTTTCCTGGAGGGCGCGCATTGAAAGGCGCATCTTGCCGGTCTTGGCATCAATCTCAAGGAGTTTCACATCAACCTCGTCGCCAACCTTCAGGACATCCTCAACTTTGTCGGTCTTGGTCCATGCAATCTCACTCACGTGGAGGAGGCCTTCCTTACCGGGAAGGATCTCGATGAAAGCGCCGAACTCCAGAATGCTCACCACCTTTCCGTGGTAAACCTGGCCGGCCTCGGGAACTGCGCAGATGCCCTTGATGCGCTCAAGGGTTGCATCCATTGCAGCCTTGTCGGTGCCGAAGATATCCACAACACCCTTGGTGGTACCGTCACCGTTGTCAACTTCGTCGATGGTGATGGTGGTGCCGAATTCCTTCTGCATACCCTGGATAGTCTCTCCGCCCTTGCCGATAACTGCGCCGATGAACTCTGCGGGAATCTCGATCTGGACCATACGGGGAACGAAGGGCTTGAAGTCCTCGCGGGGCTCGGGGATGGTCTTGAGCATTTCGCCCATAATGTGGATGCGTCCCTGACGGGCCTGCTCCAGGGCTTTCTCAAGGACGTCGTAGGACAGGCCGTCCACCTTGATGTCCATCTGGGTGGCGGTGATGCCGTCCTTGGTGCCGGTCACCTTGAAGTCCATATCGCCAAGGTGATCTTCGTCACCAAGGATATCGGTAAGGATTGCGTAGCGGTCGTTGGGGCGCTCTGCGTCCGTGATAAGACCCATTGCAACACCTGCCACGGGCTTCTTGATCTTGACGCCGGCGTCCATAAGGGCCAGGCAGCCGCCACAGACGGAAGCCATGGATGAGGAACCGTTGGATTCAAGGATATCGGAAACTACGCGTACTGCGTAAGGAAACTCGGGAGCCGTAGGGATGACGGGCTTGAGGGCGCGCATTGCAAGGTTTCCGTGGCCGATTTCGCGGCGTCCGGTGCTGCGCTGAGGCTTTGCCTCGCCGGTAGCGAACGGAGGGAAGTTGTAGTGGAGGACAAACTGCTGGTCGTCCTGGATGAGGACCTCGTCCATCTCCTTCATATCCATCTTGGTGCCCAGGGTCACCGTTGCAAGGGACTGGGTTTCACCGCGGGTGAAGATGGCGCTGCCGTGGGCGCAGGGGAGGTAGTCAACCTCGCACCAGATGGGACGCACCTCGTTGGTGGCGCGGCCGTCAAGGCGCTTGCCTTCGTCCAGGACAAGGTTACGCATCGCTTCCTTCTCCACGTCGTGGTAGTAGCGGTCAATCATAGCGCCCTTAAGTTCAAGGTCTTCCTCAGAGAACTGGGCCTTGAATTCGTCGCGGATGGCGTTGAAGCCGTCCTCGCGCTCGTGCTTGGGCTTTGCGCTCTTAGCAAGTTCGTAGCACTTTGAGTAGCAGGCCTCGTGGACGGCGGTCTTCAGAGCCTCGTCTTCCTCGTCGTGAGGATAGTCCCTCTTGGGGCCGTCGGTGCCAAGTTCGTGCATGAGTTCCTTCTGCACGCGGCAGTGCTTCTTGATCTCTTCGTGAGCGAACTTGATGGCTTCCAGCATATCGTGCTCGGAGACCTCGTTCATCTCACCTTCAACCATCATGATATTCTCCTCGGTGGCGGCAACCATAAGGTCAAGGTCGGCCCTCTTGTTGTCCTCGAAGCCGGGGTTGATGACAAAATTACCATCGATGCGGGCTACCCTCACTTCAGATACGGGACCGCCGAAGGGGAGGTCGCTGGTGGCAAGGGCTGCCGATGCTGCAAGGCCTGCGAGGGCGTCCGGCTGGATGTCTTTTTCGGCCGATATAAGCATCACGTTCACAAATACTTCCAAGTGGAAGTCACTGGGCCACAGGGGGCGGATAGGGCGGTCTATGAGACGTGCGATGAGGATCTCATAGTCGCTGGGACGGCTTTCCCTCTTGAGGAAACCTCCGGGGAAACGGCCGGCGGCATAATACTTTTCACGGTAATCCACGGTGAGGGGCATGAAGTCTGTGCCTTCCTTTACCTCAGTGGCGCAGGTTACTGTGGCGAGCAGCATGGTGCCGCCCATTTTCACTACGGCAGAGCCTGCGGCCTGTTTGGCCAGTTTTCCGGTCTCAATCTCAATCACGCGGCCGTCCGGCAGGGTGATGGTCTTTTTGATGATGTTCATTAGTTCTATTATTACGTCTTTATCGTCTGTCCCCCAATGGGACTGTTTTTTTTCATAAAAAAGGGGTAGGATGCCCCGCATCCGTACCCCCAAACTTTCCTATTCTTACGCTTATCGGCGGAGACCAAGCTCCTTGACGATAGCCCTGTATCTCTCGATGTCAATCTTCTGAAGGTAGTTCAGAAGTTGGCGGCGCTTACTTACAAGGCGAAGAAGGCTGCGACGTGTTACAACGTCTTTCTTGTTCTTCTTCACATGCTCAGTAAGGTGAGCGATACGGTAGGAAAATAAAGCAACCTGACTCTCAGGTGAGCCGGTGTCCTTATTGGACTTCCCGTACTTCGCGAAAATCTCTTGCTTTTTCTCAGGCTGTAAATATTCTGCCATGATGCAATGAGTTTTGTTTGGTTATTGTGTCTCTGCGGGACCGCCCCGCAAAAAAGCCTGCAAATGTACGGAATTATTTTTGAAATGCCAAATAATTTTGGCGCTTCCCTTCGTCTTTCCCGGCCCCCTTCGTCATTCCCGGCTTGACCGGGAATCTCTTTTTCACTATATTTGTATGCTTAAAACCTTATTCATATGAAAATCGGCATTTGCAATGACCACGCAGGCGTGGAGTACAAGTTCAAACTGGTGAAGATGCTTCAGAAAAGGGGCATTGAGGTTGTGAATTACGGCACTGACACTGAGGCTAGCGTAGACTATCCTGATTATGCCCACAGGCTGGCCCAGGCCGTTGAGGGCGGGGAAGTGGACCTTGGCATTGCCCTTTGCGGCACCGGAAACGGCATGGCCATCACCCTCAACAAGCATCAGGGAATCCGCGCGGGCCTTGCATGGGGCACCGCCATCGGCCATCTTGTGGCTCAGCATAACAACGCCAACGTCCTTGTGCTGCCGGCCCGGTTCATCAGTTACCGCCTGGCATCGGCCATAGTGCGCGAATGGCTTGACACCCCCTTCGAGGGCGGCCGCCATCAGAGGCGCATAGACAAGATGCCCGTGAAATGAGTTTTTCCCGTGACATTTCAGATTACCCGGACGGAATAGTCCTTGCGTTGGATAAGCCGTACAGGTGGACTTCGGCCGATGTAATCCGCAAACTCAAGTACGCCGCAATCAAGCACTTCGGCAAGAAAAACCTGAAGGTTGGCCATGCCGGAACCCTGGACCCGTTGGCTACGGGCGTGCTGCTTGTGTGTATCGGCAATGCCTGCAAACGGGCGCAGGAACTGCAGGATCACCCTAAAGAGTACATCGCGCGCATACGTTTTGGCGCCACCACCCCGTCCTATGACCTTGAGAAGGAGGTAGACCGCCGCTTCCCATATGAGCATATAACCGAGGCCTCTGTCCGCGCCGCCCTGCCCCAGTTCCTTGGCGAGCAGGAGCAGGTTGCTCCGCTCTTTTCCGCCAAAAGCGTAGACGGTGTCCGTGCGTACGAACTTGCCCGGAAACTCTACCGCTCAGGCCGCTTCTCTGAACTGGATTCCGCCGCCCTGGAAACCCTCCAGCGTAACAAGATCGTGATCTCAGAGTTGGAACTGCTGGAATTTTCTGCGGGGGAAGGGACTGTGGTCCCGGAATCCGTGGCCACCCTCGGCCACGTAAGAGGGAGGGGCCCAGAGCAGGCGCAAAGCGCCGGCGCCTGGGAGGGGTCGCGAAGCGACGATTCAGGGACTACAGTCCCTTCCCATGCGCAATCCACAGCATCCAGCCGCATCAACGTGGCGGATACATCGGCCCTGGGACTGCCGGAGGCGGTTATCCGCATCGCTTGCTCCAAAGGCACCTACATTCGGGCCTTTGCGCGTGATCTTGGGGAGACGCTTGGCTCCGGCGCGCACCTTGGCGGCCTCATCCGCACCTGCAGCGGCTCCTTCCGCATAGAGGACGCCCTCTCGCTGGACCAGGCCCTGGCGCTGCTGCAGTAGCCGTTGAATGTAAATTGCTCTGTATTAATAATTTATGCAAAAACCCTTATGTGAATACACATAGGGGTTTTGTTGTAAGTTATTGAAAATGAATCAGTTCCATTTAACGGTCAAATGGAGAAACTTTGCTATCTGTTCATTCATTGCATATGTGTGCCTGCGAAGTAACAGGAACAGTTCATATCTCTCTTCTTTTGAAAGTGCAAGGATGTCGTGAATATCCTTCGGTTGCAGTTCACGCAAGATTATCCTGACCATAGTAGAATAATCCTTGTCAGTTTTGCCCACAAATGATTCCTTTATATCGTGCTCATTCCCGGTAGTGGAGTGTACGGCAAGCAGAAGGTCCTCATAACTGTTGAAATACTTGAGGGCTGCATTGTAGTCAATAATGTTGTATGTAGATATGATAAAGTCTGTAAGTTGCTGCTTCTCATCGGTTGTAAGAGGCTCGTACAGCCTTTTGAGAAGAGCATATGGTAGATGCCGGCCAGCCTTGAACTGAGCCATTATCTCCTTTACTGCTTTCTGTACAGGCCAACGGGAGTCTCTTATGACAAGTTTCTGTGAGAAGGGATGGTCAGACACGGCATAAGCCAGGAATGTCCAACGATAGTCCTCGGCCTTTCCAATCAGTTTTCGTTCAGGCGGATTGTTCCAAACATAGATAAGATTTGTCCTGACCTTTTTGTCGGTATACTTTGGGGCGCTTCCGAACGGAGTATCAAAAAGGGGGCCTTTTCTGTGGCAGACCTTATTGTGCTCAAGAACAAAAAGGCTGGAGTAATCCCTCATAAATGCTGCCAACTCCGCAGAGGATGCCGCCTCAATGGAGAAGTGAGTATGGTCCGGCATAGGGCACATAGCCAGAATACGCACTTTATGCTTTCTTGCAGTGGTGCAGACAATGGTAAACCATAGCAGATAATCCAGGTTGCTGTAGAAGATTACACCACCATCTGCAGTGCGCTGATAGCAGTGATTCAACACATTTTTTTGAAATGACCGTTTTCGACTTTTCATATTCAAGATATAGAGCACAACGAACCACACCAACAGCGTGGGTGAATCTTGATCGGTCACCACGAATATCGTAATCTTCTGTCTCAATTACAAATAAATTTGTACCTTAGCACTGCAAAAACTGAAAAATGACAAAGGAAGAGAAGTATAAGTCACTTCTGCCTCAGGTGCAGGGGTTACTGGCCGGCGAGCCGGATTCGTTAGCCAATATGGCAAATCTTGCTGCGCTGCTTCATCAGGAAATGGGGTTCTGGTGGACTGGCTTTTACCGTGTGGAGGACGAAGAACTGGTTCTTGGACCTTTCCAGGGACCCATAGCCTGCACGCGGATTGCCTATGGGCGGGGTGTATGCGGTACTGCCTGGAAAGAAAAGCGTACGGTAGTTGTTCCCGACGTAGAGCAGTTTCCCGGCCACATCGCCTGCAGTGCGGCATCCAGAAGCGAGATAGTGGTTCCTGTCTGGCACAAAAACAAGATCACGGCTGTCCTTGATATAGACAGTAAGGAACATGGAACTTTCGATGAAACAGACAAGAAGTATCTTGAGAAGATGGCGGGCCTTGTCTATGGGCCGCAAAAAGACATCTGGTTTGCCGCAGGCTGTTTTTGGGGTGCCCAGAAGTTTTTCAAACGCATAGACGGCGTAGATTTCACAGAGGTGGGATTCGCAAACGGTCAAACTGAAAACCCCACTTACAAGGAAGTTTACACAGATACCACCGGTCACGCAGAATGCGTACACGTGAGGTATAATCCAGATATTGTTTCTTTAAATAAACTGACGGAACTCTTCTTCAAGGTTATTGACCCTCTGAGCCTGAATAAACAGGGAGAAGATGAGGGAACACGTTATCGTACAGGCGTGTATTATGACAATCAGAAGGATGCAGCATTACTATCGGAGGTCTTTTCACAGGTTAAGGATGCCCTGGGGGTAAAGGAAATGCCTGTTGAACTACTCCCTTTATCCTGTTTTTATCCGGCCGATGAATACCATCAGGACTATCTGGACAAAAACCCCGGCGGTTACTGCCACATTCACTGGTGGCCGTCGAATGAAAGCGATTGACGGACTTTAAATCCTTCCCAGCCGCTCGGCCACGTAGCCCATACGGCGGGCAAACTCTTTCCGGCCGATAAAGCTGAGGATGGCGGCTATTCCAAGGCCCGAAGCCGCGCCGGTGAGGGCCAGGCGGAGGCTGTTCATTACCTTGCCCATGGGGTATTCCCTCATCTTGATGTAGTCTTCAAGGGCGTGCTCAAGGGCATCGGCCTCCATTGTGCCGCGATAGACGTCGAGGTCGTCGAAGCCGAACTCCGCGCCGGAGATGTACTGACACACCTCGAAGCAGTTTTCGTAGTGGTCCGGGTTCCAGAACTTGTCCACGTCCTTGGCAAGGAAGGGGGCGGTTTTGGTGTCGTCGTACACCTTTGCCCTTGGATCTACGGGCCGATTTGGATCTACCGGCTTTGACGGCAGTCCTGCGCCGGCCTTGATGCCGAACTCCTCAAACTGACTGGGCGCCACGAAGAGGTATGCGGCGATGTCCCACATATCTTTAACGAAGGTTGTGCGCTCCTTAACAAGTTCTACCACGGCCTCAACGTATTCACGGGTGAAGATGTGGTTGGTGAAATCGGCGCCGAAGCCCTCGAAGGATGCGCCGGCGGTAAGGGCGTTGCAGGGGCAGTCAACCACCTTGCAGCCGTGGCTCTCCAGGACGGGGATGAAGAGGTCCGTGAGTTCCTGAGTGGTCTTGAGGCGGAGGTACTCCTTGTTGTACCACTTAGCCTTATCAGGATTGAACTTTGCGCCGGCCTTCTGGACTTTATCCAGGGAGAAAGCCTCTACAAGCTGGTCCAGGGTGAACATTTCGCGGTCGTCGCCGGGGTTCCATCCAAGCATGGCAAGAAGGTTCACAAAAGCCTCGGGGAAATAGCCGTCCTCACGGTAGCCGTGGGAAATCTCTCCGGTCTCCGGGTTCTTCCAGGCCAGGGGGAACACAGGGAAGCCCAGTTTGTCACCGTCGCGCTTGGAAAGTTTTCCGTTGCCGATAGGCTTCAGAAGCAGGCTCAGGTGCGCAAAGCGGGGCATAGTTTCGGTCCAGCCGAAGGCCTCATAGAGCATATAGTGAAGGGGAAGGGACGGGAGCCACTCCTCTCCGCGGATCACCTCCGTGATTTCCATGAGGTGGTCGTCCACAATGTTTGCAAGGTGGTAGGTGGGGAGTTCATCGGCCCTTTTCCAAAGGACTTTGTCGTCGAGGGTGTCAGTGTTCACTTCCACGTGGCCGCGGATGAGGTCGTCCATCTTCACCACGCGGTTCAGGGGCATCTTGAAGCGGATGGTCCAGTCCGTGGTGGTGTCAAGGAGATTCTGCACTTCATCCTGGCTGAGGCTCAGGGAGTTGCGGAGGCTGCCTCGGGTGGCGGCATTGTACATAAAGGTGTCACCTTTGGCCTCAGCCTGGGCACGCCTCTCGTTCAGTTCATCGGCACTGTCAAAAGCATAATATGCCCAGCCTTTCTCAACCAGTTCCTCCGCGTACTTGCGGTAGAGGGGCTTGCGCTGACTCTGGCGGTAAGGGGCGTGGGGGTGTCTTTCACTTGCGGTTTCCACAACCTTTCCGTTCTCCACTCCTTCATCGGGGATGATGCCGCACCACTGGAGGGCCTCAATTATATACTGCTCCGCTCCCGGCACAAAGCGGTGGGAGTCTGTGTCTTCTATACGGATGATGAAATCTCCGCCCTTCTGCTTGGCATACAGGTAGTTATACAGAGCCGTACGCACGCCGCCCATATGAAGCGGACCGGTGGGAGACGGAGCAAATCTTACGCGTGTTCTTCTTTCCATGAGTCTTTCTTATTGAAGATGCAAATTTAGCGGATTCCACGCACAATTGCAACCGTTGAATGCAACTGATTGTCTAGTAAGTATTTATAACAAAACCCCTATGTAAATATGCATAGGGGTTTTCGTTTAACATATTGAAACACAAGCGTTTGCATTCAACGCCCACTGAAAGGATCAGTGCTGCCGGCGAATGGCCGGGATGTTTTCGAGGTCGGCGGTGGGCTGGCCGGGCTCTACGCAGAGCACGGGGCGCACTTCCGTGGAGAAGTTGAAACTGCGGGCGTTGTCGGAGTTGTTGTAGCCGATCTTGATGGTCTCAGTGGCGCCGGGAAGCGTCACCTCCGCGCCGTGCTCGGACTGGTCCCACACAAAATTCTCGTCAATGATGACCAGGTTGCCAAGGTCCTTGTTGAGGCCCAGGCCGCCAAGGTCCATCTGGAAGCCGGTTACAATGGCGGTGATGCGCACCTTGTCTCCAAATTCAGGGTCGCTGTCCCAGATGATGCCCTTCTTGAAGTGATTGGCATCGCCCGTATAGGCCGATATCATGTCGTCAATCTTCTCAAGGTCGCTCATCTTGGCGCCGTGCTCGTTGTTGCCGGTGGTGATGTTGAGGAGGACGTTCTTTGCGGTCTTCAGGTCAAAGTCATTGAGGAGCGGGCTCTCGAAAGCGCCCTTCACGGCATCCTGGAGACGGTTGGGGCCGGTGCCCTCGCCGCTTCCCATAAGGGCCATTCCGCTGCCGCGCATCATCTTGCACACATCCTGGAAGTCCACGTTGATGTAGCCTGGCTTGGAGATGACCTCGATGATACCGCGGACTGCTGTAGCCAGCACTTCATCGGCCTTGGGGAAGGCCTCCTGGATGAGGGTATCCCCAAAGAACTGATACAGTTTCTCGTTATTGATGATAAGGAGGGAGTCCACGTTTTTCTCCAGCTCGTGGATGCCGTCCACGGCCTTAGACTGGCTCTCGTTGCCCTCGTTCTTGAACGGGATGGTGACAACCGCCACGGTAAGGATGCCGCGGTCCTTTGCCATCTTGGCAATGACCGGGGATGCACCTGTGCCCGTACCGCCGCCCATACCGGCGGTGATGAAGAGCATCTTGGTGCCGCAGTCCAGAACCTTTGCCGCAATCTCGTCCTGGCTTTCCAGGGCGGCGTTACGGCCGGCAGTAGGGTCAGTACCCGCGCCCAGTCCGTTGTTGCCCATCTGGATCTTTACCGGGACCTCGCTGGTCTGGAGCGCCTGGGCGTCCGTGTTGCACACAATGAAACTGCAGCCCTGGATGTTCTGCCTGTACATATAGTTAACGGCATTGCAGCCGCCGCCGCCCACGCCGATAACCTTTATGATGGAGTTTTCCTTGCCCCAGTTGTCCGGGAAAATGTCTTTGTCAATGTTCATAACGTTTCCTCCTACTGTTTGTTAGCCTCATCATACCATTTGAGGGCGGTGTTTTCCACTGTATTCCAGAAAATTGAAAGGATGCCGGTCTTCTCTCCCTTGGGCTTTGGGACTTTCACCTTCGTGGTCTTCTTCTCCTTAGGCTTTGGAGTCTCTTCCACGGGGCCCATATCCTCCGGAGCGAAGAGTGTGTCAACGGGAGTCTCGTTTGTGACTTCCACCTCCATAGTCTCTTCCTCCTTTGGTTCCTCCGGCTTTTCAGGCACGCTCACGCAGTCGGGGAGTTTATCTTCCTTGGCCGCTAGAACCATTCCTATGGCCGATGTCGCCGCAGTGCTGTAAACCCCGCTTCCAACCGATGCGGAGAACATGTAGCGGGGATAGCCCTTACGGACGTCATACCCCGACATCTCCTTCACAAGGTTCACGAAGTTTGCAAGTTCCGCGCCGCCGCCGGTGATGACGACGCCGCTTCTCAGGGAATTCTGAAGGCCGCTCTCCTGGATGTAATAGAGCACGGCGCTCACAATCTCACGCGCGCGGCTGTCCACTACCTCGGAGATATAGCGTACCGGAACCTCCTTGTAAGGCTCCGTGAGGCGTATCTGCAGCACCTTCTCGCTGAGGGAAGCCAGTTTTCCGGGAAGGCAGGCGCCAAAACGCTTCTTGATCTTCTCTGCAAGGTCGTCGGAGATGGAGCACTCCGTGCGGATGTCGTTGGTGATGCTCTTTCCGCCGAACGGAATGGAAGCGTAATGCCTCATAATGCCGCCCTGGTAGATGGCAATTGAGGTTACGCCGGCGCCAACGTCCACAAGGGCCACGCCGGAAGACATCTCCACGGGGCTGAGGACCGTGCGTGCAACCACATCCGGAAGGAAATACTTCTTGGCAATGGCAATGCCCAGTTGATTGAAGATCTTGTCCAGGGAAACCGTTGCGCCGCGCTTCCCTATAAACACCTTGAAATTGCCTTCCAGGGCACTGCTCAAAGTACCTACAACCTCGTTTTCCACAAGTTGGATTTCGTCGTCGATAGAGAACGACTGGGCCACGGCGCCGTACATAATCTGCTTCTCCGGATTGGGCAGGGGATAGGTCTCAAGCGCAATGGACTTGAGGGCCTGCACTTCTTCGGCCGATATATACTCTTCCGGATTGGTGCGCTCTATGCGGCCCGATGCAGTCACCTGGGTGACCTCGCTCCGGGGCATTCCCACCACAACCTGAAGGATGTGGATCATCAGTTCTTTCTCCGCCTCCGCAATCGCTTCCTTGAGGCGCTCGGAAGCCTTCATCGGGTTGGTTATCATACTGGCCCTGATACCATCCGAAGGCGTTTCCCTGTAATACACAATCTGGACGTCGTCGCCTATCACCCTGGCTACGCACAGTCCGAACTTGGAACTTCCAAGATCAATTGAGGCTATGTATTTCTCTTCCATATATGGTTATTGTTTTATTTTCTGCAAACAAGTTGTCCGCCGTAGCGGAGATCCACCGTACCGTAATATCCTGGCTCCTTTGACGGCGCAACTGTGTCATAATACCTTCCCATAAGGTAAAGTTTCTCTTCCACATTCACAGGCTGCCCGAAGAGGAAACGCTCCTTACCCTCAAGAGGGAAAAGCACCAGGTCTCCGTCGGCCGATGCCGTGATCCTTTTTATGTCCCTTTCCCAAACAGTGCCCTTCATTGCGGCAACAAGGTGCAGGATACGGTCCATCCACTCCCTGTGGGAGATGTCCGTAAGAGTACCTTTATAGCCCTTTGGCACGCGGAAGGGGAGTTTCCCGTCCACTACCGGGACAGGCACGCTTCCGCGCTCCTGGAGCGGGAAGATGAAGCCTTCTGAATCGGCATAGAAACCGCCGGCGCCGTCGTCAAAGCGCACAAGAGGCTCCCTCTGGCTTATCTCAACGTGGAGGATGCCGTCGTCAGTGAGCCAGGCCTCGCAGTGCTTGACGGCGCTGTGTCCTGTCACTATGCTTTCTATCCGCGTCAGGTCCACGCTGTCAAGAGGCAGCCCCGCATAGGCCCTGTATTCACTGTCAAGCCACTTCTCAATGTCCTCCCGGCCCACGAAGTTCCTCTGAAGGGAATCCGTCACAATCACGTCCAGGGTGCCTTTACCCTGGCACGTGCGCGTGCGGAGCGCGCTGCGTGACATCCGGAGCGTGAAACTCCAGAGTATCATGCAGGCCACAATCAGAAGAAGGCCCAGGCCGCGCCGGACAATAGGCTTCATAATCTACTCTTAAGTAGTTCAGTTATAGGTTCAATGAACCTGTCAATGTTTCCGGCGCCAAAACTCACAAGTACGTCAAGCGGCTCATTTGCCAGGTAATCCATCAGTTCCTCTTTCTTAAGGAGCACCTTCTCCGGGGCGGTCACGTCCTTGAAAATGATCTCCGAAGTAACTCCGGGAATGGGTTCCTCGCGGGCGGGGTAGATGTCAAGGAGGATGAGTTTATCCACCTTCGAAAGGGCAGCTGCAAACTCGGGGGCAAAGTCCCTTGTACGGGTGTAGAGGTGCGGCTGGAAAATGGCCGTCAGTTTGCGTCCCGGGAAAATATCCCTTATAGAGGATATGGCCGATGCAAGTTCTGCCGGATGATGGGCGTAGTCGTCAATGTAGGACAGCCTGGGGCTGTTCACGTGCACTTCCAGGCGGCGCTTTACGCCTTCAAATGTGCCGATGGCCGCCTTCACCGCCGCAGGCTCGATCCCGTACGAAAGGGCGATTGCGGCCGCTGCAACGCTGTTTTCGGCGTTCACCCAGCCGGGGGCGCCAACGCGGACATCCTCAATCACGCCACCCGGATAATGGAGGTCGTAATGGAAGTAACCGCACTGGTCCGGATGAGGATTGCCGGCATAGAAATCGGCCGATGAATCCGTGTAGTGGTAACTGAGGAGCCGTGCCTTTGTATCGGCCTGGACAATTGGAGTCCCCAGTTTTGCGATGAGGGTTCCGCTCACCTGCGATGCGAATGCCTTGAAGGCCTCCACCACGTGGGCGTAATCCCCGTAGATGTCCAGGTGATCCGGATCTACTGCCGTAATCACCGCAATCTCCGGGTAGAGTTGAAGGAAGGACCGGTCAAACTCATCGGCCTCCGCTACCACGGTATTGGTCTTGGACATCAGGAGATTGGTTCCGTAGTTACGGGAAATACCGCCAAGGAAGGCGCTGCAGCCTTCTCCGCAGGCGGTGAGAATATGCGCCGTAAGGGTGCTGGTGGTGGTTTTTCCGTGGGTTCCGGCAACCGCCAGGCATCTCTGGCCGCGGGCAATTTCCCCAAGGGTGCGGGAGCGCTTGAGAAGCGCATAGCCGCCCTCGCGGGCCTTCACAAGTTCTCCAAGATCGGCCGGAATTGCCGGCGTGTAAACCACCAGGGTCTCGTTTACGTCGGAGGGGATGAGGTCCGGACGGTCCTCGTAGTGGACGGAGATCCCTTCAGCCTCAAGTTGTCCCGTCAGTTCCGACGGCGTGCGGTCATACCCCGCCACGTTGAAGCCCTTGAACTTGTAGTACCTGGCCAGCGCGGACATTCCAATTCCGCCTATACCTATGAAATATACGTTTTTCATATTATTCTATTTTGAGATTTCTCGACTTCGCTCGAAATGACAAAACCTTATACTAACTTATAAATCTCATCACAAATAACCTGGGCGGCATTCCTGAGGGCCATAGCCTCTGCGTTTTTGGAAAGGGAGGCCAGTTTCAGAGGGCTTCCAAGAAGGCCGATAGCCGTGGGAAGGAGTTCGTCAATTGCCTCGGAGTCCTTCACAAGGAGGGCGGCTTCCCTCCGGACAAGAGCCATTGCGTTATGCGTCTGATGGTCCTCGGCAACGTTGGGTGAAGGGACAAACACTGTGGGCTTACCCATGGCACAGAGTTCGCTCACGGTGCTGGCGCCGCTCCTGGAGATCACCACATCGGCCGCGGCGTAAGCAAGGTCCACCCTCTGGATAAAGTCAAAGTGCTTGATGCCCTTAATATCTGGATGAGCCGCCATGAACTCGTCTGTCTGAGCCTTGTAGTACTTTCCGCACTGCCATATAACCTCCAAATCTTCTCCGCCGGGGCAGCCGTCCTGAATCCAGTGCATCATAGCCCTGTTGAGGGTGCCGCTGCCAAGGCTTCCGCCAACTATAAAGAGGTGTTTCTTTGAGGGATCCAGCCCGTAAAACTTCATCGCCTCCTCCTTCTGCTCCGGTGTGGAAGGCTTGGAGACGTCCTTACGGATAGGGTTTCCGCTCATCACTATTTTACCCTCCGGGAAAAACTTTTCCATCCCTTCATAGGCCACGCAGATACTCTGGACGCGGGAGCCAAGCATCTTGTTGGTAAGGCCCGCAAAGCCGTTCTGCTCCTGGATCACGGCGGGAATCTTCATCCCCGTTGCGGCCCAGAGAAGGGGAGCGCTGGCGTATCCGCCCACGCCCACAACTACGTCAGGCTTGAACTCCTTCACCACCTTCTTTGCAGCCCTGAGGCTTGCAAGAAGTTTGAACGGAGCCTTGAGGTCGTTGAGGATGTTCCGGAGGTTAAGTTGCCTCTGGAGGCCCACAACGGGAAGGCCTACAATCCTGTAGCCCGCTGCGGGAACCTTCTCCATCTCCATCTTTCCATCGGCCCCTACAAAAAGAATCTCCGTGTCAGGATTCAGTTCCTTCAGTTTATCCGCGATGGAGATGGCCGGGAAGATGTGTCCTCCCGTGCCTCCGCCGCTCACAATGGCCCTTATGGCTTTGTACTCTTTGCTCATACGCTTGCGCTTTGCGTCCACTCGTCGTCGTCGTGGACAATTATCTGTTCGGCTTCGGCTTCCGCCTCACGCCTTGCAATATTTTCCTTTGCATCCTTGGAGATGGACAGCAGTATGCCAAAGACAATGCTGAACACCAGCAGGGAGTTGGTTCCGTGGCTCACCAGGGGGAGGGTCTGGCCGGTCTGTGGCACAAAAGGCAGGTGCACGTTCACCGCCATATGCATGAAGGCCTGGCCCGTCACAAGGATAATGAGCCCCGTCACAATCATTTTGTCGTAGTATTTGTCGCACTCCTTCGCAACCAGTGTGCCCCTTGCAAGGAGGCTGAAGTACAGAAGGATGATGAGGATGGCCCCAATGATGCCGCTCTCCTCAATTATGAAACTGAACATATAGTCTCCGAAGATAACAGGAGTGGCATATTTCTGGGTGCTGTTGCCTATTCCCTTGCCAAAGACGCCGCCTTCCTTTATGGCCAGAAGGGCGCTCACGGGCTGCTTCAGTTCATCCCTGGCGTCGTTAAAATCCTTGGACCCGCGCGGCGCATCCAGGAGTTTCTGCATAACGGCGTCGTCGTCCTGAGTGATGCGGGAGATGGCGGTTCCTATGCGGCTGTCCTTGAGGAGTCCGGCCTTCCACGCCAGGAACATGCTCCCCACGCCAACAATCAGGGCCAGCACCATAATCCCTATGTCCTTGCCGTCAATTCCGCCAACAAGGATCATCAGGACCATAATGAGGCCGATGAAAAGGGCCGAAGAATTGGACCCCATCATAACCATGAACGTGGTGATGAGGATGGGGAGGTAGATGTAGAACAACTTCTGGTAGAAGTCCTTCTCCAGGAATCCAAGCCTCTTGGGGTATTTCCAGGCAAGCCAGGGGAGGAAGGTGAAGCCGTGGCGCTTGAAGGTGTCCAGCGCCCAGCCAAGATACATGATCATAAACACCTTCACAAACTCATACACGTGGATCTGCTTCCCCGCAACCAAAAGGATACGGCGCGCTCCGTTGATGGAACCGGCCTTCACTATCCCCAGGTTGAGGTTAAGCACCAGTATGATGAGTATCCCGAAGGTTACCGCAAAGCCCAGCATGGAGAGCCTGCGGTATATTTCCACGCGGCCGAAGAAGTACAGAAGGAAGATGAAGATAAAGCCCATTGCAACCGCCTTCAACTGGTCCAGCATAATGTCCATACGGCCCGTACCCAACTCCCTTGCAAGGAGCGGGGTGGAACTGAAGACGGACACTACGGATACCAGCATGAGGAACAGGGCAATCAGAAGGATCACCTTGTCTCCCGTGAAGCGGTCCATTAGGTTGAAAAGGGAACCTATCCGGCCTTCTTCTTTCTTTTCTTCCTTAACTTCTGCCATACTTTATTAAAGGTTACGGACGGCAGCCTTGAACTGCTCTCCGCGGTCTTCGTAATTCTTGAAAAGGTCAAAACTGGCGCAGCAAGGGGAGAGGAGCACCACGTCTCCAGCATCGGCCATGGCGGCGGCCTTCTGTACGGCCTCGCGGGCGCTAAGGGCATCCTCCATACGGGATACCATTCCGCCGAAGGCCTCGTGAATCTTCTTGTTATCTACTCCAAGGCATACAATGCCCTTTACTTTCTCCTTCACAAGGTCATTCAGCACGCTGTAGTCGTTGCCCTTGTCCGTGCCGCCAAGGATCCACACCACGGGGCGTTTCTGGCACTCAAGAGCGTACCACGCGCTGTCCACGTTGGTGGCCTTGGAGTCGTTGATGTAGAGGACGTCCTTTATGCTCAGAACGGGCTCCAGACGGTGCTCGATGGGCTTGAAGGTGGCAAGGGAGTTACGGATTACGTCGCTCTCTATTCCCGTTGCCTTTGCCGCCAGTGCTGCTGCCATTGAATTGTACACATTGTGCTTTCCGCCAAGGGCAAGGCTCTCAAGGAACACGTCAGTCTCTTCCTCGTCCACGCGCACAATCATCTTGTTCTCACGGATGAAGGCGCCCTGCTCCAGTTCCTTCTCCTGGGAGAAGGGGAGCATCTTGCACCTGAGGACTATCTTTGACAGGTGTCCCACGGTGATCTCGTCATCGGAGTCGAAGATGAAGCAGTCGTCCTCACGGAGATTGCGGGTTATGTTGAACTTGGCATTGACGTAGTTCTCCATCTTGTGGTCGTAGCGGTCAAGATGGTCGGGGGTGATGTTTGTGATGATGGCAATGTCCGGACGGAAGTCACGGATGTCGTCCAGTTGGAAACTGGATATCTCAAGCACGTAATAGTCAAAGTGCTCGGTAGCCACCTGATAGGCATAACTCTGGCCGATATTTCCGCCAAGGCCCACGTTGAGGCCCGCATTCTTCAGGAGGTAGTAGATGAGGGACGTAGTGGTGGTCTTGCCGTTTGATCCGGTGATGCAGATCTTCTTTGCAGAGTCATATCGGCTTGCAAATTCAATCTCGGAGATAACGGGGATACCGTTTTCCTTCACCTTCTGCACCATGGGAACGGTGCCGGGGATGCCGGGAGATTTCACCACCTCATCGGCATTTAAAATGAGTTCTTCCGTATGCTGTCCCTGCTCGAAGGGAATGTCCCACTTCTTGAGGGTTTCTATATAGGAATCCTTGATCTGTCCCTTGTCTGAGAGGAACACATCGAATCCTTTCACTTTTGCCAGAACCGCAGCGCCAACACCTGATTCCGCGCCGCCTAAAACAACTACTCTTGCCATAACTATCTAATCTTCAACAATGCCAATGTACTAACTGCCAGTATGATTCCCACAATCCAGAAACGGATGGTAATCTTTGCCTCGTGCTGGGCGGGAACCGGTTTGGGGAACAGGACGGGGCCTTCGGGTGCCTTCTTGTCCTGATAATGGTGGTGGAGGGGAGTCATGCTCCAGATGCGCCTTCCTGTGCCGTATTTCTTACGCGTGTACTTGAAATAGAACCTCTGCATAAGGACGGAGAGGCTCTCCACGAAGAAAATGCCGCAGAGAAGGGGCAGGAGCAGTTCCTTACGCATAAGGACTGCGCTCACGCCTATCACACCACCGATTGTGAGACTTCCCGTGTCTCCCATAAACACCTGGGCGGGGAAAGAGTTGTACCACAGGAATCCTATGAGTGCCCCAACGAAGGCGCTCATGAAGATGGCAATCTCTCCGGAGCCCGGTATATACATGATGTTAAGGTAGTTAGAGTCTATCAGGTTGCCCCCCAGCCAGGCCAGGATGCCTAATACAACTCCAACAATGGCCGATGTTCCCGCCGCAAGTCCATCCAACCCGTCAGTGAGATTGGTTCCGTTGGAGCAGGCGGTAATTACCAGCACTATCATCAGAACATATATTGCCCATTTTGCATACCAGCCCCAGGTGCCCTTCACGGGGGAGAGCCAGCGATAATCAAACTCGTGGTTCTTTACAAAGGGGATGGTAGTCTTTGTACTCTTAACAACATCTTCCTCCACATATCGGCCGCTGGTGACGGTAGTCTCAGTCTCCAGGGTGCGCTCTACGCTCTCCTTTACCTCAACTTTCTCACGCACAACAATGTCAGGGCTCATCCACACGGTAAGGCCCACAATGAAGCCAAGAACTATCTGGCCAAGGAGTTTACCCTTCTCTGACATACCCTCTTTATTATGCTTGAACACCTTGATGTAGTCGTCGGCAAAGCCAAGCGCGCCGCACCAGAGAGTGCTCACAAGAAGGAGGATGACGTAGATATTTGTGAGGTCGCACCAAAGGAGTACGCCGCAGAGGATGGAGAGGATTATGATGACCCCGCCCATGGTGGGGGTCCCTTTCTTCTGGATCTGGCCCTCCAGGCCAAGGTCGCGGACAGTTTCCCCGATCTGTTTTTTCTGCAGGAGGCGGATAATCTTCTTGCCGGCTATCATGGCAACAAGAACGGCCGTCACGGCCGCCGCCATGGCGCGGAAACTCAGGAAGTTAATGAGTCCCATTCCGGGGAAATCCGCCCCCAGGCCCTCAAGATACTGTATGAGGTGGAAGATCATTGCATTATAAGTTTAAAGGTTTCAGTCACAATTTCTTTCTCGTCAAAATGACGTTTTTCACGGCCCACAATCTGGTAAGTCTCGTGGCCCTTTCCTGCAAGGAGGATGGTGGCGCACTCCGGAGCCGTGAGGATGGCGGTGCGGATGGCCTCCCTGCGGTCTTCAATCACAATGGACTTTGCAAGGCCCTTTGTGGTGAGGCCGGACTTTATCTCATCAATTATGGCCGATGGCACCTCCGTGCGGGGGTTGTCGGACGTAATGACAAGGCGGTCGGCAAGGTCCTCGGCAATCTTTGCCATCTCAGGGCGCTTTGTGCGGTCACGGTCTCCGCCGCAGCCGAACAGGCATATGAGTTGCCTCTTTGGCGCAATGGCGCGGAGAGTCTTGAGCACATTCTCCAGGGCGTCGGGGGTATGTGCGTAGTCTATGATTACGCTGAGGCCCCTTGGACCGTTGAGGTTCTCAAGCCTTCCGGGAGCCGGCTCCAGCGAAGAAAGTGCAATCAGAGTCTCCTCAGGCTTTGCCCCAAGGCAAACCGCCGCAGAGTAGATGGCAAGAAGGTTATAGGCATTGTGCTCGCCAATGAGCCTGCACCAGACCTCCGTTCCGTCAACCTTCAGGAGCATTCCGTCAAAACTCTGCTCCATGACGCGGGCGGTATGATCGGCTAGCCCCTTAACGGAATAGGACACTATTTTGGCCGATGTATTCTGCACCATCACGTTGCCGTGCTTGTCGTCAGTATTTATAAGGGCAATTGCCTTTGCGGGCAAGTTGTCAAAGAAGAGTTTCTTGCAGCGGAGGTACTCTGCAAACGTCTTGTGGTAGTCCAGGTGGTCGTGGGTAAGGTTGGAGAAAATGCCCATCGCAAACTCCAGCCCCGTCACGCGGTCCTGCTCCACGCCGATGGAACTCACCTCCATAAAGCAGTACTGACAGCCCTTATCCACCATCCTTGCAAGGAGGCTGTTAAGGGTTATGGGATCCACGGTGGTGTTTGTGGTCTCAATGCGCTCGTCATCTACATAGTTTGCAATTGTGGACAGCAGTCCGCAGCTGTATCCCATGCCCTTGAAAAGCCTGTACAGAAGCGTCACCGTGGTGGTTTTTCCGTTGGTCCCGGTAATACCCACCAGCGTCAGTTTCCCTGACGGATGGCCGTAGTATTCATCCGCAATCAGCGCCAGCGCCTTGCGGCTATTCTCCACAACCTCGAACTCTATTCCGGAGGGGGTACACATCCCCGAATCGTCGGCTTCGCCGACCCCTCCCACTGCCTGCGGCAGCGGGCCCCTCCCTCTTACGCGGCCGAGGGTGGCCACGGATTCCGGGATGTGTACCCCCTCCGGAATCTCTTCGCACACGATGCCTTTGGCACCGTTGTCGATGGCGGCCTGGATATAGGCGTGACCGTCACTTTCGTGGCCGCGTACGGCAATGAAAAGCGCTCCGGGAACAACCTTCCTGGAATCGGCCGTAATCAATGTGTAATCCCTATAGTTCATTTCTTGTCAGTCATTTCCGGCACTTTGGCGGTGGGGCGGAGTTCCGGGCGCCAGGTGTCATCCAGTGCGTAAATCTTGTCAACAATCTCCTTCACGGCCAGCGCAGGCTTTGTGCCGCCGTAGAAGTTATGGTGGCTGGGGTAGGAGTACACCGTCACGAGGATGGTGTACTTGGGGTCATCGGCCGGGAAAAATCCCACGAACGTGCCCTGGAACTTCTTCCTGCCCTGGGCATCAGAGTAGGGGTCCCTGCTGCCGCCGCGTTCATCGGCCGATAAAACCACGCGCGCGGTGCCGGTCTTTCCTGCGACGGAGAGTTTTGCGCTCTTGAGCCTTGTGGCGGTACCGGTGTTCACAACGGCGCGAAGGGCGCGGGTGACGGTATCGGCCGTGGCGGGGGAGCAGATGCTTCCGTTGAGGGCCGATGGCTCGAATTTACGGAGGACCTTGCCGTTCTTCTCTATGCTCTCCACAAGGTAAGGCTTCATCATGGTGCCCTTGTTTGCGATGCCGTTGTAGAAGGTTGCGATGTGGAGGGGAGTCACGCTTATGCTGTATCCGTAGGCGGTGGTACCAAGGGTGGTCCTTGACCAGGCGGGAGTGCCGGGACGGTTCACCACGGGGGTGCCAAGGCCGGGGATGTCAAAGTCGAAGGCTTCGCCAAGCCTGTAGGAATAGATGTGGTCGAACATCTCCTGGGGCTGCTTGCCGTAATAGGTTTCGGCAAGATATGTGAAGACGTAGTTTGAGGAAATCTCAAAGCCGTGCATCACGCTGATGTCCCTTCGGCCCGTTTCCCTCTGGTAATCCAGGATATGGACGTCCTGGTTGTAACCTCCGGGGACAAAGCCGTTGTTTGTGGGGATGGTCTGCTCCAGAGTCTTCACGTAGCCGTCTTCCACAAGGGAAAGGAGGGTTACGGTCTTCATCACGGAGCCCTGCTCTCCAACCTGGCGGAGAACCAGATTCTCACGCTCCCAGAGGGTGGTCTGGGGCGTTGCGCCGCGGGAGAGGTTCACCATTGCGCGGATGGCGCCGGTCTTGGCCTCCATGATGATGCAGATTCCGGCGCGGACTTCGTCGTCACCGTCAATCTGGGCGCGGAGGGCTTTATCGGCAATATCCTGGAAATCCACGTTGAGGGTGGTCCTGAGGTCGTTTCCGTCCTTTACCTGAACGGTGGTGGAGTCAAGGTCCCTTACCCAGGAACCGTCGTCCGTCACCCTTCTCCACTCATAGCCGTCCCGGCCGTGAAGTTCGGAGTCAAAACTGTTTTCAAGGCCGATACGGTTCTGCTCCTTCACGTAGCCGATCACCCTTCTTGCCAGGGAGTCGTAGGGGTATATGCGCTCCTGGTGGGCTTCCACTATGAGGCCGCCGCGGTAAGATCCCTCCTTGTACAGGGGGAAAGTCTGGATGCGGCGGAGAGTCTCAAGGTCCACGTTCTTTCTTATGAGGAGGTACTTGGAGCCTTTCTCGCGGCCTTTAAGGATTGCATCGGCCCATCCGTCCGCGCTCTTTTCGCGGAATTCTCCGGCAAGGGCCGCGCCAAGTTGACGGGCCTTATTCTGCCACACGCGCTCCAGGCTGTCCTTTCCGGACTCCTTGTAACTCTGCTTCAGGACGGTGCAGTCCATATGGAGGTCGTAGAGAGGGGCCGATATAGCCAGAGGTCTTCCGTCCGTTGCAAGGATGCGGCCGCGGACGGGGAGATCCACGTGCTTCTGGACAACCGGCCTGAAGAGGCCTATCACTTTGTCGTCAACGGTGTATGAAGTCTGGATCTTGACAATCCAGATAACGATGGCCACTCCCAGCGCAAGGAACAGCAGGGACAGGAAGAACATAACCACGTGGATTCTGTCGCGGTTCTGGATGGTGTCCTGTATTTCGCTCTGACGGGAGCTCATCTTTTCTTTATCACCGTTGCGGGTTCCTTGGGCATTGCGGCCTCGGAGCCCAGTTTCTTAAGTCTTGTTTCTGTGGCCGATGCGCTCTTTATCTTCACAAGCGCGGCCTCGCTTTCAGTATGATGAATCCTCAGTTCCTCGATGGCGGCCTTGTTGGCGCCTGCGCGGGTGAGGGTCTTGTCCACTTTGAGGCTCAGCATAATTGAGAGCCACATGAGGAGGAACACGTACATCACGTGGATGTAGTATTTGTCGGCCCTTACCTTCAGGAGAAGGTCTCCGGTCCTGAGGGCCCTGTAGGCGTTCCGCACGGATAACCAGAAGTTCTTTACGCTCATTGCCCGGCCCTCCTTTCTGCTATACGTAGTTTGGCGCTTCTGGCGCGGGTGTTCTGCGCAATCTCTTCCTCGGCGGGAAGGATGGGCTTTCGGTTAACGGCCTCAAGGGGGGTGTCGGCCCTTCCGAAAACATCCTGCCGGAGGGTTCCTTCCACGTTTCCGGTTTTGATGAAATTCTTCACCATACGGTCCTCAAGGCTGTGGTAAGTGATTACCACAAGGCGGCCGCCGGGTTTGAGACTCCTTGCGGCGCCTTCCAGGAACTTCTCCAGGGAGCGCATCTCCCCGTTTACCTCAATGCGGAGGGCCTGGTAGATCTTTGCAAGGACCTTGTGCTCCGCACCCTTCGGGAGGACCTTCGCCACTGCACGGTCAAGGTCTCCGGTGGTTGCGATGGGGCGGGCCTCCGCGATGAGCCTTGCAACGTTACGGGCGCCGTCCACCTCTCCGTAGAGTTTCAGGATGCGCTCAAGGTCATCGGCCTCATAAGTGTTCACAACGTCTGCTGCGGTGAGCTTTGCGCCCTGGTTCATACGCATGTCAAGGGGCGCCTCCTCATAGCGGAAGCTGAATCCGCGCTCTGCGGTGTCAAACTGGTGGGAGCTTACGCCAAGATCGGCCAGGATGCCGTCGAACTTTACACTGTGGTAAAAAGCGTAGTTTTCAATGAAGCGGAAGTTGTTGTGGATGAGGGTGAGGCGGGGGTCCTTTAGGGCGCCGTTTATAGCGTCGATGTCACGATCGAAGGCGATGACTCTCCCGTCACCGGATAAGCGTGAAAGTATGGCAGCGGTGTGTCCACCGCCTCCGAAAGTGGCATCTGCGTATATTCCGTTGGGATTTGTGACAAGGGAGGAAACACTTTCCTCCAGCAGCACGGGGATATGATATTCTGACATTCCTGAGACCTCCCTTATTTCTTGGCGGAGAGTCTCTGAGCGGAAAGTTTGAACTGCTCGTCTGTCATCAGGGAGGCCTCATAGGTCTCCTTGGCCCAGATCTGAAGCTTGTAACCGATTCCGCCAAGTACTACTTCCCTTGTAATACCTGCCTTTTCAAGTAACTCCGCGGGGATGTTGAGCCTTCCCAGTTTGCCGTCCGGGACGATGGCGTACACACCCTCGTTGTACTTGGTCCAAAAGTTAGCGTCTTCAGTATTAAGTTCAGGGTCAAGGCCTTCCAGCACCTTGTCGCTCCTGCGGGCCCACTCCTCGTAGGCAAACAGGTCCAGACAGGGCTGCTGGACGTTTTTCTTGACGATGAGGGTCATATCCTCCATGCCTTCTTTCACCATGGCGTCACGGAAGATGGCAGGGAACACGATGCGTCCCTTGTCATCCACTTTGCCGCTGGCTTTGCCGAAGAATCTGACCATAAATTTCTATACTTTCACGCTTGGGTACAAAGGTAATGAAAATTTTCCATTTTATACCATTTTCTTCCAAATTTTTCCACAAATTTCTTCCTGGGCCAGATTTTCCCTTTTTTCCCCTCTCCACCCTCCCTTGTAATGCCGATGCGGTGGAGGTTAAGTGCTTGGTGCACAGTGAGTTACGGGATTATTTGGGATTACCGGTAATCCCAAATACCCGTGCAACTGATTGATTGTGAATTAGTTAACTCCCACTGCGCGGATAGAACTACGGCGCTGGCGCTTAAGTGTCTGCCGGTGAGCGTATTATAAGAAATCGGGTGCACCGTGAAGAGCACCCGACTATGCGGAAGTGATTGTAAGTCAGCGAGTTATACGCCAGGAGGCTGGGGCTGAGCGGGGGCCGATCAGAGTTTGCCGCCGAAGGCCAAGTCTCCGGCGTCTCCTATGCCGGGGATGATGTAACTCTGGCTGGTTAGTTCCTCATCGATTGCAGCCACCCAGAGGGTGTATTCCTCCCCGAATGTCTGGCAGAGGTGATCCACTGCGTAGCGGCTTGCGACCGGCACCACAAGGTGCACGCGGGAGGGGACGCCGCCTTCCTCGTGGAGTTTTTCAATGCCAACTTCCATGGAGGAGCCCGTGGCGAGGAGGGCATCGGCCAGAATGAGAGTCTTGCCCTCAAGGGAAGGGGTGGTGCAGTACTTTGCCTTCACCTTGAAATAGCCAAGTTTGCCGGTGCTTCTGTAGGCCGATAAGAACGCTGTCTCCGCATGATCGAAGAAGCGGAGCATCCCCTCCTGGATGGGGAGGCCGGCACGGAGGATGGACGCGATAACAAGCTGGGTATCAGGCGTTGAGACCTGAGCCACGCCAAGCGGGGTCACAACATCCTTCACTGAATAGTCCAGGGTTTTTGAGATCTCATACGCAAAGATTTCTCCTACGCGCTCAAGGTTGGTGCGGAAGCGGAGACTGTCTTTCTGGATGCGTGCGTCACGCAACTCTGCGAGGAACGATCCCAGGACGGAATTGTTTTCCCCAATGTGGTTAACTTTCATGGCACAAGACTTGTTTCAAGCACAAATATAGAAAATTTCCTGAATTTTCACTACCTTTGTGAAGATGAAAACGCTGAGGCGCATACTCCTTGCCGTGGCGGCCGCTGCGCTTACCTGTCTTATGGCGGGCGGCTGCGGCGTGTCAAAGATCAAGGACATAAAACTTGTATCGGCCGGGGTGAAATATATCATCCCCACGTCCCTGCGCACCTTTGACGCGGTGCTGGAACTGGGCGTTGACAACCCCGCCATGACCTTCAACGTGAGCGGCATAGACGGCATCATCCGCGTGGATGAAGTGCCATTTGCAACATTCACCGCCGGTGAAATGAGGGTGGAGGGGAAGCAGATCATCCGCTATGAACTTCCCTGCAGCATCGCCCTTGAGCCGGGCATTTCCCTCCTGGATGTGCTGAAACTCTCCACGCGGCGCTCCCTTGACGGCATTAAGGCCGATGTTAACCTCAACGTGGCCTCCAAGAACGGTACCCTCAAGGCGCCCCTTTCATACAAGAACCTGGATTTAGCAGAATTCTCAAAATGATGAAACGCATCCTTATCATACTAGTATTATCGGCCCTGGCATCAATCGGCGCGGGGGCTCAGGACTCCCTTAACCTTGCAAGGATGGACTCCACCTATGTGGGGAAGAGCATCCTTTCCGTTATCGGCCCCGGGGCGGAAATCAACCAGACCACCCAGGTGCGGCAGGCGCTCTACAATTACGTTAGTTCCAATGCCGGGAAAGCCGTCCAGGGGTACAGGATCCGCGTTTTTTACGACAATTCCCCCCAGGCGCGCGTCCGCTCTGAGAGCATCGCCGCATACCTGCGTGCGCAATATCCGGAAACCGGCGTCTACCGCAGTTTCGAAACCCCCAACTACAAGGTTACCATAGGGGATTTCCGCACAAAGGACGATGCCTTGCGGATTTACAACGCCCTCAAGGGAACATATCCTACCGCTTATATTATTAAAGAGAACATCAACTTCCCCCGGTAATGGCCGCTTCTATCAAACAGGGAATGGAGCAGAAGCTCCAGCAGAAACTATCACCGCTTCAGATTCAGACAATCAAGCTGATAGAGATGCCGGTGCAGGCCCTGGAGCAGCACGTGAGGGAGGTTCTGGCCGATAACCCAGTCCTGGACGATTCTCCCCAGAAGAGTGACCAGGACCGTGAGGTTTCAATTTCTGAAGTGGAAGCCCAGGAGCAGAGCGGAGGATCAATGGAGGAAAACTACGGTCCCCAGGACGACGACATCCCTTCCTACAACCTCCACGTTAATAACTGGGGAAAGGACGAGCGCCCGCAGTACAACACCTTCTCCGTCAAACAGAGTTTCACAGGAAGCCTTGAAGAGCAACTTGGCTACCGAAACCTTGACCCTCACCAGAGGGCCGTGGCAAGTTTTATAATTGGCTCGCTGGACGACGACGGTTACCTCCGCAGGGACATAGAGTCCCTGGTGGATGACCTTGCGTTCCGCGCGGGAATTGAATCATCGGCCGATGAAGTGGAGAAGATGCTTAAGGTGATCCAGGAGTTTGAGCCCTCCGGCGTTGGGGCGCGTGACCTAAGGGAATGCCTAATCATCCAACTTGAGGACAAAAAGCGCACGCCCTCCGTGGAAAACGCCCTGAGGGTGCTCAAGGACCAGTTCGAGGCCTTCAAGAACCGCCATTTCCAGAAAATAATGAGCCGTCTCCACCTCTCCGAAGATGAGATGAAGGCCGTGCTGGATGAGATTAAACGGCTAAATCCTTCCCCCGGTGGCCAGATAGATGATTCTTATGCCGATCAAGCCCAGCAGGTGGTCCCGGACTTCGTGCTGGAAATTGTGGACGGCAAGCCCGTCCTCACAATGCCGCGTTTCAACATCCCTGAACTCCGCATCAACAGGAAGTACTCCGAGATAATGGAAACGGGGAAATATTCTGAATCCAAGGCCGATAAAGAAGCCGCCACCTTCGTCAAGCAGAAAGTGGATTCCGCCAAGTGGTTCATAGAGGCTCTCCGCCAGAGGCAGAACACCCTCTACAGCACAATGTCGGCCATTCTGAACTACCAGAAGGAATACTTTGTGGATGGTGATGAGAGTTCCCTTAAGCCCATGGTCCTCAAGGACATAGCGGAAATAACGGGTTTCGATATCTCCACCATATCCCGCGTTGTGAACAGCAAGTGGATAGAAACCCACTTTGGAATCTTCCCGCTAAAGTACTTCTTCTCCGAAGGCCTTGAAAACTCCGACGGCGAGGAAGTTTCCACCCGTGAGATCAAAAAGGCCCTCCGTGAAATGGTGGATAACGAGGACAAGCACAACCCCCTCACTGACGACGAACTGGTTGACGGCCTCTCCGCCAAGGGTTACAAGGTTGCCCGTCGCACAATTGCCAAGTACCGCGCCCTCCTGGATATACCCAAAGCCCGCCTCCGCAGGGAGTTGTAGCGTTACCCCCTTCCCGTAATGCCAACGCGGTGCCCCTCCCATCCAGTAATGCCGATGCAGTGGCACCCTCTTCCGGTAATGCCGATGCGGTGGGGCTTAGTTAGCTGATATTCAGTTATTTACAAAAGTGTTTGGGATTACCGGTAATCCCAACCAACTCTATAACAGCCTGTGTTTCAGACACTTAACCTCCACCGCTATTTGCAGATCAGCGTAGCGGAAGTGGCATCTGTGACGGTGACGTCGGTGTAGTCACCCTTCTTAAGATTTCCGGCGGGGAAAACGCACATCATATTGTTGGAAGCGCGGCCGCAGAGCATATTGGGATCACGTTTTGAGGGACCTTCCACAAGGACGTGCATAGTGTGGCCGATCTGCCCCCGGTACCTCTCCAGGGACTTCTGGTTCTGGAGTTCGATGATCTCATTGAGGCGGCGGTTCTTTACATCGGCCGGAACGTCATCCTGCATTGTGCGGTTGGCAAGGGTGCCGGGGCGGTCGGAGTAGGCGAACATAAAGGCCCAGTCGAAGCCCACCTCATCCATAAGGCTCATTGTGAGGGCGTGGTCTTCCTCGGTTTCAGTGCAGAATCCGGCTATAACATCTGTTGTGAGACCGCAGTCCGGCATAACCTCACGGATCTTTGAAACCCGCTCCAGATACCACTCACGGTCATATTTCCGGCGCATCAGTTCCAGCATCCGGGAACTTCCGGACTGCACCGGGAGGTGGATGTGGCGGCAGATGTTGGGTTTGGAGGCCATTGTGTAGATTACTTCGTCTGAGATGTCCTTGGGGTGGGAAGTGGCAAAACGGACGCGAAGATCCGGGGCTATATCGGCCACCCTGGCAAGAAGTTGAGCGAAGTTAACCGTCTCAGTCTCAGACTTATACAGGTAACTGTCCACGTTCTGGCCAAGGAGCGTTACCTCCTTGTAGCCCTTGCTGTAGACGTTGCAGGCCTCGCGGACGATGGAATTGGCGTCACGGGAACGCTCCGCGCCGCGGGTATACGGCACCACGCAGTAGGAGCAAACGTTGTTGCATCCGCGCATGATGGAGATGAATGCCGATATCCCGTTCTTGTCCGTACGAACCGGGGTAATATCGGCATAAGTCTCCTCACGGGAGAGGAGGACGTCCATCTGGGGGCTATCCGGGGTGATGGCTTCAAGGAGGCGCGGGAGGCTGCGGTAAGCGTCCGGGCCCACAACAAGGTCCACCTTGCGGGTGTCCAGAAGTTTGTCCTTCAGGCGTTCTGCCATACAGCCAACTATGCCCACAAGCACTCCGGGGCGAGATTTCCGCTGCTGGTTGAACACCTCTATGCGGCCCCAGATACGCTGCTCCGCGTTGTCACGGATGGAGCAGGTGTTGGCCATAATGAGGTTCGCCTCCTCAATGCTTTCCGTGCGCTCATAGCCGGCCTTAGCCAGGATTGCGAATATGACTTCGGTGTCATTGACGTTCATCTGACACCCGTATGTCTCTATGTATACCTTTTTCATCGGGCACAAAGGTACGAAAAAAAACGGACAAGGAATGCGGTGGAGGTTAAATACCTGAAACACAAATGGTTATAGAGTTATTTGGGATTACCGGTAATCCCAAACACTTTTGTAAGTGGCTGAATAGCAAGCAACTAGACTCCACCGCATCGGCATTACCGTAAGGGGGGAGGAGGGGGGGCTATCACCCCATAACCGTGCGGGAGTCGTCGGAGAAGGAGAAGA
>R27__coassemble_299_pt1 | contig 35312 bp, 21 predicted proteins | sample R27__metabat2_high_PE_018 | metagenome-assembled genome bin R27
CCTCTATGCTGGCGGGAACGGATTCCACTTCACCGGCGCCCCTCCAGGAGCCAAGTAGATCGTCCTTTGTCCCGGCCATCGGCCCTAAAACCGCTATTTTCTCTCCCTTCTTAAGAGGAAGGACGCCGTTATTCTTTAGGAGCACCATACTCTCTGCGGCAATCTGGCGGGCGAAGGCCTTGTTCTCAGGGGTAAGGGTGCGGTCTTTCTCACGCTGAGAGTCGCAGTACTTATAAGGATCGTCCAGAAGGCCAAGGGCGGCCTTTATGTTAAGGATGCGCCTTACGGCATTGTCAAGCGTTTTTTCGCTCACCTTGCCGCTTTTCACAAGGTCCGTGAGGTGGTTCATATAGGCGGCGCTCATCATATCCATATCAAGGCCGGCGTTCATAGAGAGTTCCGCGGCGTGGGATTCATCGGCCGCATAACCGTGCATTATCATCTCGTTGATGCCGGTGTAGTCGCTCACCACAAAACCCTCAAAGCCCCACTCTTCCTTCAGGATATCATTCATCAGATGGTTGGAGGCGTGGGCGGGGACACCGTCAAGTTCATTGAAAGAAGCCATTACGCTGAGGGCGCCGGCGTCTATTGCGGCCTTGTATGGAGGGAGGTAGAATTCCCTGAACCAGCGCTCGCTCATATCCACGGTGTTGTAGTCCCTTCCGGCCTGGGGGGCGCCGTATGCGGCAAAGTGCTTCACGCAGGCGAGGATGGTGTTGTCCTTTGAAAGGTCATCTCCCTGATAGCCTCTTGTCATTGCGGCCGATATTAGGCTGCCAAGGTAGGGATCTTCACCGGAGCCCTCGCTGATGCGGCCCCAGCGGGGTTCCACGGAGATGTCGCACATAGGGCTGTAGGTCCACTGCAGACCGGCCGCGGCCGCTTCTTCGGCGGCTATGCGGGCGCTTTCCTCGATGGCAGGGATGTCCCAGGAGCAGGACATTCCAAGGTTTATGGGGAAGATTGTGCGGAATCCGTGGATTACGTCATAACCAAAGAGAATGGGGATGCCAAGGCGGGTTTCCTCAACGGCTACGCGCTGGACTTCCCTTGTGAAATCCGCGGTATAGGCATTAAGAAGGGCGCCGCATCGGCCTGCTTTTATATCCTCAAGATAACCGCTTCTCATACTGGGGCCGGTCACCGTCCAGTCGCTGGTGAAAAGGACGGTCTGGCCAACCTTCTCTTCCAGGGTCATCTTCTTCAGGAGTTCATCCACGCGGGGATCTTGTGATTTCACGGCTTTTTTGCCGCAGCAGGACGCTACGGCAAGTGCCATAACGGCAATAACAAGTGCTTTTCTCATTGGTTATTAGTTTTTTCAAAGATAGCACTTTTTTAGAATATACAAAAGCGCCTGCCAGGATTTTGGCAGGCGCTTTCAAATAAGAGGAAATGACTACATCATTCCGCCGGCGGGCATTGCGGGAGCAGCGGGAGCGGGCTCCGGGATGTCAACAATGCCGCACTCAGTGGTGAGGAACATGCCGGCTACGGAAGCGGCGTTCTCAAGAGCCACGCGGGCCACCTTGGTAGGATCAATAACGCCGGCCTCGTACATCTTCACGTATTCGTCCGTGCGGGCGTTGTAACCGAAGTCACCCTTTCCTTCACGGATCTTGTTGATGATGACGGATGCCTCTACACCTGCGTTGGCAGCAATCTGACGGAGGGGTTCCTCAATTGCGCGCTCGATGATGTGGATACCGGTGGTCTGGTCATCGTTCTCACCCTTGAGACCCTTCAGGGCCTCTGCTGCACGGATGTATGCTACGCCGCCGCCGGGAAGGTAACCTTCCTCAACTGCTGCACGGGTGGCGTTAAGGGCGTCGTCCACGCGGTCCTTCTTCTCCTTCATCTCAACCTCAGTGGTAGCACCCACGTAGATGACTGCTACGCCGCCGGCAAGTTTGCCAAGACGCTCCTGGAGTTTCTCGCGGTCATAATCGGACTTGGTGGTCTCAATCTGGGCACGGATTTGATCGGCCCTGTCCTTGATGGCAGCCTGGTCTCCGGCGCCGCCAACGATTGTGGTGTTCTCCTTGGTGATGGTCACTTTCTCTGCCTTTCCAAGCATCTGGACGTTGGCGTTCTGGAGGGTGAAGCCGCGTTCCTCTGAGATAACTACTGCACCGGTGAGGGTGGCAATGTCCTGGAGCATTTCCTTGCGGCGGTCACCGAAGCCGGGGGCCTTCACTGCAGCAACCTTGAGGGTGCCGCGAAGACGGTTCACAACAAGGGTTGTGAGGGCCTGCCCCTCTACGTCCTCTGCTATGATAAGGAGGCTGCGGCCTTCCCTGGCAACGGGCTCAAGAACGGGCATAAGGTCCTCCATATTGGAGATCTTCTTGTCCGTGAGGAGGATGTAGGCGTCGTCAAGGACTGCTTCCATCTTGTCTCCGTTGGTCATAAAGTAAGGGCTGATATAGCCGCGGTCGAACTGCATGCCTTCAACCACTTTCACCTCTGTCTCAGTGCCCTTGGCTTCCTCTACGGTGATGACGCCGTCCTTCTTTACCTTTGCCATAGCATCGGCAATGAGCTTACCGATCTGGGCGTCATTGTTGGCCGATACAGTACCAACCTGCTCCACCTTGGAGTAGTCCTCGCCTACCGGCTGGCTCTGCTTCTTGAGGTCTGCCACAACGGCAGCAACGGCCTTGTCAATGCCCTTCTTGAGGTCCATGGGGTTGGCGCCGGCGGCTACGTTCTTGAGGCCTACGTTGATGATGGCCTGCGCAAGCACCGTAGCGGTTGTGGTGCCATCACCGGCCTGGTCGTTGGTCTTGGAGGCAACCTCCTTCACCATCTGGGCGCCCATGTTTTGGAACTGGTCTTCAAGTTCCACTTCCTTTGCTACGGTTACGCCGTCCTTGGTGATCTGGGGAGCGCCGAACTTCTTGGCGATGACAACGTTACGGCCTTTGGGGCCAAGCGTTACCTTAACTGCATTTGCAAGTGCATCTGCGCCTTCCTTCATGGCGGCGCGGACGTCTGTATTGAATTTGATTTCCTTTGCCATAATTATTTGTCATACCCGGCTTGACCGGGTATCTCCTTCCTTAAAGAATTGCCAAAATATCAGACTGCTTTACGATGAGGTACTTCTTGCCATCCACGGTTACCTCTGTGCCGGCGTATTTTCCGTAAAGGACGGTTTCACCTTCCTTTACTTCCATTGGCTCATCCTTGGCTCCGGGGCCTACGGCGACAATCACTCCCTGCTGGGGTTTTTCCTTGGCGTTGTCCGGGATGTAGAGGCCCCCGGCGGTCATGGTTTCGGCCTCTTTGGGCTCGATAACCACTCTTGTTCCTAATGGTCTAAGCATAGTTTATTGTGTTTTTAGTTTGTTCGTCTGTGCCGATATATAATCAACGCCCGTGCCAAGGGCCCGGGCACTGACAAAATGTCATAAAGCGTTAGAGGGCGTTTACCGCCTGCGCCTTTACCTTGAAGAAATTGCCGCTGCCGTCGGACAGGATGCGGTATTCACCGTGATTGCCCCAGGGGGCCGGACGGTCTTTTATCTCCATATCCTCACCGGTGTCGTTGGAGACATACTTTTCAATTGACTTATGCCATTCCTTTATGCGGGCGACGGCAACATCGGCGTTGAAATCACTTGCGCAGAGTTCTTTCAAATATGAAACATAAAGGGCTTTCCACTCAGGCTTTGCAAGAAGTTTCATAAGGAGAGGATAACTCTGGTGGCCCCACTTGAGGGGGTCCTTCCTGCCCGAATCCTGAATGACGCCGCAGTCCATACTGGTGCCAAGGGTATTGTCATAGTCATATGGGATGAAGAAGAACTTGCCCTGGGGATTGAAGTAGAAATAGTAGTTGTTGGAGTTATTCCAGTAGTCGTCCCACATACCAACTGCTACGTTCACGGCGTATGTCCTGAGAAGAAGCGGAACGTCCATCGCAGTTTCCGCCCAGGAGAAGAACTCCTCCCCGGACTTATTGTTAAGGTTACGGATGAAGGCCTGAAGTTCTGACTTTGCGGCGGGGAATTCCGCCGCATCCGACTTAAGTTCGTAGGTGAAATCAGTCTTGTTGTCATCGGCCCCCATATAGGCATTGGGATCCTTGAAATCTGCGCCCCAGCGGGCTTTCCAGAGGTGGCCGCCCTTTCCGCCGAAGGCATCCTGGCGGCGCTTGATGTAATCTCCCTTCACGTGCTCCATCAACTCATACACGCCCATATAGGTTTCCTTATTGCCGATTCTTACCCAGAGGCGGGTGTAGCCTGAACTGACGGCGGTCCATACGCCTGCGCGGTGGAAGAGGTCGTAGCAGAAGACTTCCCGGCAGTAAGCGGGGTCATCCTTGAACCACTTGAGGTCAAGGCGGGAAGTGCCAAGGAGTTTCTGATCCTTAACGTATTCACTGAAATGAAGGCCGAAGTGGACATGGTGGAGGTTTCCGGCTTCTCCCGGGTAACGGCGGGAGGTGTTGCCCTTAAGTCGAAGGCCGGCCTTTGTTACTTCCTGAGTTTTTCCGCCTTCAGAATATGCAACATTTACCGGAATGTACTCCTGCGTGTTGTTGTTCCTGTTGAATGCGTCAAGAAGGGTTTGCCAGTCCTTTTCAGTAATTGTGATACGGACCTCGGGGACTTCCCCGCTTTCAGGAAGGACGCGGATGAGACGGGGATTGTCACGGCTGACGGGGGTTGAGTCATCGGCCGCGCCGGGCTGTTCCTGTGCGTTGGGGCCGGGAATTATCTCCGGCTTGCCGCAGGCGGCTGCAAGAACCGCGCACAATATGAAAAACACACGTTTCATTCATGCAAATATACTTACTTTTTCCGAAAAGGATTAGTATATTTGTAGTGTTATGGAAACAATCACAAACCAATATTTTGAAGGAGAGCGTCCGCTGTATTGCAGGAGGGACGGGCTCAGGCTGGAGGGCGTGAAGATAGGCCCCGGAGAATCAAGCCTTAAGGAATGCGCAAGCATTGAGGCGGTTGACTGTGAATTTTCAGGAAAGTATCCTTTCTGGGAATGCGACGGCTTCACCATCCGGAACTGCGTTTTCAGGGAGGGCGCCCGCGCCGCTCTCTGGTACACCCGCGGCTGCCGGATGTATGATACCCTTGTGGAAGCGCCAAAGATGTTCCGCCGCATTTCCGACGTATACCTTGAGAATGTGAAGATGCCTATGGCCCAGGAAACATTCTGGGACTGCTCTGATATAAGGCTCAGGAATGTGGAGACGCGTGACGCCAACTACATCTTTATGCACTCTGAGAACATAGACATAGACGGCTACACGCTCTATGGCAACTACTCATTCCAGTATGTAAAGAATGCCGTTATCCGTAACGCCAATCTCCAGACAAAGGACGCCTTCTGGGAAAGTGAGAACATCACGGTTTACGATTCCGTGATAAACGGGGAGTTCCTGGCGTGGTACTCAAAGAACCTGCGCCTGGTGCGCTGCCGTATTGGCAGAACGCAGCCGCTCTGCTACTGTGAGAACCTTATACTTGAAGACTGCACGTTTGAGCCGGACGCAGACCTTGCGTTTGAGTACAGCAGCGTTCAGGCTACGGTTAACGGCCATATTGTTTCAGTGAAGAATCCCCGTTCCGGCTATATCAAGGCCGGCAGCATAGGAGAAGTAATTCTGGATGAAAACATTAAAGCCCCCGGAAACTGTGAAATACAATTTTGATACATGCCCGTCCCGTAAGGGGACGGAAAGCGTAAAATGGGACATGTTTCCCGGAACGCTGCCGCTATGGGTGGCCGATATGGACTTTGAAGTTGCCCCTGAAATCCGTGCGGCGCTTCAGAAGAGGCTGGATCACGGTGTGTTTGGCTATGAACTGCTGCCGGACAACTACTTCCTTGTTATGAACCGCTGGTTTTCTTCCCGGCACGGCTGGAAGGGCATTTCCCGTAAGAACATAGTTCCCACAACAGGTGTTATTGCAGCGTATTCCGCGGCCATCAAGGCAATGACCATTCCCGGAGACAAGGTGATTGTGATGACCCCCTGCTACAATGCCTTTTTCCCGGCCATCCGAAACAACAAGTGCGTGCAGGCTTCCTGCCCGCTGCACTATGAAGACGGCCTCTATACCGTAGACTGGGACCTTTTTGAGAAACTGGCGGCAGAGTCCAGGGTACTGCTTCTTTGTAACCCTCACAACCCCGTGGGGCGCGTGTGGACAAGGGATGAACTTCTGCGTATGGCGCAGATCTGCCTTAGGAACAACGTATTTGTGGTGTCAGATGAGATCCACTGTGAGCTCACTTATCCCGGGCACGATTACACCCCCTGGGCCACTCTTCCGGAAGAATACGTTTTAAATTCCGTAACATGCTTCTCTCCCACAAAGCCGTTTAACCTGGCCGGAATTCAGATTGCAAACATCTATGCATCATCCCCTGAGGTGCTTGCAAAGATGGATCGTGCAATCAATGACAACGAGTGCTGTGACGTCAATGTCTTTGGCGCCACAGCCCTTCAGGCGGCATACGGGGAGGGCGGTCCATGGCTGGATGCGCTCCGCGAATACCTCTGGCACAACGCACGCACGGTATACTGCTTCCTGGAGGATGAGATTCCGCTTGTACAGGCCCCGCCGCTTGAAGGGACTTACCTGATGTGGCTGGACTGCAGGGAATATCGGCCCAAAGGGATGCCACTTGAAGGCTTCAGCGAGGCCCTCGGGGAACACCTGAGGCTTGGTCACGGGCTGGTCCTTAGTACTGGCACAATATATGGAGAAGCCGGGGAGGGCTTTATGCGCCTTAACATAGCCTGCCCGCGCAGTACGCTGCTGGAAGGCCTTTCACGGCTCAGGGACGGGCTGGCCACGTTTGCCGCCCGTGGAGCCAAATGATTGATTTACAGCTGATTAACCAAAAGAGGGTGTGATTTTTTCGGCACCCTAAAACGCATAATTTATTGATTATGAAACATTTATCTCCACGCGCCGCGGGTTGGGCGGCAAACAGTGCACTGCTTCTGGCAGGGTTAATGGTGGCCTTTGGACTCTCTGGCTGCAGAAACGGTGGCCGGAAGGCCCCTTCTCCCAGCGCAGAGGATTTTGCTCCGTACATCAAGGCGTACACCGGCGGCATTGTCACTGAGGATGCCGTAATCCGCATAGATCTTACGGAGGATGCGGCCCAGATGCCCACCGAGGGCCTTTTCACAACCAACCCTAAAACTGAGGGAACCGTGCTGTGGAATAGTTCCACTTCTGTAACCTACACTCCTGAAAAACTAACTGTAGGAAAGGACTACAGAATCAGTTTTGCCCTTGGAAAGGTTCTGAAAGACGCTCCGGAGGAGTTTAGTTTCCCTATCACGGTGAAGGGCGCTCCGGAACACCAGGAACAGCCGGAGGAAGAGGACAACGGAAAGCCGTTCCGCGTGAAGAAGGCTTCCCTGCAGCCCGGCCGCATAGAGGTTGTGCTCAGCGCAGAACCCGTGAACGCTAAGGTGAAGGGCCTTGTGGAACTCACCGGCGTGGCAAAGAGTTATGTCCAGGTAAATGACAACATAATCAACGTGCACTTTGAAGGTGCCAGGGAAGAGATCGGCCTCACTATTGATGAGGCCCTGAAAGATGCCAATGGCAACACACTTGGGCAGTCTTTCACCCGAACGTTTGGCCAGAGTGAGGAAAAGCCCGCGGTGGAGATTCCCCTGAGGGGCAACATCCTCCCTGACAAAGAAGCTCTCATCCTCCCCTTCCGCGCCGTGAATCTTGGCGCCGTGGAAGTGCGTGTGATAAAGATATATGAGAAGAATGTCCTTTCCTTCCTCCAGGACAATGACCTTGACGGCCGAAGCAACTTAAGGCGCAGCGGAAGGCTCATCTACAAGGGAGACGTTCCTCTTGACGCATCCAAGGACCTTCAAAAATGGAACACCCACTCCATAGACCTGAGCGGTCTTTTCAAGCAGGAGCCCGGAGCCATCTACCGCATAAGGATAAGTTTCCGCCAGGACCAAAGCCTATGGGGAGGCTGGGAGTATATGTGCAGTCCCGCCGCCCCTACCGGAAAACCCACTGAGGCCGATGAAGCCACCTGGGACACCCCCAACAGTTACTACTGGGACAACGACTACAACTGGGAGGAGTACAACTGGAAGGAGGCCGATGACCCCTCCAAGCCTTCCTATTATATGGACAGCGACCGCTTCCCCGCAGTGCAACTCATTTCCAGCGACCTTGGCCTGATGGCAGAGTACGCCGGCGGAGACCGCATATGGGTGGCGGCCACTGACCTTATCGGCGCCCAGCCCGTCTCCGGTGCGCAGATTGAGGTTTTCGACTTCCAACTCCAGAGCCTTGCAAAAAGCAGTACAGACGGCAACGGCCTAGCCGAACTACCCGTTTCACGCAAGCCTTTTGCCGTTGTTGCCAAGGCCGGCGGCAGCACAGCATACCTTAAGGTAACAGATGGTAACGAGCGTTCACTCAGCCGCTTTGATGTTGGAGGTGAAACCATCACCAAAGGCCTGAAATGTTTCATTTACGGAGAACGCGGAGTATGGCGTCCCGGTGACACCCTCCACGTAACCGCCATTGTGGCCGATAAAAACAAATCCCTTCCTGAGGGCCACCCCGCAAATCTGGAAGTATTCACGCCCCAGGGACAGTTCTACGCCAAATACGTAAAGAAAGGCAAGGACGGCTTCTACAGTTTTGCCATTCCAACTAAGGCCGATGACCCCACCGGCTATTGGAACGCATACCTGAAGGTTGGCGGAAGCAGTTTCCACAAGACTTTACATATTGAAACAATAAAGCCCAACAGGCTCAAGATCAACACATCCTACCCCGATATCCTCCAGGCCGGAGAAAAAATAACGGTAAAGACTGAGGCAACCTGGCTCACGGGCGGAGTTGCCGGCGGTAATAACGTAAGGGCCCAGATCACCCTGAGAAAGGCCGGCAGCACTGCCTTCAAGGGTTTTGAAAAATATACATTCAATAACCCGGCAAGTCAGTTTACAAGTACGGAGTATGACCTTTATAAGGGCCGGATGGACGCACAGGGCAACTTCAGCACCCAGGTACAACTTCCCCTTGCGCAAAGCGCTCCCGGTATGCTCAAGGCAACCGTGGTCACATCCGTGGAAGAACCCGGAGGAGACGAGAGTTTCACAACCGAGACCATTCCCTACTCTCCATACAGCGCTTACGTAGGCCTGAAAGTTCCGGATGGAGAATACCTTGAAACTGACAGGGACCAGGTTTTCAAAATTGTATCAGTTGACGCCCGCGGTAACAGGATCAAAGGCCGCAAGATTGAATATGCGGTGTACAAAGTGGGCTGGAACTGGTGGTGGGACAACCCCGGCGGAGACCTTGACGCATACGTTTCCGGCAACTCCGTGAAGAAGATTGCTAACGGAAATGTTGTTAGTGGTAACACTGATGTTTCATTCACTGTGCGTGAAGAATATCCGGAGTGGGGCAGGTACCTCATACTGGCACGTGACACGGGTAGTGGTCACGTTACTGGTAATTTTGTAACATTTGACTGGCCGGAGTACCGTGGAAGGGCTTCAAGGAAGGATCCCGAGGCCCTCACTATGATTACGTTCTCTACTGACAAACCATCCTATACCGTTGGAGAAAAAGCCAAGGTGTACATACCTGGAGCAAGGAATGGCCGCGCTCTGGTATCACTGGAGAATGCCAGTGGAATCATTTCCAGGACCTGGGTAAGGACATCGGAAAATGATACTCCATATGAAATAAGCATCACGCCGGAAATGGCGCCTAACTTCTACATCAACATTACGCTGCTCCAGCCATACGGCAACAGCGCCAACGATCTCCCTATAAGACTCTATGGCGTGCAGCGCGTGAATGTGGAGAATCCCGGCTCACACCTTGCGCCGGCTGTATCAATTCCTGATATCCTTCACCCCGAGGAAGAGTTCACGGTAAAGGTATCCGAAAAGAACGGAAAGCCTATGACCTACACTCTTGCCATAGTGGACGAAGGCCTTCTGGATCTCACCGCCTTCAAGACCCCGGATCCCTGGAGCCGGATGTTCAGGCCCGAAGCCCTTGGTGTCAAGACTTGGGATCTCTATGACCAGGTAATAGGCGCTTATGGAGCGAAACTCTCCCCGCTTGCCGCTATCGGCGGTGACGAGGACGCCATAAAGAACGCCCGCAAGGACAACCGTTTCAATCCCGCCGTACTCTTTGTGGAGCCCAGGACTCTTAAGGCAAAGGGCACGGATGTTCTGAAACTCAAACTTCCTATGTATGTTGGAAGCGTCCGCGTTATGCTCATCGCCGCCCACGACGGAGCCTACGGAAACGCTGAAAAGACTGTGACCGTACAGAATCCGCTGATGGTTGTCACCACCCTGCCCCGTATCCTTGGAAACGGAGAAGAAGTTAAGGTTCCGGTCAACGTCTTTGCAATGGAAGAGGACGTCAAGGAGGCAACCGTCAGCATCAAGGCCGACGGCCCGGCAAGCATTTCAGGCCCTTCAACCCAGAAACTCAGTTTCAGCGGCAAGGGAGACAAACTGATTAGTTTTGGCCTCAAGGCAAACGGAGAGGGCGTGACCCACGTTACGGTTGACGCATCCGGTTCCGGCCACAAGGCATCCGAGACAATTGCCCTTACCGTCCAGAACCCTTATCCTGAGGTAACAAAGGTTGAACGCTTTATCCTTGAAAAGGGCCAGTCCCGCGTGATTCCGGAAGGATCCACCGTGCAACTTGCCGGATTCCCTGCCCTTGACGCAAGGAAAATGTATCTGGATATGAAACAGTATCCGTACAGTTGCGGAGAGCAGTTATCGGCAAGAGGAATTACCATCCTCAGCCTTCTTCCCATGCTGGGAGCGGAGGACAAGGCCGATGCAAAGGCTCTGATTCCCGAACTGATCCAGACCCTCTATTCAAGGCAGAACCAGGACGGCGGCTTTGGATACTGGAGCGGCGGCAAGAGCGACCCCTGGGTGTCGTCTATGGCCGGCCACTTCCTTACCCTTGCCGGGAAGGACGGCTTTGCGGTGAACCCCGGAGTCATCAAATCCTGGAAGAGTTTTGAGAAGAAGATGAGCCAGGCATACAGGCTGCTTGGCAAAGACTGGTTCCCTCAACTCGACGAGGCGTACAGGCTGTACGTCCTTGCCCTTGCCGGAGAGCCCAACCTCTCTTCGATGAACCGCCTCAAGGAATCCGGAAAACTTGGAGAACGCGCGCGCTGGATGCTTTCAAGCGCCTACGCCATCTCCGGCAAGAAGGCTCAGGCCGATGCCCTCCTTGAAGGCATAGGAAAGGAGTTCCCGGAATACGAACCCTACAATTTAACTTTTGGTACATCCACGCGTGACCGGATGGTTGCCCTTGAAGCGCTTGCGCGCACTGAAAGGATTGCCGACGCCCTTGCCCTTGCTTCCGAAGAACTGCCCGTATCCGAACTCTCTACCCAGGAAAGCGCCTTTACCGCCATAGCATACAGGGCGCTGTATGATAAGGTACCCGCAAGCGCGCCCAGCGTGAAGGAGAATGAGAAAAAGGTTGAGAACAGCACCGAAGGAAGGCTCTACGGCACCATTCTCACCGCCTCACGTGAACCCAGGTCCAAGGCCCTCTCCAACGGTCTCAAACTGGAAGTCAGGTATGTGGGTGAAGACGGAAAGACGCTCAATCCTCAGGCCATAGCGCAGGGAACTCGCTTCAAGGCCTATATAAAAGTGATCAATGCCTCACCCGCCCGCGCGCTTGAGTCCCTGGCTCTGAGCCTTGCCATTCCTTCCGGCTGGGAGATCCTTAACGACCGCCTCCCCGGCGCCGGTACTGAGGAAAACGGCTATGCCCACCTTGACCTCCGTGACACCAGGGCCGACTGGTTCTTCGGCCTGCCCGCCGGAAGGTTCAAGACATTCAGTATCGGCCTTCGTGCCGCGTACGAGGGCAAGTTTGTAATGCCCGCCACGGTGTGCCAGGCAATGTATGAGCCAGCCATCAACGCCAGCACCACTGACGGCGTGGCAGTTGTACAGTAATTTATGACGATAGGCACAAAAAAGGCCCCAAAACGTGCTCAAAGAACCCTAAAATGGGTCTTTGAGCACAAAATATGGGTGTTTTTGTGCTTATCGGTTCTTCTGGCCTGGCTGCTGTGCCTTCCACGTAACCTTTTCAAGGGAACGGTATACTCCACGGTAGTAGAGAGTGCGGAGGGAGAACTCCTTGGAGCCAGGATTGCGGCTGACGGGCAGTGGCGCTTTCCGCCGTCGGCCGAAGTCCCGGAGCGCTTTGCCACCGCCCTGGTGCAATTTGAGGACAAAAGGTTCTGGTGGCATCCGGGGGTAGATTTCCTTGCCATTGGGCGCGCATTCAAGGACAATATAAAGGAAGGGCACACCGTGAGCGGCGGATCCACCATCACAATGCAGGTGATACGTCTTTCACGCGGAAAAGAGCGCACAATATGGCAGAAAATCATTGAGGCCGTGCAGGCCACAAGACTGGAACTGAGGTACTCCAAGAAAAAGATTCTTGCCCTCTACGCATCACACGCCCCGTTTGGCGGCAACGTTGTGGGACTTGAGGCCGCAGCATGGCGATATTTCGGCAGGCCGGCCGATGAACTCTCCTGGGCCGAATCCGCCACACTAGCCATACTCCCCAATTCACCCGCATCGATGCACCCCGGGAAAAACAGGGGGCAATTGAAAAGTAAAAGGGACAGACTTCTTGAACGCTTATGCAAAAAAGGATACATAGACAGGGAAACACTTGAAGCGTCAATAGAGGAACCGCTACCTAAAGTATCACTTCAACTACCAAACTACGCAAGGCACTATATTGAACATTGCAAGAAAGGAGAAAGGACAGGAACCGGCATACAATATTTCCTACAAAGAGCAGTAGAGGAAGTATGTGACAGAAGAAGTGACGACCTTGCGGAGGAAGGGATAGCCGATATGGCTGCAGTTGTCATAGACAACGATAGCGGAGAGATCATAGCATACGTTGGTAACACGTCAAAAGACAGGAAAAGGCCAGGGGTAGACGTAGACGTTGCATCGTCGCCAAGATCCACAGGCAGCATACTTAAGCCAGCCTTATATAAAGCATCACTTGAGGAAGGCACCATCCTTCCAGGGACACTGCTCCCGGACATTCCCGTAAACCTCAGCGGATTTGCCCCCCAGAACTTTGACCACCAGTACTATGGAGCGGTGAACGCCAATGAGGCCCTTGCACGATCCCTTAACATCCCCGCTGTTTTTTTACTCCAGGAATACGGCGTCCCGAAGTTTCTGGACGTGTTGCGAAAATGTAACATCTCTACATTAGAAAATGAAGCAACTCATTATGGACTGTCACTTATTCTAGGCGGTGGTGAGTGCCGCCTTGACGAGGTAACAAGGATGTACTCAAAAATGGCCGTAGAGGCCACTGAGAGCCTTTCGGCCTGGTATACGCTGGATGCCCTCAAAGAAGTTAACCGTCCCGACGAACTGGACTGGCGGCTCATAAGATCCGTCAGGAAAGCAGCCTGGAAAACCGGCACCAGTTATGGATTCAGGGACGCCTGGGCCGTGGGAATGACGCCCCACTATACAATTGGCGTTTGGGCAGGAAACGCCGAGGGACAGGGCGTAGCGGGCCTTACAGGAGCCCGTGCCGCCGGCCCCGTAATGTTTGACATCCTGAACTTGCTACCTGCAGAAACCACCTGGTTTGAGATGCCCGTAGGGGCCGGGCAGGACGTTAAGATATGCACCGTAAGCGGCTATCTTGCGGGACCTGACTGCACAGAAACTGAAGAGATGCTTATACCGGAAGCCGGCCTGGAAACAGAGCCTTGCCCATACCATAAGACAGGTGAATTTGTGCTCCCGCCGGCAATGGAATGGTACTACAGGCCGCATCACCCGGAATATAAAGGCGCCACACGTAATACAACAACTGCAGCAATTGCGTTTATATACCCGGCAAACGGCAGCACTCTGCAACTCCCCCGTCAACTCTCAGGAGAGATTGAAGGCGCCGTATTCAGAGCGGCCCATCACAATCCAGAAACAAAAATATGGTGGCATATGGACGGCACTTACATAGGAGAAACGCAACTTATCCACGAGATGAGACTCTCCCCCGCCAAAGGGAAACACATACTCACAATAGTGGACGAGAACGGAGAGACCGCCTCAATTGTCTTCTATGTGAACTAGCGCCAGGTGTTGCCGATATCCCAGTGTACAGCATACTGGAACGTTGTTTTAGACTCCGGAAGGTCAAATTCTTCAAGGATGAGAGCCTTGGCCTGAGGATACTCCTCAAGCCACTTTCCAACCGTTACAACAAACCTGTCTTCATCCATCAGATAGAATACCCTGCCCCGGGGTTTATTCTCATAAGGGCCGATAAAAGGCCCGCTGCCGTCTCCGTGGTGCTTTTGCCTGTTATACTCCTTACGCCATACATCTTCGTGCATCTCAGAGCACGTTATACGGCCATCAGAAGCATTTGCCTTAGTATAATCACGCACAGGGTGTGAAACAACACCAAAGAGCTCATTCCAGGCGCTATTATACCAGAAAATTCCAACCTTTGGATCATTCCCGTGCCCACGGTTAGCCTCCATTTGCCGCAGCATAGATAAATAATCGTCCTCTGAGACCTTTCTTAGCCTGGAAGGGAGTTCCTCATATGAAGGAAGCAGTTCATTGCCTATACTCAGAACTACAGCATAATCCTTCTCATAATAATAGAGAATCATACCACTTCCATTGTAGCGGCGTTCAAGATAATCAGGAAAAAGCGGGTCCAGAGGCTCTGGAGAGCCTATTCCCTCAAGAGGATGCTCCTTGATGTCAAGGAGAATTCCCTTCACCTGTTCAGCGTACCGTACGCTCTTACTCTTAAGCGTCTGATACTGATACTGCGCCTTTGGGCTTAGATACAGTTTCATAAAGCATCAATATCAGTAACCTCAATTAACTGACCTGCAGCCATTTGGTTAATGGCTTCCTTAAGATCCCGCATAGCAGGAGTATTACTAAGAAACTCCAGCCTTCGCTGCAATGCATTGTACTCCTTAAGAGGAATAAGCACCGCTCCGTTATCACCTTTAGTAATTATAAGAGGTTCCTCTGTAATAAGCACATTATCATAGTACTGCTTGATGTTGGCCCGAAAGCCGGAAATGGTAGTTATTTGCATAGTTCAATATTTTGTACAAATATAAGTACAATACAGGAAAGAAGCAAAAAAATAAGGCGTCCCTCACCAAAAGACGCCAACTCACAGTATGTTTCAAATTTAAAATGTATCAATTTTGATACACGAAGGAGCAACTCAATCAGAGAGCGTTATTGTGGCAGAGCACAAAGGCAGCATTTGGTTGTACTTGAGGGACTGCCACGTGTTTCCGCCATCAAGTACAATGAGAGAGTGCTTTTTCTGGGCCGACGACAGACTGAAGTCCCTGAGAATCTCAAGAACGCGAGCCTTGTCCTCACCATAGTACGAATTTTCAACTGTGGCGGCAAGTTTTTCCCAGTCTACTTCACGTGAGGACACAGTTATCCTGTCGGAGGCATAACCCAGATTTTTCACCAAATAGTCCTTGACACTCTGCGCCCTTGCAAGCGAGAGTTTCTCATTTGCCGACGGGCTACCATCCGGCGATGCGTAACCCGCAATGGATATTACACCGGAATAGCCTTCCTCTATCTTTTTCTTTATTTTGCCTAATGTTGAGGAGTTGCCTTCATTAAGATCCAACTGGCGATGCCCTCTTCGGAACAAAATCTCACCATCTCCCTGCTCCTGACCTTCTCCAGCCAGAACAACACGGATCTCTGTTTTCCTCAAAGCCGGGAAAGCATTTTTCATAAGATCTTCCCAGGCTTCTCCAACCCAGAGGTCCTGGAGTTGGGCTTTTCTGTTCTTACCTGCCGCTCCTATAATCTTAAGCGCCTCATCCTTCCAGGGTTTGTCCGAGCGGCGAAGGTAATTGGCCACGCCTTCCCAATCTTCATCAACAGTCTTGACAACAAATATAGAGTCAGGAAGTGAGTAACGCTCCTGAAGATAATGTACGGAATAGAAAGCCCTCTCTCCCGCAAGGCGCTTGTTCACAGAATAAGGACCATCAGGAGAAGATGAAGATACAATTTCAATCCTGGCAACAGATGCACCTGAAGAAAGGATATTATCCAGAGTGCTCACAGCCTTGCCGTTATGGCGGAATTCCTGGTTAACATCTGTCTTACCAACCTGATAGCCAATACGGGCCGATACACCGTGCTCCACAGGAGCGGCAAACGCCCCAAAGCAACCTCCCAGCAGTGCCAGAACCGATATGAGTCCTTTTAATTTCATTGAAGGTCCAGTGTGCCCGAAGATTGATGAGACTTTTCAGCAACAAATTCCGACGGCGACTGCTTATAGTAATCCTTGAACGCCGTCGAGAAATAGGATGCCGATGCAAAACCGCACTCGCGGGCAACATCGGCAATAGTGAGTTTACCCTCAAGCAGAAGCTTGGAGGCATGGTTCATACGGATGAACTTGAAGACGGTTGACGGTGAATAACCGGTTTGAGCCTTCAGCTTACGGTTTACGTGGATACGGGAAATGTCAAGGTCTGCGGCAACCTGTTCCACGCCGTATCCCGGGTTGGAAAGATTGGCTATGACAAGATCCCACACCTTCTGGCCAAATTCAGAGGACCTCAGAGCCTCCTCAATGCCCTCGGGGGCCGATAGCACCTCCTCTGCTGCAGGAGATTTCTCCTGAACGGGAGCGGATTCAACAACAGGGGTCTCTGTCTTCTGAACTAACGGCTGCTCCACCTTTTGGACCACTGGCGTTGCCTTCGGGACTTCTTTCTTCTCCTCCTTACGCTTTCTGAAAAGAAGGAAGCCAAGAAGCACGCCAAGGCTAAGCCCAAGGGCTATCCAAAGGATCGCAAACAGGGCCGAACCCTTCTTCTCTTCGGGAGCCTGTACTTGAGGCTCCGGCTCCGGTTCATATTCAAACTCCGGCAAGGATCCGGAGGATACACTGAAAGGTAAAGTCCTTACAACTTCCGGTGTGCTGCCCTGCAGAGAATAAAGGAGGCTGTCCTTTATTATATAAGGTATACCGGCCGATTCTGAGAGTGCGCCGACTCCGGATTCAAAAGATGGAACCGCAGAAAAGCCCTCTACGGAAGTGTAGCGGGTAAGGGCACCGGATACATCCAGGATATACAGCGTGCCGGCAGCGTCAAAGACAAGTGACTGAGCCGTTACGTCATACTTAAGCACGCGGCCGTTGCGGCCGAACCTTAGAAGGCCGTCCGACTCCGTTGCCATCCACACAGAGCCGTCCGTGGGGCTCACTGCGGTAACAGGAGAAGTTTCAGAAGCAAAGCATAAAACCTGCGCCTGAAGGGCCAGAATAAGGGCAAACGGTATGAGCAGTTTCCAATTCAAAAAAAGTACGCCTTATACAAGACGTACAAATTTAATTTAATTTTTGGAACATTGCAAGAATAAAAACCAAAATTGTCAGTTGTTATTCCACAACTCGCCGTCCGGCAGGGTCTTCACCGTCCACTGCCAGTTATTGCCGTGAGGGACAATGTTGGAAAGGCCGCTATTGCCCTTCAGGGCAGGGTTAAGCCATATCTCGCCGCCTTCGGTAAGGCCGGTCACCCAGTCAGTAAAGCAGCCGGCAACATAATTGGCGCCGTTCATCTTTATGAGTTTGAGGGATGTGCATCCCCTGAACATCTGCTGGAAGCAATTCTTCTCAACCTTTGTTACGGCAATATAAGGAGCCTCCTCAAGGCTGGAGCAGTTCAGGAACATATTCCTGTAGCACGTGTTAGCCATCTTGGTGGCAGGAAGTTCCCTGGGGCCTCTCTTAAGGCTGGTACAGCCGTCAAAGAATGACTTGTAACAGTTGTCATTACAGATAAGCATAGGGAGAACCAGTTCAGAGGCATCCGTCAGATTGACGTGATTCTTGAAAAAGTCAATGAATGTATATGCACCGGTATATGATGCCGCAGAGCCGAAGTCGTCTCCCAGTACCAGCGAAGCCAGGTTTCCGCCCACGGAGAACTGCCCGTTCTTGGCGGTAGTAGCAGAACCCTTCTTGTAACAATTGAACAACCCATTGTTCCAAGCCGTCACAGTAGTGGTGGAACGGAACGCCACCTTATGTCCACGCTCAAGTTCTACGGCCTTGTTCTTGGGATACGCAGTCCATCCTGTATCGTCTACATTATACTCCAGATTGTTATTATTCAATGTAACTATACAGTTAGTCTCGGCATCATCGTTAATCTTCACCCAGAAATGACCGGTTATTTCGTCGGAATTGTTGATAAATGCCACCGACCCCTTGGTGAAGTAGTCGTTGGCCACCCAAACGGTTGTGGCGCTCTCTGCACGGTTAGTCTTGAAGTAACTGGTAAATGTGCAGTAGCCATCTACCTCCGTAAGCCCCTGGTATTCATCCAGGGTAAGTGTACGCACAAACTGGATGGCGTTCTTGCCCTTATAACCTTCGGTATCGGATATGGATATGCCGGACACCACGGGGAGATTATTCCCCGCTACTTTATTGTCTGGAGTAAGGGTTGGCAGTTCTGCCTCGATTGTGAAATCCAGCGGGAACATTGAGGAAGGAAGGCCGGCGGGGATGGATATATTAAGATCCTGCCTGGCGCCCTTCTGCAGCGGAAGTTCAGTATTGCTGAGGCTTAGTTGCAGCGACTGCTTCTTCTGAAGAGAGATTTCCACCTCCCTGTAAAGCGGATACTGCTCGTGGGTATAGAGGTTACGGCCCGTAATCTTTATCTTCTGGGTCTTGGTCTCGCTGCCCGGAATCTTTGTATTGAAACGGATTATCCTGAATCCCGGCACTCCGCCCATTTCCTGGGCCGAGGGATAGAAGGCGTGGACCTCGTTTCCAACATCATCGTAAAGGGTGAGGATATCATCCTCGTTCTCATCCATCGGCATAAGTTCAACGGATACCGCGCCCCAGTCGGTGTTGGGATCGGGGGAATTCACATCGTTGAAGAAACGGGCATAGAGGTAATAGTATCCTTCCTCGTTGGGGCCCGTGTAGGTCCTTGACATAAACGGCTCCACCACAAGGCGCGTAAGGCCGTTGGAGATGTCTCCAAGGTGCCTCATTGAAATATCGGCCGATATATCCTCCGCGCCGGAGGAGATGGCGGCAAGTTGAGGGGTTGCAACGCCGGCGGAGGATATCCTGTTGAGCCTGATATTGTACCTGAAATTCCTGTAGATGGGATAGTACTGATAGACGGATTCATTATCCACCACCTTGGTTTCCATAAGGTCAAGGCGGTAATAGTAATAGTCGCTGTCCCCGAACTTTCCGCGGATGATTACGAACGTGGGGTCAAGGTTCTCATTGGGGATTGTGCGTTCATAGATGTAGACACCCTGGTCGGTATTGTTTGGATCATACCGGACCACCCTTCCACCACTGGTTTCCGGGTGTTCGAACATAGCCTCATCTGGGATGAAACGGTCAATTTCCACCTTTGGAGGCATATTGCCAAGGTATCCTAGCGTCTCATCCAATTTGGGGAAATCGCACTGTTCATAGCCGCTGAAACGATACCCGGAAGTGGGACCAAAACTGAACGGGTCCACTCCTTGGCCGGCATTGCCGCGGTACGGGACCACTGAACCGTTCTTGGGGAAGTAGATGACGGAGTAACTGTAAAGCTCAAAGTCGTCGCTGTCGGCTGTTGCGTCAGTTACCTGGATTTCCGCATAATTGCGGATGAGGGGGACATAACTGAGTGACTTCTCAGTGGCTTCATCGGGAAGATAGGATCCGTTCTGGACTATGGGCTGGCTGTTGGCGTCCAGTTTGGGGTGGATAGCCTCAAGCTGCACCTGCTGCCAGTATGCCTGCTTTCCGGAATAGGAGACAAGAGTGGGAAGAATCTGATAGGAGTAGGAACCGGTATTGAGCTGGTCCTCGTCTATGTTTCCAAGGAAATGGATGGTACGCCGGGAGTCGGAGAGTTCCAACTGAACCTTGAACTTGTACACCGTAACAGCATTAACCCCGTCCGCAAGGGGGTAGTCGGGGATATCGTCCACTGGGACTTCTGCCGTAACAGGCTCATTGTTACTGTCAAGGACCACCTCCGCCTTCCTTATATACTTGATGCTCTGAGTGGAGCCGCAAACCACAAGATACAGTTTGTCCGGATCCAGATAAGGGCTGGCGGTGATAAGGCCTTCATCCCCCTCTATGCCCTTTGTCATTGGCGCAAGGCGTGTTGCGGGGACAGAGAAAGTGACGGTGACAGGCTTTCCTTCCAGGGCCGGGTCCATCCCATAGGCCGCCTCCTTCTCCTCCAGGGAAGAAGTGCAGGACATAAAGGCCAGAAGCGCCACTGTCATATATGCCGACAGACGTTTAATCATCTCTCTTTGTCTCCCCATATAAATTGGGTGGGATCAGGGCGCCTGGGATCTTTCGGATCCAGTCCGTCCACCTTGTCCCAGTACCAGGAATCGTACACACATCTGAGCAGGGCAGCATTGTTGCTACTGTTGGACACATTACCCGTACTCACTGAAATGGCGCCGTTTGCCGACCAATATACCGTGTTGCCGAAGAGAACCTCCACAAAAGTGTCGTTTGCAGAAAGCATAGCCATAAAATGGACTTCGGCCTTGGTGGGAAGGCGCCATCGGCCTGCAGGAAATCCGTCTTCCTGGTAACCGGCGCAGCGGTATTCGGCATACTCCTTTGAGATGTTGCCGAACTCCGTTCCGCCAAACTTTGTGGAGATACGGTAACTTGGAGACATCATATTCTCCGTACGGGTGCTCTTTTCCGTGGGATAATACCACTGAAGGGCGCGGGGGGAATCCCCATAGATGGCATCGGCCACATTGAATCCCGTCCTCCTGTATACGCCCGGTTCAACTTCCCGATATTCGGTAGAGCCGGCGCGGATGGTTTCAAGATATGTGAGGTTGTTCCATATGGCATTGGCATCCTTTCCGTCAACGGTGTACTCGTAGAGGTTCTTGTAGCGGTCCCTGTCATCAAGATTATTTACCTTATCCTCACGGGGATCCCCAATCACGAAGTCTGAATTGGAGGGGAGCACCGTGACGTGGATGTCAAAGATGTCCTTGCTGCCTCCGGTGTACCAAACGGCCTGCCACTGATACTCCTTCTTGGCATTGTCCGTGGTGAGATGGTAGTATGGATCTTTGGAATTGGCATTGGTTATATTGTCTTTCCTCAAGAACCGGCCACCGTTCACATACACATATCCCCAGGGTTTATCGGCCCAGGGTGCGCTGCCGTCTGCGTAGCCATAAGGATTGGAGCCGCTCTTCTTTATTATCTCTGTATCCCTGTTGGTAAGCCTGTTGATGTAGATTCCCGGGTACTGGATAATGGTAATGTGCCTCAGATACTGCTCATAGGTATGAGTTGAGGGCTCATCCACAAGATCCGTATGCACTATGTCAAATTCAATTGTGTACGGGGAGTAGTCAAAGTCCTTCTTTGAGTAGTCGTTCTGGAGGGCGTGGTGGAATTCTATGGACGTGGATGTATTTGAAAGCCACCCTGAAGGCTCATAGACCTCCTTCCCTTCCGGCTGACCGTTAAAGTCAAGATAATAGTCGTTGCCGTCCTGCCTTATGGTGGCGTGAAGCCTGTCATAGTACTTCCCCACCTTCCTCTCGTTATTGTCTACGGCGCCGTAATAGGGCCTTCTGGCCTTCACGCTGCCCGGAACCACGGTGACGTTGTGGCTGGACAGGAAGGGGATGCTGAGGGACTCCATATTGTTTATTTCCCAAACGGTCTTGTCCACGGACAGGTAGCGGGCCTTGCTGATGGTAGCGTACTTATTGATGGCAAAGGACTTGTTCTGCCAGTCAAGGAGGTAGCAGGTGGGCTCCAGGACGGCCTTTCCTTCGTCGGTCTCGGAGCCAAGGATGGATACGTCCAGATACAGTCCGTACCAGTTGTTCCTTTCCAGTTTATCCGTAGGGAGGAATATCTTGTAGTAGTATTTACGGCGGTCGTAGGAATATCCGTTCTCCGCCTCCCTTCTCCAGTCCATCTCCAGTTTGAAGTACGGCGGCTCCGCGGGAAGACCGGAGGTGTAATCCATATTGGGGTAATCCGGAAGGACATCGGCCGTCCAACTCACGGGATAGGAGTACATCGGCCAGGAGTGGTAATAAGTCTTTCCGCCCTCGGTCTCCGTGTTAAGATAAGGGGTTCCGGTATCCCTCACATATGCTCTCTGATGGGCCTCATCGCTATATGAGAAGTATTCCTTGTCGGGGTCGGCTCTGCCAATCAGGGTTGTCTTTACGCCGTTTACAAGGTACACTCTCATAGTATGCGGGACGGGAGTCCAGACCTCGTCAGGAAGTTGTTCCTGGTTAGGGTCGGCAGGGGCCTGGTGCTTAAGTTCAACGCGTGGCGCAACGCTAAGGGCCACGGTAAGTTTTGAAGCAAATCGCTTAAGGCCGATTTCTCCAGTGGCGTTTGGCGTTGCATCGGCATCATAAGTAATGACCGTGCTGCCGTCCATAAGGAAATACGGCTGGATGTAACCAGATTCCGTAGCGGCAAAATCCGTTTCTATGCGCCGCGCATCAAGTTCCGCTCTGGAAGTCCCTGAAAGGTCTCCCACAAAGCCCCTTTCAAAGTTCACAAGGGCGTACACAGTTGCCTTGAGACCATTTGCATCAGTGAAATGGAGCCCTATCACGTCTTTCTTTATAACAAGATTGAACGTTGCCTCCCATAGGCCGGCCTGCATAGGATCCGCACTCAGTTCCTTGCGTATATAGTGAATGGCATCCGTGTTTTCTCCGGGGTTTTCTCCGGGATAGAAGAGGAAATCCACGGACTTTATTAGATTCTCGTTGAAGCCCTGTTCCCCGTCCTTTTCGCCATCGGCCTTTGTGGCGGAAAGAGGATTGTCGCAGCGCACCTTAAGGGTGATTCCGGGCTCTTCAAGTGACGGCACAGCCTCCCTCACGCACCCAGAAAGAAGGAGCGTCAGGCAAAGTAGCCAAGCCATATGAAAGCGCCTCAGAGTCATTGATTCCAGTTCTGTTTAAGAATGAACCGGTAATAGTCTATGGACTCGGACCCAAGGTCAATGAACTTTCCATCCTGGGTTTCCACACAGAAATGAAGGTCTATGTAGTTGCCCTCCAGTTGCTGGTCCGTATAGTCCGTATGGTTGCAACTGATGATTATGGGTATGCGGCAGTCCTCTATGCGGCCGCCATCATTGGCAATATTCGGATAGATGATGGCCGACTCCGGAGAGACCTTAATGGCGTCCGTTATGGCCGATCCTCCCTCCTTCCCGGGCACCGGAATCACATGGAGGGTGCCGCCAACCGGCGTTGCAATTATGATATCTCCCTGAATGGCGTTCTCCACGGTAGCATCTTCCAACTGAACCGTGTGCCAGAAACTTACGTCGAAGAATCCGTCCTGCGTCTGGACCTTCTTGAACGTGGGCACCGGGGTGTCAAACACGGTGAAACGGCGTATGACGTTTACCGTGGCCTCCTTGAAGTCCTGATGATAACTTGTCCACTCCCAGGGCAGAACAACCGTCTTCAAGGTAAGTTTCATAGTCTCTTCCATAAAGGAAGCAAAGACAATCCAGGTGTGGTTGCGGGAGAAGACGTCATCCGCCATTGAGAAGTGCGCGGTCCTGGTCTCATTTCCTGAAGCCACACGATAGGTTATTGTGCCGGAAATAGGCTTATCCGTTTCCCTGAGGTAGATGGGGCCCACCTGGGATTCCGCCGCCACGGCAGCATCCAGCCTTTGCTCATAGTGCTCGGCCGATTCCGTTTCATTTCCAAAACCGCGGAAGAAAAGCACCTCCGGATCCTCAACTATGGAGAGTTGTTCGTTTGAAATCAGAGGGCTTCCTGAAATGGAAGAAGACAGCGGCGTGTATTCCGGAGAATCTCCAAGGTCAAAGGTACTTGTCGTAAACAGGCGTTCGGAGGAGCCTACCTGGCAGTCTTTTCCTCCCTCCGTCCCGTCAAAGGAGATACCCAGAATCTCACATTCCTCATTACCCGGCGTTGCGGGGGCTGCGTCCGTTGCAGGGAGGCCCTGCTGACAGAAGACAAAGCGTATCTTGGACACCGCCCTTATGAGTTTGAGGGTGGTAATGTTGAGGACAGGGTATCCGCCTGTTACATCGGCCCCCTTTAGGACGCCGGACATAGGAAGACCGGCATCTGGGACTGCCATAGTGAGGGGTGAGTTTCCGCCTATCTGATTGACAATAACCGCATCAAGGGCGTCACGGGAAGTTCCCTCGTTAAGGACGGCATTCGTTGCCGATTGAACATTTGCAACCGCATACACGTCCACCTTGGGACGGGGATCCGTTGTGAGAAGTTTGAACATCCCCTGGGAAAGGGGAAGCCCGAACCTTGTGATGGTGCTCCTGGACGCGCCGGACTGCTGCAGGCCGCCCTCAGTGAAACTCTTGTAACTTATGAGACGGCCGTCACTGGAGAGGAAGGCCCATATCTGGAGGGAGGTTATCTTGAGTTCCCCCTCAAGAGGGCTCACCATACCTGTTTCGGCCTTGGTAATAGTGGAGCCGGGGATATACATAGATACACTAAGGGAGGCGTCCGGAAGGTCCGGATTGACCCTCCTGCAGGACGTACCCGGCAGCATCATAAGTAATGCTGCAAGCGCCGCCATATGACTTAGTATCCTATGCATCCTAATAATCCAGAACTATTGACTGGGGAGTTATCTGGTTCCACTTCATCTCTGCCACAAGACCAATTTCCAACTGGGGATCGTGAAGGTCCGGAACAGTGGTGTAGGCGTTCCTGAGGCTGTTAATATTAATTGTAACGGTGGTCCTGTGGTCCTTTGAGAACACGGATAAAAGATTGCCATCTGAAGGCGCTTCCAGAACCCCGGCAATGTAGAATTTGCAACGTGGAAGGATGTCTCCCTGCTGGCAGTGACGCGTGTGACCTGTAGTGTTCCTGAACTCAAGGGCTATGTGAACTGGACTTCCGGGGACGGTCTGGAGGACAAGTGTATGGGTTGGCGTTCCCGAAGAGCCAATCTTCAGCGTGCCGTCAATCACATTGTCATAGATATATCTGCTGGCACCCGTTCCGGGCTCAAACCTGAAATCAACGTCCTTCTGGTCTCCAATTATGATACCTGTGAGAGGACACCCTTCAATGAGATTCATTGCCTCGGAACTGACGGAGTCAAGACTCAGGGACATAAGTCCCACGCCGTATTGCAGGGGCTCGGTAATAGCCACTGACTGGGTAATACCGCTCACACTGTCTCCACTGTCATAATGGACAAGGATATCGTCCCACGCTGCATTGGTAGCCACGTACTCATTCCTTACGTTGTCGTCGTCGGAAGTGAGGATGGAACTGTTTGAGTAGTACCAAAGGCTTGGAGGATAGCAGTATTTTGCAGGATCCACAAGGGCTATGTTCACTCCGTTCACCATACGCACGAAACCGCTCCCGTTCCACCAGAAGCCAAAGGCTCCCTCCGGGATGCCGTAAGATGCGGGGAAAGAGGATCCTGCGGCACCAAGGGCATTTGAAAAAGCGCTGATTGCCTGGCTCACCCGTCCAATCTCGTCAATGAGTTCCATACTCTCGAACGGAATTCTGAGAAGGGCCGATTGAATCTCATTACTTAATTGGTCAAAGGTGGGATATGAGCATGCCTGTATCTGGTTTTCACGCTTTACGGCGTCAAAGATGCTCACGATGGACGGGAACGCAGAATTACCCATCATGGACATAGCCACGTTGAGAAGTTCCAGGAGGTTATCGGCCATAGCCTCCGCTTCCTGGAGTTCATCAGTATCTCCGGACGCCATAACTGGCTCCAGATGGAATGAAATTGCATCGGCACCGGAAGGGTTGCCAATGCCTTCAGGCGTGAGAACACCGCTGATATGCCTGGTGTCCTTATCAGTGCTTCCCGCTTCATCCGGGGCCTTTCCGTATGCCAGGACACGGTTCATCCTCTCGGGTACGGTAGCGCTTCCAAATAGATGGGAATTGTTGCTTTCAACAAGTCCGTTCCTGCTTATGCCTACACTTCCAAGGGAAACATTCTGGTCTCCAAGCCGAAGGTCTCCGGGCTCTACATGGGCCGTTTCAGTATTGAAGGGAACCACATACAGTCTCTCCACCCCGCGGAATACTCCGGCAGACTGAGTTATATCAGCCGTCATCTTTGTGGGAGCATCCTGCCCTGGAATAACGTTCTTAAGGGACATGGCAAGGGAGATGGTACGTTTCCCTACTGCATCATCAACGGCATCACGGGTACACCCCGCCCCTGCCCACACGGAAAGTGTGAGCAGGAGAAGGATGGCCGTAGAAGGCGCGTATGATGCCTTTTTAATCAAGATTAAAGATCCAGGAGGTAGTCAAGACCGGAGATCCACTGGAGATCCACGGAAAGACCCAGGGACATCTGTGAAGCGCGGAGGTCAGGAACGGAATAGTAAGCATTCTGGAGGGAAGTCTCGTTGATCCTGAACGTGGCGTTGGTCACGAAGTCCTGGATGAATACGCGGGCAATCTTCTTGGACTCACCGGCAACGGCAGGAGACGTAACGGTCTCGCCGTCCACGCCATAGATAGGAGGAATCTGGTGGTCTGCGGGCCAGGGCAGTGCATTGGCCTGGTCTGCCGTGGGCTTGACCAGTTTGGCTACAAGATAGAATACTCCGCCGGTAGGAACAAGGTTGTCACGTCCGTAGAAGGGTTCTCCCTTATTCACAAACTCAAGCGCTACATAAACATCGTTTTGGTCGGCCTGGGTGCCGTTTCCGGATGCTCCGGTAGAATTGTAGTTGTCGTATACCAGGGTATAGTTGGGTGCGGCGGGAGCAGTAGGAGTAGGAACTGCGTTGCTGGCCATAGTGTGGTCATAGATAACGCCGTCAAAATTGGACAGTTCTCCGGTAGTGAATTTTCTTGTAAACTGCCAGTTCATCCTGGGATTCACACCGCCCACAAGGACACCGCGAAGCTCGAACAGGTTGTTGGATATAGCTATGGACTTGTTAGGCTCTACATTGTTGGTTATGACCTTACGGTTGTCCTGGAGCGTTGCGATTCCTTCCTTGAAAATGACATTGGTCTTGAGCATAGCCACACCGTAGTTGATGCTGTTTGAAACAGCCACACCGCGAGTTGCGCCTTCAACCTTTCCGGGGAATGTCCAGCCGGTCCAGTTGGACTCAGTGTTCCAGGGAGTGATTCCGTCGGGATAACTTGCAATGGTTACATCATTGCTGGTGGTGCGGATGGGACTGTTTACATAGTACCAGAGTTCGGCCGGATACATGTATTTGCGGGGCTCGAACTCCGTCATAGTGGGATTTACCAACGGGTGATTGGGATGATAGTAATATAATGAGTCCCTTGCATATGTGGTACCGCCGACAGTCTCGCCCTCATAATGGAAACCAAGCTGGGCGGCGCCTTCCGGCACACCGAAGTCCTCGTAAGGATAACCGTTAAGGTCTGCGGCTCCGGCAAAATATGTATTCCATTTGGTTTGGCTGTAAATATTATAAGAGCTAACTAGCAACTGCTTAATATCATCTACAGACATATAATCTCCATCCGGAATTTCATCTTTTGTATTAGTATTGAAATACAGGGCCGCCCTGTCAAGGATAACCTTTGCCAAACGTTTTGCATTTGCCTCATTTGCGTTGGTTGGAGTAGCGGAACTTGCGGCAGTGATAACCCTGTACATGTCAATCACCATTCTCTTCATAGCCGCGGAGGATCCGGCACGGTACTCTCCGTGAGGACGGCCTGCTGCTGCATTCACGGGCAGGATGTAAGTAAACAGATAGTAACTCTTTCCAAGGATTTCCTCAAGGCCTTCAAGGGGATGGCCGATTGCTATACCTGGCGTTGTGGAATTGTAACGTGAATCTGTACCACAATGTTCAATCTCATACTGATGGCCATACTGTGCCCAGGAAACTGCAGGGAGAGTTCCAAACGTTGCATCCGTTGCTTCACTCACATTTCTTCTCAAAATGTCGTTTATAACGGCAATCATAAGGCGTGCTGTGGCATCGTAACTATCAACCACATCACCGTCCGTGAGTATCTTCTGAGCGGCAATCACAGTTGAGCCCGGAGTCCCGCTGATAGAGGTTGCATCGGCATTTGTTGCGCCAAAAGCGGCATCAGTGGCAGCGGCGGCCTTTGTAGCCTTACCATAGAAAAGGACGGCGTCCACGCCAACGGGGATGGAGAGCTGGAGGACACGCTTGGATGCGGTTTCATTAGCTCCGGACTGGTTGTTGCCATCGGAATTATCCAGGCCGTTTGCAGCGAAGAAGTTTCCAAAGTCAAAGAACTTTTCCTGGGCTGCATTAGTGCTCAGGATGTAAGGAGTACCTGAAGTTACACCTGATTTGTAGGTGTAGAGTTTAGCATCCTGGATACCACGGAAATTGCCGGCCTGCTGAACAGCCTCGGCCGTCATCTTTGTAGAGGGGGCAGCAGCAATGTTAAGCACAAACTGCGTTGTCACCTCCTTCACTCCGTCCTGGGGAGTGTCCACTGCTGCCTGCTGTTCTTTCTGGCAGGCTGCCATTGCAAGCACCGCTGCGCTTACAAGGAGAAAACTGAAGATTTTTTTCATACGCTTTGTTATTAGAAATTATTGTTAGTTTCGCTTAAAAATCCACCTCCCAGCCGGGCTGGTCTATCCAGTCAAGGGTGACCAGAGAGCCCACCCAGGGGGCCATGGGCACGCAGGCGCCGTCGTTCTGTATTGCGGCCTTCACCACCTTTAACTGACCTGCCTGGAGCGGAAGTTTCACGCCAAGGATGGTTTCCGTAACCGTTCCGTCATCAAGGTGACAGTACACCCTGTACTGCCAGAGGGAAGTTTCGGACGCATCCGTAACAAAGTCTTCCGGCGAATCAATGGTAACCTTGGAAGCGGGCACGTCCTTGGAAGGGAAGGTGACCGTGGTAAAGCAAAGGGGGGAATCGGCCCCGTCCACGGCAAGCCTGTTTGCCTTCACTACCGGCGTATATTCATACCTGTATGTGCTGTCGGCAAGGCTGAAGCCCGTGGCAAAGCCGGTAGCATACACGTCTATGTCCCTGATATGGCTCCCAAGGGTGTCCAGCACCAGCGCGGTGGCGCAGTTGGCCATATACAGTTTCACATCAAACTGCTGGTCCTCGCCTTCCTTTATGTCCATAGGGAGACGGGCCGTGAAAACGCCCGTGCTGTGGGATTCCACGGTGTCCCGTATGGGCTGGAACAGGCGGGAAGTGTGGCAGAGTTCATCTTTCTCAAGCCCTACCTCGTGATTGTCGTCAATGTTTGCGATTGCAATGTGCATATACTTTCTCACGGGGATGAAGAGCGTGTAACTGGACTGGTTGGCGTCCATTATGTGGTGCTCGTTGTGAAGGCGGAGGGAATCCCCGTAGACGTCGTAGAAAGACAGGTTTACGTCGTGGGCGTAATCCGTGAAGATTCCGGACATATATTGCTTCAGGGCGGCGGAAACGTTGACATCGGCCGCCATACTGAGCTGGGTCTGGAGTTCCGTTGTCATATTGGTGACAAGCCTCAGTTCATAATCCAGCGTATAGTCTGTCTCGCAGTCGCTCATATCCTGGTCCACCAGCACGCAGCCGGGCAAAAGTAGGGCCGATACCGCTATGAGGGCATATTTCAGAGTCCTTCTCATAGCGCATCCTCCTCCTTCATCAATTCCTGCCAGGCCTCGAATTCCTTTCGGGCGGGGCCGTAGGTCTCTATTCCCTTAAGATTCTCCGCTGCAGCCTCGGAGCCTTTACGGGCGGCGGACTGTATCATTTCTATGGCCTCTTTTTCCTTTTCCCCATCCTTGTTGTCAAGGGCGGTGAAGTAAAGGGCTATGCCATAGGCGTTTGCGGCCTCTGCGTCCTGAAGGGCGCGTTTCTTAAGATCCGGGGATTCATCGAACTTCCTTACCGCCTCCGCGTAACGCTTAGACTTCAGGAGAGGAATCACATCCTTGTTGTACTCTTCCGTGACCGGATCCGGGGCGTTTCCGTAGTAGATGCGGATATATCCGGAGTTACGTTGATCGGCCAGGAAATTCTCCTTCACGTCATCATAAAGCCTTGAATCGGCCCTTATGAGAGCCTCACGGCGGTCAGGGTCAGGCTCATTGTAGAGGATGTCAAGGAGCCTCTCACGGCCGTCCGGCTGGGCCTCCAACTGGGCCTTGAACCAGTCCCAGGCTTCTCCCTTCCCTATTGTCTCAAAGAAACGGCGGCTCACGCCGGTTTCACGGTTGAGGTAATCGGCCACAACCTTTGCGCGCCTTAGGGAAAGGGTGTCGTTGCGGTCCTGGGGGCCTTCTATGGACGCCAGGCCAACTATTGAAATGAGGATCTCGTCAGTTGCTTCATCCTGCTTGATGCGGTTGATGGCTCCGGTAAGACGCTCCAGCACCCTTGCGTTTGACGCATCCCTGGTATTGAGTTCCCAACTGTCCACGGGGAAACGGACGTACTGGATGCTGTCAATTCCCGGCCTTGTAAGGTAATCAAGAGGCCGATACCTGCCGATAGGCATCACCCAGGAATCTTCCTTTGCCACGCGGTCTCCTTCCGTTTCCGGACGCGCTACATCCTGAAGATGCACCGTAAACACCACGGGAGGAGTCATGACCGTAATGGTGTCCGTACCGGAAATCACGTAGGAGCCCTTGCTGCGGGGTTTGCGTTTGTCCCTGGCCACGGGGTTATAGGCTACGTTAAGGGCAAGTTTGGGGACCACTGCCGGGATCCTTTCCTCCCCTACCTTGGTGCCGCAGTGCTGGCAGTCATACTTGTCATATGCCGCAAGGCCAAGAGCCGCGCCGGCCTCAACCTCAAGTCTCCAGTGCTGCCAGGGCCACCAGGCATAGCCGGCAAAAAGGCCACCGGCCCAATAGGAACCCTGCACGCGATGGTTTTCAGCGTCAGGGTACATATGGAAGGGAGTGGGCACTGCGCTCACGTTAAAATGCGTATAAACGGCATCTGCGCCAAAGAAGACGCCCTTGTAAACCTCATCCAGATAGTAACGCACTTCCGGAACCACGGCGTAGTTGCGCCAGATGAGAGGGTTCTCCTTATCCCAGTCCCAGGCAAGCCAGCGGGGCCAGGATTTGAGTGCGGCGTTTCCGCCTATGGACCAGTTGTCGCTGAGCGGAAATTCAAGGCCGATATTGGGTTCGCTTACGGCATCCCAAAGGACATTGGTCCGGATGGAGAAGTCCTGGGAGAGGGCCGCCTGCGAAAAAGATAACGTAAGCAAAAGGGCCGTCAGAAGACGAGCCGGAGCCTGTAGAAGATACCTGTCCATAGTTTAAAACTATTTACAAAAATAACCGAAAAGCGGTAAAAGTGTTCTCCCGCGCACGCGATAAAGACAAATTGAAAAAGCCCCGTCTGAGTTAACGGACTGTCAGACAGGGCTTTACGGCGGGGTTATATTTTTGTAACCTGCTTTCTATTTTGAAACATCCGTAAGCGGAAGGCCAAGATGCTTGGCAACGGTGTTAAGAAGTTTATCCATCACTATGGGCTTTGTGATGAAGTCATCGGCACCAAGATTGAACGCCTTTACAATGTCCTCATTTGAGTTCAGGGCAGACAGGACAACTATCTTCACATCCTTCCACGCGGGGTTCTCTCTTACGGCCTCTATCACCTCAAAACCGTTCATCAGGGGCATAAGTATATCAAGGAGCACAAGATCCGGCTTCTGATAGTAGAATTCCTTCATACACTCCAGCCCGTTTTCACACTGGTGTACATTGAAATTGAAGTTACCAAGCATCTTTTCCACCAGAACACGGTTCAGGGGAACATCGTCTACGATAAGGATGCGGAACTGGGAAAAATCTAGATTACTGCGCATTCTGCCTGTCCCTCGATACCAGCCACACCTTGGGAGTCATGCCGGTAATTTTCTTGAAAATGTTATTGAATGATGACGCGCTGAGGAAGCCGCAGGCCTGCGCAACCTCCGACTGCTTGGCGTCACGGTGATTGAGGAGATACTGCTCCGCGTAATCTATCCTGAGAGTGTTCAGAAGTTCAGGGAAACTCAGGTTATAGGTATTGTTCACCAGTTTGGAGATGTACGTCTTGTTGGTGTGAAGGCGCTCTGCAATGTCTCCAAGGCTAAGGCTTGGCTGCAGGAACAGTTGCTCGTTGACCATAAGGTTCTGGAAACGCGCCAGAAGGCTGTCATCCCACGATCCAGCAACGCTGGAGAAGAGTTTTTCCTTCACGGCGGTCATCTCTGCGGGGGTCATCTGATCCATATGGAGTGTTTCCCCTATCTTTTCCTGGAAACGCACCAGGGCGTCTTGTTCGGCCTCATCAAGCAGTTCATCCATCATCATCTCCACAATGGGGCCCTTAATGGCCTGATTGTAGTTGTAGAACATCACGTGCTGGGCCTGGATAAGGGTTACTTTCTTCTTTTCTCCAAGGAAAGAGCACAGCATAAAGGCAAAATACCAGGAGCACACAAGCACGGCCTGGGCAATGGCTATCCAGGGATGGGAATCGAAGATATCCTTGAAGAAAAACACCTTTGAGAGGATGTAGACTCCGGCTATTATCATTGTGGAAAGTTGAAGTTCCACCACGCGGACGCTTTCTCCGCTGCGGAAATAGCGCCACACGTTGATAAAACTTATCTTGTGCCTGATCATAAACACAACCGTGTAGACAATTGCAACGGCAAACTCTACGCCCACTATGATCCTGTATCCAAGGGAAGCCCACAGGAAATAGTCATATTCAAGTTGCCCTTTGTACTGGGCCGCAATACCGGGGCCTTCAGTGTAAAGGCGCCACAGGAAAGAAGCAACGGCGTCCCTACCCATTGCTCCGGTAAGGGCCAGTGTGGCGATGAGCAGGGAAATGGGAATCAGGGTCCAGAGATACTGAACTGGACGGAAACGCCTGTGCCAGCGGATCTTGTCAAAATACAGCCACAGAAGAGGAATCACGCTGGGACCTGCCAGCGTGGACATAATGTGACTGTAAACAACCATATATGTGTTTCTTCCGGGGGTGGAATAGATGGCGTCTGCTGCAAAATAGATCATAAGGACTACCGACAATATTGTCAGCAGCCAGTATGTGCTTGTCCTTCTGGATAAGAAGAAGATGATGAATATCCAGAAGAGACAAGCGGCGGCGGGAAGGAAGAGGAGAATCATCTAGAAATTGTCATTATTTTCGTAAATCTTTGTTTCCCAGCCACTTACCGACGGAGAAAAAGTAATTTCAGTGTATATGCTGCTGAGGTCTATGCCAATATGGAAAGTATATTGGCGCCCGTAAACGAACACATTGTCCGGGAGAAGACCGTAAATCATATAGCGGAGAGTCTGGTTCTTGAGGGGCTCATAGTAGAAACCGTTAAGGTTGAAGCCCTCCACGTCAAAGACAACCTCCACATACTGTCTTCCCATAAGGATCTCATCAGGGATGGAATAGAAGCGGTGAGACTCCGCCAGACGGTCCACAAGGGAATCGTAACCCACAAATTTCTCATTTTCAGAGCCTACTCCCACCTTGGCGTCCCCTTCAAAAACCACCACGTTCCTGTAATATCCCTGACGGTGCCAGATTCCCTGGCTCAGGGTAACGTCATTGACAAACACGCCGGCCGATGCAACCTTATGGGCCACAAGCCGCCTCAGGTGCACAAGGCCCTGAAGTTCCGGTGAGGGAGTGACGTCACAGACGCAGAAACCGATGTCATTTGTAATGTGCTGGAATTCAAGGGGGATCATATTGAGTTGATTCACAGCCATTTCAACAGTCTTTGACACAAGCGGGCCGGCATCGGTTTCCTCCACGGTATATGGAATGTGATATGCCTGGAGGTCATCCTCATAAGTCACATTGTGGACATAGGGATAATAGGCGCTGAAGGAAATGTTGTTGTCCTTTATCTTGTCCCAGGTATAGGACTCGAAGAAAGTGCTGTATGAATCACCGTTAGAGTAAACGGAAACATTGTCAAGTACAAGGGAATTTGTCTGATAGTCAATGCCCACAAGACCAAAGGGAAGATCAGAGGACATTGTGGCAATCATATTGTCATTCTGATCCACAGCCTTTGTGGCAGGAACGGACTTTGTGGCAGTGCGTTCAGGCGAGATTGACTCACCTTCACGCGTAACTTCTATATCGAAGCCAACTTTCTGGGGCTTTGAAGCCGGCAGTGACATATCGTTCTCCATCTTGAGGCAGGAGGAGAGCGAAACGAGCGCCAGAGGCACCAGGAATATGTTTATACTGGTTTTCATATAGTTTCTTTCATTAATATCCGTTGCAAATTTAGCAATAATTTTTAAAGAAACAAAAATTATTAGAAAAAATTTGCGTTTTTATAATCATCCAGGCAAAACACGGCCAGAAAGTATTATAAGGGCGTTTTCGGGAAGACAGAAAAACAAAAATGAAGCGAAACGCAACGAAACGGATCCAAAGACCACTTGAAAAGAAATCAAAACGAAATTTGCATATTATGAAAACGCTAAAACATTTTGGCACAGTGCTTGAATATACACCCCACAACACGCGCGCGCCCACGCGTATATATAATAAGGTATAGGGAAAATGGAGAAAAGCCAGCAGGACAAGCCTAAAAAAAGGATATTGAAAACAATAACAAATTATTCTATTTTTAGAAAAATTAACGTTTTAGAAAAACTAAAATGATTGCAAAATCGTAAAAAACTCTTTGTAGAAACACGTAAAATAATGGTGTGTTGCGCTGTGGTGCTCAACCGAAACACCCCGAAATGTTTCACTATATTATCAAAACCCTAAATACCCCCCCAGGGCCCCTACAAGGCATTTTTATAACGAAAACCACAGTATTCCGAAATCTTTTAGAAAAAACGCAATTCTTTCAAAAAAAGTAAAAAATAATTTGCAGATTCAAAAAATTGATGTATATTTGCACGCTTTTACATCATTGCGCACGCGCACGTGAGAGGAAAAAGTTGAAAGAATTATACCGGTAAATCTTTCGTAATTAACTGAAAATTGAGAACTTACGCTCATAACATCCTGAAAGCGGCAAGCGCTGCGGGCCAAAAGCTCGCACTGTGCCTTGTTATGCTCCTTCTGAGCGTTTGCCGAATTTAATTTGACAGTGCAACAGCACTATCGGATGTAAAGTTAAACA
>R27__coassemble_313_pt1 | contig 34235 bp, 23 predicted proteins | sample R27__metabat2_high_PE_018 | metagenome-assembled genome bin R27
GGTAGCGTCCCAATTTGTGTGTCTGGGGCCTGGTCTGCAATTTAAAGAACGTTCAAAGTTACGACTTTTTCGTTAACCGGCAAGCTTTTCTGCGTTCGCTGGGCAACAGTCGGGCGCGAGGAGGGCCCTTTCCCGGAGCCCCCCGCAGCGCTCGATCTGTAGCCGCCGGAGGTCGTATATTCCGGCGGCGGTGCCCCCTTCTAGAAGGGTAGTTCGCCCCTGTCCCAGGCGGCCTTCGCTTCTTTTTCTCTGGCTATGACATAGGCTTCCAAGGCCCTGTCGTAGTCATCGTGAGCGATGGCTTCCCACATGGCACGGTTGTCATCATCAGGGTGTTTGGCCAGCTCCGTAATGGCGTCATAGAGGTGTTCGTAGCTCTTCTGAGCCGCTGCGTACAAGGTATCTATCGTGTTCATAACATATTCAATTTGAGGGATATCGTGCTTTACTGTTCATTTGGGAAGAGCGTCTTGTCTTCTCTGATTCTCGGGATTACCCGGTTGTAGGATTCCTTGTCCATGGCCGTCTTTCCCATCAGGACGATTACGGAGTCCTCATCAGGCATTGCTCCCCGCATCCGGGTCACCCTGCGGAAGTCCTTCTGCAGCCGCTCAATCCAGTTCGTCGTGTATATCATGGACTGTATCTGGGGCACATAGCTCAGGTATGTGAAGTAGAATGCGATGTCCTCATTGTCGGCCTGTGCCTTGATGCTGCGGTAGTCCTTGCCCCATCTCAGGCACATGTCCTTCCAAGCCTGGATACCCTTCTCGACAGTATAGTCCTTGTCTCCGGTGCGGAAGACTTCACGCATGTCATCGGCCAGTGCCTTCTTGTCCCCGTGGCGGACGCGGGCCATCATGTCCCGCTTGAGATGCGTCGTACAGCGCTGGAACCCGGCGCCGGGGAACTTCTCGCCGACGATCACATCCAGGCCGGTAAGGCCGTCTGCAACCATCAGTCCGATGCGTTCAACACCACGGCTGCGGATGTCATCGAACATGCTCTTCCAGCCCGTGGCGCTTTCCAGCGGATTGTTGTAGATGCCAAGCACTTCGCGAGTGCCTTCTTCTGTCACGGCCAGAACCACATAGAATGCCTCCGTGGCAGCCTTTTTCTTACGGAACACTTTGATATGGACGCAGTCCACGAACACGATGGGATAGTACTCGTCAAGGCCCCTGTCAAGCCATGCATCCACTTCCTTGCGGACATAATCAATCATCCTGGATATGCTCGACTTGCTGTAGTGCTCACCATAGATCTCATCGAACACCTGCCCCACTTGACTCTGCGTCAAGCCCTTCGTATAGAGGCTTCCGGCCAGCTTCTCGCACTCCTCCTCCTGGTCCCGAAGGATGGCAAGGATCTTCGGGTGGAAGTTGCCAAAACGATCCCTGGGTATCCTGAACTCCAGTTTACGGCCGTGGCCATAGGTATGCCCGAAGCGATACCCGTTACCCTTGTTGTGGTCTTCCTGTTCGTGAAGGAACTCACTCCGTTCCGCCACCATCAGGCTCTCCAACATAATCTCCAAAAGGTCATGAAGTCCATTTTCTTTCTCGGCATGCTTGCACATTACCTCAGAAAGTTGTTCCTTTGTGAAAGTAATCATAAGTCTGTATTTTTAAAGTTGAACATGAATGTTCTTTTAAGCCACTTTAAATTTACAGACTTTCTTCTTTTTACCTATAAGGACACACTTTTTGGGACATTATCTTTTTGCGGTTAGGGGTCCACTCTTCAGACAGCCTAACCGCACTTGAGGGGAATTCCCGGGAAAAAGCCCAAGGAGGTGGAGTACCGCGTCAAACGTGACGCGATGACGCCTTATCCGGCCTTCTTTGCCCAGATTGCAGTATTTGGTGCAGTTCACACCATCCTTCCAGGAAGCACCATCCGTAAAGCGGAAAAATAACTACAGTCCTGCTGTCCAGGCAACTTTACCTTTGCCGCTGTGGGAAACCTTTATGCTTCCGTGAGGCGGCAGGGAGAAGAAGTTGTCGGACCAGAAGGCCTCCGGGACAAGTTCTCCGTCTCCGTCAAGGAGTTTGAGGACAATCTGGAAGGCCACGGTGTCTGAATTGTTCACAACCGTGACATTGCCGACGGGATCCTGGGTAACACTGAGATCCGGTGCGGGAAGCGCTGTCACGTAAGAGAGATTTGCATAGGTGCTGATGGGAGTCTGGAACCAACTGGAATGCGCCCAGTCGTGGACATTGCCCTGGGCGGGAACGGCGTAGAAATTATTTGCGCCGCCTTCAACGAATACAAAGAGATCCTCTCCTTCCGGAAGGTCCAGCACGGGAACTGACTTGCCTTCAGGGACGTTTACGCTCACGGGGACTGTCTGTATCTCACGGGAAGCGGCGTCAAAGATGCGGACGGTGCAGTCCAGTTTTGCAGAGCCGCTTCCGGCAGCAAGGCCGTTTACGGCATAGAGTTTACGCTCTTCCCACTGGAGAAGCAGTTGTACCGGCTCCAGGGCCTTCTTTGTGCCGTAATAACCGGCCGTAGGGATTCCGTACCAGTCGTATAACTGCCAGTAGAGCATAGGGACGGCGGAATTGAGCATCCACTGCACAACTCCCGTAGCCTTACCTATATTTATACGGAAGGCCTCGTACATACCGCGGGTACCTGTGTAATCGGCGGCCTGGGCGCGGGCGACGAATTCCTCCACTGTGGAAGGTTCTCCGTACTGGCCGGAAACCGCCTCCCAAATGACGCCGGTATTGTGCATACCCTCCCCCGCTACGGTGCAGAGGCTGTTCCAGGCCTTCCCGACGGGCCATAGTTCCTCCGGGGCTATCATCTTCTTCACGGATTCAATCTGAGGCATATTGAGGCCGATACCCGTTTCCGTGTTGAATCCAAGCGCTCCGCCTTCGGCCTGCGGATCCACCCAGTATTCCGGGCCGCAGTACTCATAGGGACCCGTCATCTTGTTGCCGGAAGGACCGGCCATGGAAACTTTCTCCGCAGCGCTGCAGATATAGGAGAACTCCAGTCCAAGGGCCTTGAACTCCTTCAGGTAGAGAGGTTCCAACTGAGGATTTGCAATTCGGTCGCTGCCGGTAAGGAAGGCTGCCACGCAGGGGTGATTGCGAATCCAGCGCATCTGGTCACGGAAATAACGGTATGCCAGGGCGTTGCGCTCAGGGTCATTTATGCAGCCGTAGAGATTGCTGTGGGGGATTCCGCAGTAGCCTTCCCATTCCCACTGGCAACTCCAGCCCACGATTGCAAGGATGCCTTGCTCATCGCAGAGATCATAGATGTATGAGTCCTTGCCCCAGATATTTTCAAAGCGGATACAGTTGAGGCCCATATCCTTCACCAGTTTCACCTGGTGCTCAATGCTCTTATGGGCGTCACGGAGATACCGGTCATCGGCCCATCCGGCGCCCGCAACAAGGATGTCACGGCCATTGAGGGTGTACTGGCGGTTCCCGTCTGCATTGAGGCGGGAGGTGAATTTACGTATTCCAAAGGTACGGGATGCTTTGTCCGATACCGCCTTTCCGGTAAGGGCCATAAGCCTGAGATTGTAAAGTTCAGGAGTTCCAAGGTCGTGGGTCCACCACAGGCGGGGATTCTCAATTTCAAGGGCCTCGAAGACCTCCTCACGGGTTTCCCCTGCCTTAAGGGTAAGGGAATGGGAGAACTCACGGCCTTCCAAAATACCTTTCAGGACCACTTTGCGGGGTTCTGAGGCGTGGTTGCAAAGGAGGGCGCGAACTTCTATATCGGCCTCATCCATATCCTCATCCAGTATGGGATGGACGTAAAGGTCCTTTATGGAAACGTCTCCGTGCGAGCGGAGGGAAACGCCCCTCACAAGGCCCATACTCTCATCTTCCGGAGCGGGGCTCCAGTCCACCCAGCCAAGGTTGAGGTCCCCGGCCTTTGCCCTTTCAAGCCTCACCTCAAGGAGATTCCTCTTTTCCATAAGGCGGGTTACGTCAAACTCCCTCACGGCAAAGATGCCGAAGGTGGTGTCCTTTGAGGCTATCTTCTCCCCGTTGAAGAAGATATCGGCATAATACCCAAGGCCGTCGAAACGGAGGGTGTAATGAAGCGAAGGGTCATAGGCCTTGAAGACGGTTGAATAGGTAAAACTGCCGTCAAGGGCCTCCGGAGTGAGTTCCACGCCGTTTTCAAGAAGCACCGCCGCCACCGTTGAAGGGACGGTTGCGGGATAGGTTTTTCCGGTGCTGTCCTGTGTTAATGTCCAGTCTGAGCCGCCGGCGCAGGAGGCCAGCAAAAAAATAAAAGCCGATACAATTACGTTTCTCATAGCGTAAAGGTACGGCTTTTATTTGTGAAAGTCAAGGGCTTACCAGGCAACGATGGTCCTGTCCTTCGTGAAAACGTGTCCTGAAGGCGTTGAGTAAAGTTCCGTCCCTGCAGGAATCTCATACACCAGGACCGCTTTCTTTGCCGGAATCACAACTGAGCAGTCGCCGGAAGCGTTCTTTGCGGCATAGTCACGGGCAACCGAGTCAAAGAGGTCATACGGCGCGCTGCCACAGGCCTTGTAGGTGACGGTCCTGTCATCGGCATAAGGATTATACAGGAGATGGCACGGGAAGGGGCGGTGGGCATAAAAGTCCGTGACGTTGCAGTCCAGGGAAAGGATTCCCTCAACGTCCGTGGTGGAGATTATGGACCCGAAAATGCCTATAGGCGAAGTGCTGTAAAGGCTGAACATAGTGCAGTCGGGCATACCGGAGAGCCAACTGGGGCCGTCCCCTTCAGCCACCGGCTGGGCCGATATCTTCCCGTAACGGTCCCTCTTGCGGAGGCCTTCATAACCGATGATGTTGTTGGTCACGTCCTTAAGGTCAGGGCAGGCCTGGTATTCATCGGCAATCTCCATAGGGAAGAAAAGGCGGGAGGCCGATGCATTGTTGAGCATCCATTTGCCGATTGTGGTTGCGAACTTGGGCTCGTACTTCACCATAGGGACCAGCGGCCAGGCCATCTCATAGGAGTTCATCTGGAAGGCGTAACCGCCGCCGTCCGTGATGCTTCCCTGAAGGCCGGAGATGTCGTAGGGGCCCCACTGGCCCACCGTCACTGCCCAGCCCGCGCGGCCGTTGCTCTTGTTGCCCTCGAAAGTCCAGCGGAGCACCCTTCCAACCTCGAAGGAGGTTCCGTACATAGCGTTCATCACGGCGCCCACATATGCTCCGAACGGCAGCACAATCTCATAGAAACGGCTTTCCGGGAGGTTGTTTATGACGGTCATGGCGCTCACGGCCCTGCGGAGGTGGTTCATATCCCCAAACTTGCGGTAGGCGTTCAGGAGCACCCAGGCGTGGCCTGCGGCGGCATCCTGCTGACGGGGGATGTTGTTCACCTTACCCTCCATGGTGCTGTACTTGAACCAACTGTAGTTGTAGTCCCCGTTCATCGCTTCATCGGCCTTTGCAAACTGGTCCGCGATGGAGCGGAGGATGGGATCTGCGCCCTCCACGCCCGGGAAAACGTCGCAGACACCCCAGTACAGGAGGTTGGGCAGGATGTTGTACCACCAGTCCTGGGCGAATCCGGAGGTGCCGTTCACCATAATGTTCCACTCATTGCGGCCGGCGAAATAGTTCTGGAGCATCTGGGGGTAGTTGTAGCCGTCCTGGGAGGTTTTGTCTATACCCACAAGGCCGGCGCCCATAACGGCAGCCATAGTGTTGATTGCCTCGTGGCCGCCCGGGCTCTGGGGCCCCTGGCGGATGTCTCCGAGGGTGGTGTAAAGGCCGAATCCGTCATACGGGGAGTTCCTTCCTGTCTGGTCCAGCCAGATGAGGGGGCGGTATTCTCCGGTTGCGTTCCAGTCAAAGACATATGCGTCGTAATCCAGGGCCTTCTGCCTCCAGTCCAGCATCTTGTAGGTGGCAGGCATATCGGGCATAAGGTCTACGCGGGAGATGCTCACCTGCTCACGGGGACCGGGAGACACAAACGGCGACAGTGTCTCCTCCCCGGGGATTTCCCAGGGTTTGTCGGGGTCATCTTCTCCTGGTTTCTCATCAGGGTTGTCTTCCCCCGTAGGATCGTCTTCTCCGGTGTTCTCCGTAGGATCATCTTCCTGTTCCTGCTCCTGGACAGGCGCCGGAGTGCAGGCGAAAAGCGTTCCCACAGCGGCGAACAAACTGAGTATAAGGGTAATATTCTTTTTCATAGCAGGAGCAAATATAATGAAAATAATTTGAAACCGGCGGAAGGGTCAGCCGCCGCCGGTTTAAGGTGAGAATTACTTCTGGTCGTTGAACAGTTTCGCTACCTGGCCGCCGTCAAGAGCAACGGTGTAGAAAGCGAGGTCGTCCAGTTTGCCGGTGTAGAAGCCGGTCTCGGTGTCGGGCTCCTGGAGGCCAAGGAGGAGTTTGGTGCCTTCCGGTGCAGGGGCAAAGGTCTTGTTGGTGATGTCAAGTTTGCCTTCGTTCTCCTTGTCCCACCTCATAGTGAGTTCGCCGTCAAGATAGAAGACAATAGCGCCGTTGGTGAGGTCGCAGGTGGCCACTACGTGATGCCACTCGTTCTCAGGGATCTCGGTGTTGCCGTCGTGGTCAATCCATACGTCACCGAAGTGAACGGTGAGGAAAGCCTTGTTGGTGCTCTGGGTCTGGAATTTCCAGGTGTCCCACTTGTTCCAGGAGAGGATGTAGTTGTTCTCGTAGATAGCGGTGTTCACCCAGCAGGAGATTGAGAATGTAGGAGTCTCAAGGACAGAGGCAACTGCATCCTGGAACTCGCCGTAAGCGCCGTAACCGAACTGGAGGCCCTTGCTGCCGGCCTTGTGACCGTCCACGAACTTGGGAGCGCCTTCCTCACCGGGGAGGAGTTTCACAGTCCACTCATATTTGCCGGTGGTCTTGAGTTCAGTGCCGCTGCCTTCCTCGAAAGAGAGGGCCCAGGCAAGGGCGTCTGCGGGAATGGCGCCGATCTCTGCTGCAAGGAATGTTTCCTTTGCGGTCTTGAGCTGTGCAAGGAGGTTGTCAACTGCAGCCTGTGTGGTGGCGGCGGGGATAGCCTTCTCAACGGTAGCGATGACGGCCTTGAAGTCGTCGATGGCCTTCTGGGCCCAACTGTCGGTGGTAGCGGCATCGGCCAAGGTCTTGCACTCGGAAAGGAGGGCGTTGAGGGCGGTAAGGTCTACATTGACCTCTTCCTGCTGCTTGCCATTGTCATTGCCATTGCCGTTTGCGGCGGGCTTGGTGCAACTCACGGCCACCAGGCTGATGGCGATTGCGACAAATGCGAAAATCTTTTTCATTTTGTTGTGTTTTGGGTTAATGGATTAATATTTATGGTTTGATTTTAGTTTTTCAAAGCGGAATTTGCGTCCGTCTCTCCCTGGGGGATGGGGAAATAGTAGCGGTCCTGCGGCCAGGCGGCTGCACCAAGGGCGGCCACGGCGTACTCCTTTCCGTAACGCATCACGTCAAAGAAGCGGTGGAACTCGAAGCCAAGTTCGCGGCGGCGCTCCTTGCGGATTGCATCCCTGAGGGCGGCCTGGGTGGTGGCGGTGGTGGGAGCAAGGCCTGCGCGGCCCCTGACCTGGTCAAGCACGGCAGCCGCGCCTGCGGTACCGCTCTCGTTCATAGCCTCGGCCTTCAGGAGAAGGACTTCGGCGTAGCGGATACGCTGCTGGGGAACGGTGCTCTGGGCCTTTGCCTGGTCCTCAACATCGTCCTGGTCATATTTCTTCACAAGGTAGCCGGTGGCTCCGCCCCATTCCTTCTTGAAGGTGGTGCCGTTGAACCAGGGCTTTCCGTCACGGCCGATGGATGCGTCAAGGCGGGGATCCGTGTCACCGCCCACGGTAAGTTCGTCGAATACACTCACATAGGAATCTGTGGGGGCGTTGAAATTGTAACCGCCTTCCTCGAAGGGAGCGAACCACACGCAGAGGTTGTTGCCAAGGGATGCTGTCTTGTTGTTGCCGTAGCGGATTGCGAAGATGCTCTCCACGCTGTCTTCTCCGCCGGGAGCGAAGAGGCTGGCGTAGTCCGGATCCAGGTCATAACCTGCGCCGATGCCTTCAAGCGCCGTTATCGCGGCAAGGGCATCGGCCCATTTGCCCTGGAAAACCTTGCTCTTAGCAAGGAGGGCGTAGGCGGCGGTGCGGTTCACATGACCGTCCTTGAGGTCTCCGACGCCTGCGGCCGCGTCCGTAAGATCGGCATCAATCTGGGCGTAGATGTCCTCAATGCTGGAAAGACCCACGTGGATTGCGGAACTCTCATTCTGGGGCTTTGTCTTCAGGGGCACCCTTCCGAATATATTCACAAGGTTGAAGTAGGAATATGCGCGGAGGAATTTTGCCTGGCCGATGAGATTTGCGGCCACTTTGTCCTCCAGGCCCATCTTGGAGATGGCGTCGATGGCGTTGTTGGCGCGGGTGATGGTCTCGTAGGTATCCTGCCAGAAAGTGCCGATGTTTCCGTGGTCGGCAGTTGCCGTGAAATCGTCAATTTCATTGATCTGGGGCTGGTCGCCGTCGGATCCTCCCTTCACGGAGTCGTCTGAGGCAACATCTCCGAACATCCACAGGATATTGCCGTAGAGGCTGTTGTAGATGGCATTCACGGCCATTTCGGCCTTGCCGGGAGTAGTATAATAATTCTCTGCAGAGTAGCCACCCTTGAGGTTTTCCTCCAGGAATTTCTCGCAAGATGTTGCGGAAAGGACCGCTGCTGCGGCAATTGCTATGATGATTCTTGCTTTCATATCTCTAGAAGGTTAAATTGAGGCCAAGGGTAACACTCTTTGCAACCGGGTATGTACCCCAGTCGATACCGTTTGCGCGGTCTCCTTCTCCGGTGGAGTTGGCGTTCACCGTCATCTCAGGATCGAGTCCAGGATAGGAAGTGAAGGTGAGGAGGTTGGAAGCCGCAAGGTAAACCCTGCAGGTTGCAACGTTCCAGGATTCCGGCAGTTTGAAGGAATGGCCCAACTGGATATTCTTCAGACGCATATAACTGCCGTCGTGGAGGAAGCGGGTGGAAACCTTGCGGTTGTTCGTGCCCACCCAGGTGGCGCGGGGGAATTCGTTGGTGCTGCCCTCCCCTGTCCAGTGTCCGTCATAATAGCGCTTGGTGGCGGGGAAACCGCGGTAGAAGCCTTCGGAGTCGTTGAAGAACTGCACGTACACCTTCTGGCCGAAAGCGCCCTGGAAGAACATTGAGAAGTCCCAGCCCTTGTAGTTGAGGCCAAGGTTGATGCCGGTGGTGAAGGTGGGGATGGCGCTCCCGACGAAGGTGCGGTCCTTGCCGTCGATCACGGTATCCTCAACAATGTTGCGGTACTTCACGTCGCCGGGCTTGATGCCTGTTCCCTGGATGGGGGACATCATCACCTCAACGTCGTTCTGGAAGATTCCTTCCATCTCATACATATAGAAGGAGCCGATAGGATGGCCAACCTCCGTGCGGGTGACGTACACTCCGTCGTTCACCAGACCGCCAAGGATGGGAGAGTCAAGGCGCAGGACCTCGTTGTGGAGGTAACCGCCGTTGAGGGTTACGTCAAAGCCCCAGTCCTTGAACTGACGGCGGTAGAACAGTTCCACGTCCACGCCGGTGTTGAGGACGCTGCCGTTATTGACCCAGCGGGATGCGTTGCGGCCTACTGATGTGGGCAGGGATTCCTGCACCAGCATATCGTCCGTAATCTTGTAGTACCAGTCCACGGAACCGCCGAGGGTGCCTTTCAGGACCTCGATGTCGATACCGGCGTTGAGTTGGCGGGAAGTCTCCCACTTGAGTTCGTCGTTACCCAGGGAAGTCTGGGTGTAACCGTCGGCCATAGCGCCGCTGAAAGCGTAATAGTACTTTCCAGAATAGCGGTCAGAGTATGCGTAAAGGCCGATATTCTGGTTGCCGATGGCGCCGTAGCCTACGCGCAGTTTGAGTTTGTCAAGCCAGTCCGCGTCCTCCATAAATGCCTCCTGGTCTATGTTCCAGCCGGCGGAAGCGGAGTAGAACAGACCCCAGCGGTGACCTGCGCTGAAGCGGGAAGATCCGTCCAGACGGAGGATGCCGGAAACGTAGTAGCGGCTGCCGAAGTTGTAGTTGGCGTTGGCGAAGAAGGAAAGAAGGGACGACGCGCTCTCGCCCTGGCTGGAGACAAGCGCTCCCTGCCCCAGGCCGATGTAGAGGAGGTCGGGGTCGTCGGAGGGGAAGTCCTCGTTGGCCGAGGAGATTACCTCTTCACGGTTGTGGATGGCCTCCATACCTACAAGGTAGTTGATATGGTGCTGGCCGAACTCAAGGTTATGGTTGAGGGTGGAGTTCACCGTCCAGTTGCTGTTCTGGTTGTAACGTACCGTGAGGCCGTTGGTCTCGTTGATGCGGTCTTTGTCGCCCCAGGTCTAGTTGTAGAGCCTGTAGGTGTTGTGGCGGTAGTCAAGGCCCATGGTGGTCTTCCAGAACAGGTTCTTGGTGAAGTTCACCATAACATTGCCTGTCACGAGGAGGGTCTTGGTGCGGTTGGTGCGGTCCGTATACTCAGTGAGGCCTTCCGGGCTGTAACCATCGCCGAAGAAACTGTTGTATGCGGCTGCGCCGTAGTAGGTGCCGGGCATATCCACGTAGTTTCCGTCGTTGTCAAACACGGGGATGGCGGGGTTGCGGAAAAGGGCGTAACGCACCACGGAGCCGCCCTGGTCGTTCTTGTAACCGTCACCGGATGAAGACAGCATCTTGTTGTTGGCGTAGGAACCGTTCACGTTGAGGTCCACCTTCAGCCAGGGCTTGATCTGGGAATTCAGGCTGGCGCGGAGGGAAGCCTTGTCGTAGGAGGAATTCCTGATGATACCCTGCTGGTTGAAATAATTGGCCGATACAAGGTAGCGGGTCTTGGAGTTGCCGCCGCTGAGGGTGAGTTCGTGCTGGGTGATGGGAGCCACGCGGAAAATCTCCTCCAGGTGGTTCACGTTGGGGAATTCCTTGAGGTATTCGCCCTCGATGAGTTTACGCTTGATGGAGAGGACCTCGTTGTCGGCGGTGGCGGCCTCGTTGTAGAGTTTGATGTATTCCTCGGTGGAAGTCATCTGAGGCAGTTTGCCGTGGAACTGGATACCCGTCTGCATATTGTAGGTGATGCGGGCATCGCCTTCCTTGCCGCCCTTGGTGGTGATGAGGACAACACCGTTGGTGGCGCGTGAGCCGTAGATTGCGGCCGATGATGCGTCCTTCAGGATGGTGATCTCCTCGATGTCACCGGCAGACAGGGAGTTGAGGGCGCCCTCGACGGGAATGCCGTCAACTATGTAGAGGGGCTCGTTTCCAGAAGAGATGGAGCCGGTACCGCGTACACGTACGGAGATATCGGCACCCGGAGCGCCGGTCTGGTTGGAGATGTTCACACCGGCCACGCGGCCCTGCAGGGATTCCTGCACGCTGGCCACGGGGACCTTGGTGAGTTGTTCGTTACCAACCTTTGAAACAGCGCCAAGGACGTCGCGGCGCTTCATGACGGAGTAACCCACAACCACTACCTCGTCAAGGAACTGGGTGTCTTCCTCCATCCGGACATTCACCACGGCCTGGCCGTTCACCGGGACGGTAACGGTCCTGAAGCCGATGCAGTCGAACACTAAGACTGCATTTGAAGGGGCACTGATGGTGTAAGTACCGTCCATGTCAGTGATGACACCCGTGGAGGTACCCTGCACCATTATGCTGGCGCCGATAACGGGTTCTCCGTTTGCGGCTTCGGTCACAGTTCCGCTTACCGTATGCTGGGCAAATGCGGCAAGGGGCAGCAGGATCGCCGCTGCAAGTGCGCTAATTATTCTTTTCATTGTATGCGATTATATTGTCGTTTACAGTCAGGTTGCCGTTTTCATCGGCCTTGATTACGCTGCCGGCGGGAAGTTCCACTATCACGGCGGAGGAATCGGGTTCAACGAGGATCCGGGCGCTTCGGCACACGCTCTTTGCAACGTAGCGGCGGGACACTATGTCAAAGAGGTCCTTGCGGCCGCCGTCCCCGATTTTGTAAGTCACGGACTTCACCACATCGAAGGGATTGTACATAAGGTACACGGGATAGGGCCTGGATGCGTAGAAGTCAGTTGCGTTGCAGTTGAGACGGAGGACGCCTTCCACGTTGGTGGTTTCAACTATGGCGCCCAGGATTCCCACGGCCGATGTGCTGTATACGCTGAACATACTCTCCATAGGGTTGTTCTCGTTCCAAAGCGGGCCGTCGCCAAGGGCCATAGGATGAATTCCCTTGTGCTTTTCGGGCTCGAAGATCTGGTCCTCGTAGCGGAGGCCTTCGTAGGCAATGATGGAATTGGTGTAGTCCTGCATTCCGGGGAGGCACTGGTTCTCGTCGGGAAGTTGGTCCGGGAAGAACAGGCGGCAGTTGTTGGCAACGTTCAGCATCCATCGGCCTATGGAGCGGGCCCACTTGGGCTCATACTTCACAAGGGGGACGAAGGGCCAGGCCACGTCTATGGAATTCATCAGGAAGGCAAAGCCGCCGCGGTCTATGAGGCTGCCCTGGAGGCCGCTTATCTCATAGTCTCCCCACTTTCCGGCGGTGATGCCCCAGCCGTTGCGGCCGTCGGGAGCCTTGCAGCCTTCAAACACCCAGTCAAGCATCTTGCCGGTGTCGAAGGAGCAGCCCTGCTCCGCGTTCAGGCGGGCGGCGGTGTAGATGCCCATAGGGAGGAGGATCTCATAGAAACGGCTCTCCTTCTGGGAGTCAAGGGCGGCCATAGCGGTCTTGGCGCGCTCAAGGTAACGGGGGTCTCCGAACTTCCGGTATGCGCTGTAAAGCACCCAGGCGTGGCCGCCGGCGGCGTCCTGCTGCTTGGGGATCCAGTTGTTGCAGCCCTTCATCTGGGAGTAGTCGAAGTAGGTGAAATCGTAGTTTCCGTCCAGCACTTCATCGGCCGCGGCAAATTGCTCAGCCACCGTGCGCATTATTTCATCGGCCCCGTCCACGCCCGGGAAAATCTCGCTCATAGCGTAGAAGAGGATGTTGGGATAGACGTCGTACCACCAGTCACGGCCGTAACCGCCGCCAAGGAGGGCAACCTCCGGGCAGGTGTTGTTCATCACGATGTTCCAGCCGTTGTCAGTGTTGAAGTAGTTCTGGGACATCTTTACCCAGTTGTAACCGTCCTGGGAGGTCTTATCGATGCCGTTGAGGCCGGCGCCGATGAGGGTGTGAAGGATGTTCAGGCTCTCGTGGAACTCTCCGCCGTTGTTGTCGGGGCCCTGGCGGGCGTCCTTCATTGCGGTGTAAAGGCCGAAGGTCACCTGGCCGTTGTTGCGGCCGGCACCGTCCATCCAGATCACGGGACCTGCGGGAAGGGTGCTCTCGAAGTCATAGACATATGCGTCAAAGTCAAGGGCTTTCTGATGCCAGTCAAGGATCTTGTAGGGCTGGGGCATTGCTGCCATAAGTTCCACGCGGGGAATGCTCACCTGCTCCACGGCGGGGCCCCAGGACTCTTCAGGAGTGTTCCGGCAGGCTGCGAGGGCGGCAATAAGGGATATTAAAAGGTACTTTTTCATTTGTTGCCGTCTATTTCTTTAATTATGTTCTTTGCAAGGGGAAGGCTGAGCATCTGGATGGCGCCCACTATCACAAGGGCGTAACGGAGGGCTATATCCTCGCTGAATACCTTTGCCAGCACTATGAAAAGGAGCATACCGAACGCGCGCCCGGCGAACAGGCCGAATTCGTGGCTCATAATGTAGGTGTACTCGTCCCTCTTCTCAATCTTTGACACGGCGTCGATGGTCTTCATCATAGTGGGAAGGTACGCTAGGTCGTGAATAGGCTGGAAGAGCACCTTGCACAGGATGAACACTATCACGCCCACGCCGCTGAAAAGGACGCTGTTTGCCACGGTTCCAAGGAAGAACACAAGGAGGCCGAATCCGAAGATCTTCATACGGTCCTCAGGCTTTGCCACGCGGCCAAGCACATACACCAGGATGGCGGTAAGGGCACCGGCGATACCCTGGATGAGGCCAAGTTCGCCTTCTCCGCCGATGAATTTCATAATGAGGATGGCGGGAGCGGTAACAAGGAAGCCCTGCACCATACCTTTAAGACCAGCAAGCGAAAGGAGTTTGTTCCAAAGCCTGTGGTACCTCAGATAGAAGAAGTTCTTGCTTTCCGGAGAGCGGAACTTTCCGCGGGAAAGCACAAGGCAGGCGCATATTGCTATCACAAAGGCTACCATAGTAATCACCCTGTATCCGGCGTTCACGTCAAGGGTCATTCCGAAGATGGTCTTACCGTCAACATAAGCCAGGAAGGCGCCCACCACGATGGGAATCACTATATTCCACAGGGAGAAGAAGAAGGACTCGAATCCGAAGAAGTAATTGCGGTTCTCGTCGTTGGTGGAATAGAGGGTGAGGAGATAGCGGTTTGTCCAGAAGAATCCGGTGGACAGGCCGATAAGGAAGCCCGTTGCGCAGAGCATGGGGAGGGTGACGCTGCGGATGAACATCATCACCATAAGCGCAATTGCGGAGATGATGATGCCGAAGGTGTACAACTGGGAAGACTTGAACCACTTGAGGAGCAGGCCGTTCACCATCGCGGACATAACCACGCCCACGTACATGCAGAGTTGGTACACCACAACCCAGGAGGGGCTGCCGGTATTGCGCATGATGTAGGCTCCCGCAAAGATCTCGATGAGGGGGAGCACCATCGCGAAGAGGAGATTGGTGACAAGAAGGGTCCTTATCTCCTTGGGCTGGGACTTGAAGAAAGCCAGTTCGTTTAATCCTTTCATTACTTACAAAGGGTGTCTAAGATTTCTTTGATGGAGAATTCCGCGCTGCAGATCACTTCGTCGGAGGCTCCGTAGAAAATGCGGACGGTGTCTTCGTCTATACGGTAGAAACCGTTGGTGAAGACCACGTTTCCGAAGAATCCGGTCTGCTCATAGGGAGCGATGGGTTCCATGATGGGCTCCTCGCTTCTTGCAATGACTTTGGTGGGATCATTGAGATCCAGGAGAAGGGCTCCAAGGCAGTAACGGTTCTCCTTGTTTGCACCATGATATATCTCCAGCCAGCCTTTTTCCGTGCGGATGGGGGCTGCGCCGGCGCCTACACGGGCGCTGTCCCACTTGCCGGGACGGGTGGTGGCAATGCAGATGTGCCTGCCCCAGTGGATGCGGTCCGGAGACTCCGCAACCCAGATGTAGTTGCCGCCAAGTTCGGGGCTGCTGGGACGGTGGAAAGCGTACCACTTGCCGCCTATCTTTTCCTCAAAGAGGGCGCAGTCCTTGTTATGGGGAGGGAAGATCATACCTTCACGCTCAAGCGTCTGGAAGTCCCTGGTGTGGATGAGACCTACGCCCACGGCCACGGGGGAAACCTCCGTGAAAGTGAGCCAGAATCCGTCCTCCATAGTTGCCACGCGGCAGTCCTCTATGCCGAAGGACTCCTGGAAGCCTTCCCCGAAGATGGGACGCATTGAAGGGTCCTCGTAGAAATGGACGTCGTCGTCGGAACAGACGGGACGGAGATACGACAGGGTTGTGAGGTAATTCTGTCCCTTATATCCTATTACGCGGGGGTCGCTGGCGTCAAGGTCTGGGTCATCCTTGGAAAAACTCAGGACTTCTATCTCACCTTTATCATTATATACGGGGAAACTGATCACTCCTTCCTTCTGGACGGGGCGCTCAGCCACGCGGAGAAGAAGCCAGGTCTTACCGCCAAGGCGGAACACGCCGGGATTGAGGAGACAGGTAATTTCCATTCCCTCTATACAGGGGCGGAGGTCGCTGGGACGGAGCAGCGGATTGGAGGGGTTGCGCTTTGCGATATCCATACTTTCGTTCGTTTTAGTGTACCGCAAAGATAGCCCCGTGTATCCCCGAAAGAGTGCACAATTTAAACAATAGAGTGCTCAATTTTGACTTTTAGGAAAAAGTACTTATATTTGACAAAAATGACACGCCACGTGAAAAAACTGATAATCTGCCTTTTGGCGCTGCTCTGGGCCGTTTATGGACACTCTGCGGTGCCCAAATACAACATAAAGCGCATCACCAACGCCAACGGGCTGTCCAACAGTTCCGTGAACGTCATAACCCAGGACAGCAGCACGCTCCTTTGGTTTGGAACCTGGGACGGCCTCAACTGCTGGGACGGAGAGGGAATGCGGGTATTCCTGCCGTCGGCCGATGAAACGGGATCGCTGAAGAACAACGTCATAAGGGACGTGGTGGAGCAAAGCGACTCCTGCCTCTGGATAGTTACGGATAGGGGCGTGGACCGCTTCAATCCCCTGGACGGCTCCATAACAAACTTCTTCACCGGCCCTACGGAAAGGTCCACCATCTCCGAGGACAGTTTCCACCTTGCCGTGAGCCCTTCCGGAGAGACCGTTTGCCTTGTGAACGGCCGCGGAGCGTATGTCTATGACGGCCGGACTTTCAGGATGACGGCATCCCTTAGGGGAAATACCGTTGTGAGGGCGTTTTTCGACAGCCGTGAGGGCCTCTGGATTCACACCGCGGAAGGAAACCTCTACCGCGGGGAGAGCCTGGAAGAGGAAGGGGTTGATTTTGTGTACTACAACAAGGCGGAAGACCACATCTGGATTCAGAAAGGCCGGGAACTGAGGGAGATAGGCAGTTCAAAGGCATTCCAGTTCAGGGAAGGCGTAATCAGGGCTTTTGCAACCGACGGGGCTTCAATCTTCATCGGGACCCAGGCGGGCGTCTATGAGATGGACGCCCATACCGGCAGTTACTCCCCCATCCTCAAGAACCTTCCCGTCCTTTCCCTCTGCTGCGGCACCCAGCAGATTCTCTGGGTGGGGACGGATATGCACGGGGTGTGGCAACTCTCCGAGCACCTCTTCGATTTCGGGAATGTGACCGGTCTTTTCGGGGACAACGCAATTAGATGCTTTTCAGGGTACGGTGAGGATGAAATCCTTGTGGGCACCAAGGGCTCCGGCATATTCGAATTTGACCGTGACCTTAATCTCAAACGCCGCTTCACAGCGGCAGACGGCCTTTCCCACAACTCCGTATTCTCCTTTGCGCAGGCGCAGGACCGCGTGTGGATAGGAACGGACGGGGCCGGAATCAATTATCTGGAAAAGGGGAAGGGCCGCGGAATCAAGTCTCTTTCCCTGCCGGAAGACGCTGTCATACACAGCGTCTACGCCATACTCCCTCAGGGGGAGGACACTCTCTGGGTGGGAACCAGCGGAAAGGGCCTTTACCGTCTCATTTTATCGGCCGATAAATCAGCGGTCGCGGAAGTGACGCATATCCCGGAGGAGGAACTTGGGAGCAATGTGGTATACAGCCTTCTCCATAGCGGCGGCGGGCATATCCTTGTGGGAACAAGGGGCGGAGGCATCTCCCTTCTAGATACGGAAAGCCTAGAGGCCGAACACATAATCGGCAGCACGGGAGACGATATCCTCTGTATGGCGCGTGACTCCAGGGGGCAACTCTGGGCCGGGTCCAGCCTGGGGCTAATGCTCATAGACCCGGCGGAGGGGGTTCTCAGGAGGTTTTCTCTCAGCGACGGCCTTCCAAGCCAGACGGTGCACGGGATTCTGGAAGACGCCGGAGGGAATATCTGGGCCAGCACCAACAACGGCCTTGCAAGCCTGGAGCCGGAAACCGGTTATATCCTCTCCTATTATGCCATAGACGGGCTCCAGAACAACGAATTCTCCGACGGAGCGTCCTTCTCCCGTGACGGGTTGTTCTACTTCGGGGGCATCAAGGGATTCAACCGCTTCGACCCCCTTTCCATTCATTCGTCGGGTTACAACCCCAAACTCATCCTCAAGGAACTGAGGGTGGACAACGAACTTGTCATCCCGCCCTCCGGCGGCGCCGCCCTGGAACTGGATCCGGGGGTTATGTCGGCCAGTTTCACGTTCACTCCGGTAGACTACATTTCAGGTGACAGATGCCTCCTTGCATACAAGGTGGAAGGCCTCAACAAGGACTGGATCCAGATCGGGCAGTCGCGTACCGTGGCGCTTTCCAACCTCAAGCCCGGAAAATACAACCTGGTGGTGTACTGGACCAATGCCAGCCATCTCCTTAACGAGGAGCAGTGGACGCTTCCCATCCACGTTAGACAGATCTGGTGGAAATCCCGCGCCGCCATGATCGTATTCCTCATCCTTGCCGTCATTGCGGCGCTGAGTGCCATCCTTATGTGGCTTCAGGGCAGGATGGCAAGGCGAACCCACGACGCAAAACTGGACTTTTTCACAAACATAGCCCACGAGTTCTCAAACTCCCTGTCGCTCATTTACGGGCCGTGCCAGCAACTGAGGGGGTCATCGGCCATAACGGGAAAGGATATGAGAAGCGTCCTTTCCATAGAGTCCACCTCCAACCGTATGCTCACCCTTATGCAGCAACTCATCTCGTTCAGGAAGGCGGAGACGGGGCATCTCAAGATAAGGATAGGCAGGGTGGATATGCCGGCCCTGGTCTATAACGTCTACGACAATTTCAGGGAGCAGATGGAGGCTGCCCGCATCACGTTCAGATGCGACACTCCCCCGGACGGCCTCATCTGGACGGCCGACGGCGACTCTATGGAAAAGGTTGTCTTCAACCTGCTGTCAAATGCCCTAAAATACACCCCGGAGGGGCAGACGGTGGAGGTTAAACTCCGGAAATCGACAGGAAGGATGGTGATGGATGTAACCAATTACGGAGTGGGTATCCCAAGGGACAAGCAGGAGTCCATCTTCAACCGCTACGACGTCCTGGACCGCTTCGAGAAAGCCCTCCAGAAGGGACGGACAAGTAACGGAATCGGCCTTGCGCTGTGCCAGAGCCTGGTCCAGATGCATAAGGGCCATATAGAGATAGTAAGCGACGGAGAGTCGTTCACCTCATTCCGCGTATCCGTCCCTGAACTGCCGGTGGAGGACTCCTCCCTGCCAGTTTTCAGCGGCTCGGGGGCTCCCGCGGGCAATGAGGCCGATATCACGGAGGCCGCCGCTTCCGCGGAGCCCTCCCCTTCCGCCGGCGGGGAAACCATCCTCATAGTCGACGACGACGAAAAGATCCTGGATTTCCTCTCCGGAATCCTGCAGCCAAGATTCAACGTAGTGGCGGCTTCGGGCGCGGAGGAAGCCCTCCGGCTTATGGCCCAGTCCGAGCCCAAGATAGTGGTTTCAGACCTCTCCATGCCGGGAATGGACGGCTTGCAGTTAAGGGCAAAGATGAGGGAAGACGAGCGCCTTGGGCACATCCCGTTCATCCTTCTCACGGGAGAATCGGCCGTGGACACCCAGATCAAGGCCCTGGAGGGCGGGGTGGACGCATATGTGGCAAAGCCTTTCCACCCACGCCACCTTATGGCCCGCATAGAGAGAATCCTCAGCCGCGACACCGAGGTAATCCGCTACAGCCAGTCCGCCCAGGCATCCGTGGAAAAGGTTGCCGGCAAGGAGATAAAAAAGGCCGATAAGACCATCCTCACCGCCATCACGGACATAATCCTCGCCAATCTTGACAAGGAGTCCCTTAACGCCGATATGATTGCCGGGGAACTCAACATAAGCAGAGTTCAACTGTACAGGAAACTCAAGGCCACTGTGGATATGACCACTACGGAGTATATCCGCAGCGTCCGCCTTGAACAGGCCCAGCATCTCCTTAAAACCGGCAACCTGTCTGTCCAGGAGGTCATGTACGCCTGCGGCTTTGTGACAAAGACCTACTTCTACAGGGAATTCCAGAAAAAGTATGGCGTAACTCCTGGAGAGTTCCGCCGCAGCCAGAAATTCTGAGGGGAGGGCCCCGGCGCCGGTTGGATTTGCTGCTGCCAACCTCGCCCGGGGAGACACTTTCCGGTACTGAGCGTGTGCGTTTAATGCCGTTTTTGCACATGGTGAGTACCCAGCGCTAGACTATTGCCGCCAATCCATTTAGAACGCCCAGAACCGGGATTTTCTGTACTGGCGGCAAGGATTTCCGCTCAAAACGCCATTTCCAGCGCCGCGAATCCCCAAAATGTTCATTGTGCGCGTTCTGGGAGGATTGGCGGCTAAAGTATATGGGGTTTGGACCCGGTCTGGCAAGTTGCAGGAGTGGTGGTTGACCGGGTGTGGGGAGCATTGGCCGGAGCCCCCGGAGGTGTCCCGCACTGCCATCCGAAAGTTAAACGACGGAATACCCCGGCAGAGGGGCTTCTGGGAGGGGGTGGTGGCGTTTACCCCGTGACCAGAGCAGGGGGTAAACGACAAAAACGGCCTCGTGGGGCCTAAAGTGCGGTTTAAGTTTCGGAAGTGCCCGGCACCTCTTCCAAAAGTGGCTGGACCAGGTCCACCTGTGGTGGCATCAGGTGCTGGGCTCGGGCTGACCAGGCTACTGACAGTGGCATTTGGCGCTGTGTTCGGCCGTGTTGACACCCAGATTGCTCCTGTGGGAGTTTCGGGTACCGACACGGCAATGTTTTTCCGGAAAATGGTCGTTTTTGCTGCCGTGTGGGTGGTGAAATCGGCCTTGTAAGCATTCTGGCTGTCAACACGGCAACGCGGTAAGATTATGCGTGATTATACATATAATTATGGTAATATATTTGGTAATTATCGTAATTATTTGTATATTTGCATAGAGATAGGAAAAACATGAAGGTATTGATGACAAAAGAGCTGGAGGAGTTGTATCTTACTGGGGAAAGTAAGATATACAAGGATGTGGCAAAGACACCGGAGCTGTTAAAAGGTTATACAAGGGCAATAAGTACTCTTGTACAAGCGGTAGATTCGGAGCAGTTGAAACAATTCAGTTTCCTTCATTATGAGAAGTTGAGGTATCAGTTCTCTGGTATTTCCTCGGTTAGATTGTCAAACAGATATGTACACAGGCTTTTGTTTACAGAACTGGAAGACGGCATTAAGGTGCAACTAATAACAATTGATAATACACATTATGGAAACAAGACATGATGGATTTGTCCTTCTGGATGAAAATACTGTACCGGCTCTTGTTCTGCATCCAGGAGAGATCCTGAGGGAGGAACTGAAGGCCAGGGGCATCATGCAAAAGGATTTTGCCGCGAAGATTGGCATGCAGGCAACTCATCTTAGCGCCCTTATCAATGGAATGAGGAATATCACTCCGGCAATAGCGGAGAAGATTGCTATGGGACTTGACGGGATTCCGTCAAGTTTCTGGACGGGGTTGCAGGAGAGGTATAACAAACATATAATGCTTAAAAAACAGCAGGGGCTTTCCAGGCTGGTGGCGGGGTATTCCCATTCTATGGAGCGGGAGCCACACCCGGAACCTGCAGCGGTGCTGGCTTCGCCCAAGGTGGAGTATGGCACCATGGGAGAGTTTGTGGTTTCAGTCCTGCCTGGGGACAGCGGGCTGCTGGAGGCGCTTGCCATAAGGATGGGGTGGCATTTTGAAACCAAATGAAAGCAAGCGAAACCAAAATGAAACGCGGGGCGTTGCGGTATAGCAGTTTTTTCCGTAATTTTGTGTGAACCATACAATTAACCTAAAGGGATGAAAAAGTCTATTCTAATAGCCGTATCGGCAGCCGTGGTGGCCGCCCTCCTGGTTTCCTGCAAGGAGAACGGGGAACAACAGTTACAGTATTACCAGACTCCTTATACCTATGACATAGTTCAGGTACAGGAACCGCCCCAGACAAATGAGGTGAAGAACATCATCTTTATGATAGGTGACGGGATGGGCCTTGAGCAGGTAAGCTGCGCGTGGGTCCTCAACAAGGGCAAACTGAACTTTGACAACTTTGCATCCGTGGGTATTTCCCGTACGTGGTGCACCAATGCACTTATCACGGACTCTGGTGCGGGCGGAACCGCCCTGGCTACGGGTCAGAAGACCGGATACAGCCACGTGGGAACGGCGGCAGACACCACTGACCTTTATTCCATCCTGGTGGATGCCTCCCGTCTTGGCAAGAGCACAGGCGTAGCCGTTACCTGCCACTTTGCAGACGCAACTCCCTGCGACTTCTGCTGCCACAATGAGTACCGGTACAATCAGGAGGACCTTATCGCAGACTACGTTACCTGCGGGGTGGATTACCTTGCGGGCGGCGGCCTGGACTGGTTCACGGTAAACCGCAAGGACGGCCGTGACATCACAAAGGAGATGGCCGCGGCGGGGTACAACGTTGCCCTTACGGAGGATGAACTCCTGAAGGCGGAACTTCCGGTTATCGGCCTGCTTTCCCCGGATAATCTTCCGGTGGCCCAGGAGCGCGGAGACCTCTTCCGCCATATGGTTTCCCGCGGGCTGGACAGGCTTTCAAAGAATGAAAAGGGCTTTGTGATGATGATTGAGGGCTCCTGCATAGATGACTGGCTGCACGGCAATGACATTGAAAAGGCAATGGAGGAACTCCTGGACTTTGACCGTACGCTGGGTGATGTCCTCAAATGGGCGGAGGCCGACGGCCATACCCTTGTTGTAATGACCGCAGACCACGCAACAGGCTGCCTGACGCTTCAGGACGGCAATCTTGAGGAAGGCCTTATCGGCGTCCATTTTGCCTCTGAGGCACATAACGGCATTGCCGTTCCTTTCTACGCCTGGGGCCCCGGCAGCGCGCAGTTCACGGGTATCCGTGAGAATGAGGACTGGGGAAAACTTGTAGCATCTTTTGTAAAATAATATGGCACAGAAAAAACACAATTGGTTGCTGTATGCCCTGATAACAATGATTACCTGGGGCATCTGGATGACATTTTCAGATCCTACCATCGGGGAGCATTATCTTGGAATTCCCGCAGACTTCCCCTCCGAGATGGTGTATGTGGTGTGGGCGCTTTCAATGATTCCCTGCGCAATATTCGCGCTCATAAACATCAAGTGGAAACTGGATGTTCGTCCCAAGACCGTTGCCCTTTCTATGGGCGTAGGACTCCTAGGCGCCGGCGGACAGTTGGTACTGTTCCTGGCCCTCAAGTATGCCCCGTCATATCTTGTGATGCCTATGATTTCCGTGGCGCCAATAGTTACGGTAATCCTGTCTTCCATCTTCCTTAAGGAGAAAGTGTCCAAACTGGGCATCCTTGGCATTGTGCTGGCATTTGTGGCCATCATCTGCTTTGCCGTTCCCAGTGACACCAACGGCGCTGCCAAGGGCTGGATATGGATCCTCCTTGCCGCTGTCGTCTTCATCTGCTGGGGCATCCAGGCTTTCGTGATGAAACTTGCCAACAACAACACCCCTGACGCCGAGAGCGTGTTTGTATATATGGCAATTGCGGCCGTAGTGCTCATTCCTGTGGCGTTCCTTCTCAAGTCTCCCGCCGCTCTGGCAGAGTATGGCTGGGGCATATCCACAAAGGTGTTCTTTGTCCAGATTCTCAATGCTATCGGCGCATTCACCCTGGTGTACGCAAACCGCTACGGAAAGGCTATGGTGATTGCTCCTCTTGCCGATGCCTGCTCTCCCGTCATCTGCTGCCTGCTTTCCATAGTGCTCCTCCTTATTGCCGGTATGGATGCCCTTCCCACCATCTGGCAGGTGTGCGGTATGGTGGCGGCTATCTCCTGCGTGTTCATCTTCAGCCGTGAATAGAAGAAAATGAGAAAGGTCTTCCTCATCCTTTGCGTCTTCGCGCTCACTCTGGGCTCCTGCGCCTGCCAGGGGGAAAAATTCCCCAGGAAGGCCCCTAAGGCCGATCCAGAGCAGGCCGACGACACTGATTCCGGAGATTCCGGAGATACTGGTGATACCGGCGACACCGGCGATAACGGAAACTCCGGAACGCCTTCATCCCCCACCATTCCAAATAAGCCAAAGGATGCCGGGGACAGGGTGCCGTTATCGGCCTCCATTACGGGTGTGCAGCCAATGACGGGCATCGTGCTCTGGAACACCAGCAGCGCCCGCACAAAGAGTTACGTCCAGTTGGAGTTCTCATATATGCTCTACAGCGATGTATGCAAGGAAAAGGATGTCTTTGACTGGAGCGTGATGGACAGGCTTCTTGCCGATGTTTCCTCCCGCGGTCATCAGGCCGTGGTGCGCTTCCGCTATACTTATCCCGGGAAGTCCTGCGCCGTGCCGGACTACATCAAGTCCTGGCCGGGCTATGAGGCCACAAACGGCAAAAGCGAAAGGCGCAACACTGAGTTCCCTGACTGGCGCTGCGAAGAACTCCAGCGCTTCCACAAGGAATTCCACCGGCGTTTCGCAGAGCGCTATGACAAGGATCCCCGCCTGGCGTTTGTGGAGATCGGTTTTGGCCTCTGGGCCGAATACCATATCTATGACGGCCCGTGCGTAATTGGCCGCACGTTCCCTTCACACGCCTTCCAGGCCGAATTCCTGCCACTTATGGATGAGTGGTTCCAGTATACGCCCTGGCTGTTCTCAATTGATGCCTCTGACATTAAATACGCCCCGTTCCATTCAAAGCCGGAACTTCTGGACCTCAAGTTCGGGAACTTTGACGACTCCTTCATGTGCGAGGACTGGGACGGATACAACTGGTCCGGCTGGAAGTTCTTCGGCCAGGAAAGGTACAAGAAAGGCCCCGGCGGCGGAGAGTTCAGTTATTACACCGACGACGACCAAAAGCACGCCCTGGACAAGGGCGGTATGCACGGCCGCAAGTTTGAGGACGTGGTGGCAAAGGTCCATATGACTTTCATTATCGGAAACGACCAACCCGGCAAGCAGACCGATGCCCGCATCACTGAGGCCGCTATGTCTATGGGCTACAGGTTCCAGATCAACGACTTCTGCGTGAATCCCGGAAAGTCCGCCACGGTCAATATCTCAAATGTTGGCGTGGCGCCCATCTACAGGGATGCCTGGGTGGCCGTGGATGGCGTGAGAGGAGACTTCAACCTCCGTAACCTTATGCCCGGTGAATCCACCTGGATCCAGATTGAATGTGACGCGTCGTCTTCGTCAAAGCCCTCCATCGAATGTGACCACCTTGTTAAGGGCCAGAAGATAGAGTATCAGGCTTCCGTGAAATAGGCACGTCCGAAACGCCCACAGGAGCAATCTGAGTGTCAACACGGCCGAGCACGCACGAGCACGCACAAGCCCGCACAAGCCCACGGCAAAAAAATACTCCCGGCGCCGTATGAAGCACCGGGAGCATTGGATTAAAGCACTAATCCCTAGCGGGGGTTGGTGGGGATACCGCTCACGCTGGTCTCGTCGATGGGGATCTGGTACTGGATCTTGGGACTGTCGTAAGGGATAACCTCGGCGATGGTCTTGCTGGGGAAGCGACGGTCGATGTCCTTCTTGTTACGGATAAGGTCTATGGCGCGGAAGCCTTCATAGAAGAGTTCCATACGGCGCTCGTCAAGAACCATATCCACAAGGTTGGAATAGCCGCGGCCGCCCATATTGCCTGCGCTCATGGTAGGGATACCTGCACGGTTACGGATGATGTTCACGTCATCGATAGCCTTGGGATCGTCAAGATGCGCGTAAGCCTCGGCCCTGTTGAGGATAGCCTCAGCGTAACGGATCATAATGTATGAGCAGTTGAGTTCATAGGCCGATCCATCACGTACGCTGAACTTGTTGCAGAACCAGGTGGGATAACCGCCGGGACGGACACTGCCCATATTGGCCTCGAACTGAGGATTGCCGTCGGAGTCGATGATGGGAGTGGGCATCCTGTGACGTACATAGCACCTTGTGTTCTTGCCGTCGTTGAGGATGTATCCGGGGAAGTCGTCGGAGTACTTGGAAGAGGTGTTGTCCGGAATAGCCTTCAGGGCCTTTCCGCCGTAGGTGAAGGAGTAAGTGCCGTCACCGTTGTCAGTGATGCTGGAAGCGATTGTGACAGGAGTGGTGGTGGCATTCACCACGGTGGGATATACGCTTACGTCGTTGAGACCGCCGTTAACCTCGTCAATCTCACACCAGTAGATGTAAAGGCCCGCCTTTGAACCGAACAGGGAGAGGAGGTCGGTGTAACGCGTGACCTGGGGATAGCGCTCGAACAGGTCCAGAAGAGGATCCGCAACATAGAGTTCGCCCCAGCCGCGGCCCTGGGTGCCGTCCGGAGAATCGAACATACTGCCGATCAGGCCCTTCACGCTGCCGCCGATTCCGGCGATGTCACCGTCGGTGATGTTGATGCACCAGATGACCTCCTTGTTGGTGCTGGCCTTTGAGAATACATCGGCCACAACGGGCTCCAGATTCTTGGAAGGATCAGTGCCAAGGAGTTCATTGCTGACGTCGATGCACTTCTGCCATTCTCCCTCATAGAGATAGAGCCTGGCAAGGAGAGCCTGGGCGGCTTCCTTTGAAGCATAGCCGTTCGGGAGTTCGCCCTTGTGCCTTCTGGTGGAAGGATCCATCAGGCGGATAGCCTCCTTAAGGTCCGCTTCAATTGCATCGTAGCATTCGCCAACGGTAGCGCGCTTGGTTTCGGAGTAGTCAGTGCCGATACGCAGCACGATACCCATATTGTCCCTGCCGAAAGCGTAAGGCTTTGCATAGAGGTTGCAGAGGATCAGATGGAAGAATGCGCGGAGGAAGTAGTTCTCACCCTTGAGCTGGTTTTTCTCGCTGGGGCCTTCGCTTTCCTCCAGACCTGCGATGTTGGAGTTTGCCGCATAGATCATCTTGTAGCAGGACATCCACATATAACTGGCGTCTGCGGAGTTTGCATCGTCCATATACTGGGCCGATGTCCAGAAGGGGTCCGTACTGGTCCAGGAGAAGCAGATGTCGTCTGCCCTTACGTCGTTGAGGAGGAAGTACTGACGTGTGAAAGTGTTGTTCTGGCTGGTTGAACCACGGAATTCAGACATATCTTTCATCATGGAGTAGATACCGTCCGTGGTATAGATAGCCGCTGCAGGGTTTGCAGCCAGCGAGGCGCTGTTCATTGAATCGGACTCGAAGTAGTCCATTTTCACGCATCCTGCCAGAAGAAGGGGAACTATTATGAATAATATCTTTTTCATAGGGCCGATAATTAGAATTTAAGGTCAATTCCCAGGATGAAGGATCTGGGGACAGGATAGTTGTCGCTGAACGTACCGGCAAGTGATGAGCCGCTGCCTTCCAGGCGGACCTCAGGGTCTGCGCCGGAGAACTTGGTGAGAGTGAACACGTTGTCGGCGGTGAAGTATACGCGGCCGCCCTTTACGAATCCCCAGAGGATAGGCTTGGGGATATTGTAGGCGATGGTTACATTCTTCAGACGCAGGAAACTGCCGTCTTCCAGGTAACGGGTGGAGTAACTGTTACTCTTCTTGTTACCGTTCTGCTTGGGACGGGGGTGGGTTGCAATCTCGTGGGTGCTTTCATCATTGGGATCCCAGCGTACCCAGCCCAGGCCGTTGTTGATACTCATCATATTGTAGTCGATGTAGGAACCGTCGCAGTCGTTGGTGATACGTGAACGGTTGAACACCTTGTTACCATATACAAGGTAGAGGTTGGCGCCCAGGCTCCAGTTCTTCCAGGTGAGGTTGGTGGTGATACCGCCGGTGAACTTAGGCGTGGCTGAACCGGTCATACGGTAAGTAGCCCTGTCGTAGTTGTTGGTGGTCTCACGGTTGCCGGTGTAAACGGGCCATGCAGTTTCCGTGGTGCCGATCTCGGAGGTAGGATTGCCGTGGTCGTTGAGCTGATAGTATAGAGGGAAGTCGTCATCGTCAACTGCCTGCTCGTAGACCCACCACAGAGGATCGCCGTTCTCAGGGTCTACGCCTGCCCATTCGGGCATATACCAGGTGTAGATGTCATATCCTTCGGCAACGATCTGCTCCACCTTGGGGGTGCCGTAACCGCGGCGGAACGCACCGTTGGGGAGGTATGCCACGGTATTCTTGTTAAGGCCGATATTGAAACCGAGGTTCCACTTCCAGTCCTTGTTCTTGATGATATCTCCGTCAACTGCAAGTTCGATACCCTTGTTGTTGATGGTACCTACGTTTGCCGTGTAATATGAGAAACCTGTTGAAGGCGCTACGGGAACATCCAGGAGGAGGTTCTTGTTGTCGGTGTTGTAAAGGTCAAGGGCGATGTTCAGGCGGTCGAACAGACGTGCCTCAAGGCCGACGCTGAACATATGCGCGGTTTCCCATCCGAGGTTGTCGTTGGCCATACGCTCTGCCACTGCAACCACTTTGTCGGAGTATGTGGTGCTGGTGGAGAAGGAATCCTGATAGAGGAAAGGAGCGATATCGGAGTTACCTGTCATACCGTAACCCACGCGGAGTTTGAGGAGGTCGATGAACTTAGCGTCCTCCATAAAGGACTCCTTGTTGATAAGCCAGGCTGCGGATACGCCGGGGAAGACGCCGCCGCGGGCCTTGGGAGCGAACTTGTAAGTGCGGTCATAACGGACAGATGCGGTAGCGATGTACTTCTCTGCGTATGAATACTGCGCCTGCGCAAGGACTGCCCAGGAAGCGGAGCCGTAGTCGTTGCCCCATACTCCCATACCGTCGTTACCCACGCTGTTGAGGGCCTTCATACCGGTGGGCATGAAACTTCCGGATGCGCCGAAACTCTCCGTGAAGCCCCAGCCTACCTCATAACCCACGATTCCGTTGATGGAGTGGGCGCCGAAGTTCTTGTGGGCCTTGAGGAGGGCGGTGAGGCCGATTCCCCAGCCGCGGCCGCTGCCCTGTGAGAGGTTACCGATATCCTTGGCGCTGGTGTTGGTACGGGCGTCGATATAGGTGTTGCTGTTCCAGTTGGAGGAATCGAAACGGCCGGTAGCGTTGAAACTTAGCCAGTCAGTGATGTTCCAGATGAGCTGGAGGTCTGCTACGATTTCCTCAGAGTAACTGTGGCTGCTGTTGTACTGCAGTGAGTGGAAGGGGTTGTACTGCTCCTTGCCATACCACATAACGCCTGCAGCCTCTGCGGTGCCTATGCCGAGAGGATTGCCGAATTCGTCGTAGGGGTTATCCCAGGGCATTCCCTGATAAGCCATGGAGAGGTCCTTCCAGTCTGTGTGGTAGGTGCTGTGGCTGCGGTTGTAACCGATACGGGTGTTGAAAGTGACCTTGCTGCCGATAGGGGCGGAGAGGTTCACACGAGCGGAATTGCGGTCGAATCCGGTGCCGATAAGGGAACCTTGTTCGTCGTAGTGGTCAATACTTGCGAAGTAGTTCACACGGCCGGCGATACCGGAAATGGAAGCGTAGTAATCCTGGACAACGCCGATCTTGAAGATGTTCTTGTACCAGTCGAAGTCCCTTTCGAGGAGGCTCTCAGGACGCTGGTTCTTGAAAGCGCTCTTTGACATCATCATACGCTGGGTCTCGTAGAGTTCCTCGCTGTTCATTGAGTGGAACCTGCCGGAAAGGGCCTGCTTGATACCCGCGCTTGCCTTGAAGTTGACCTCAGTGCGCTCACGGTCCTTTGCCTGCTTGGTGGTGACAACAATGACGCCGCCCGCTGCGGATGCGCCGTACAGTGCGGTTGCGGAAGCGTCCTTAAGGATGGTCACGCTCTCTACGTCGTTGGGGTTGAATGTGCCGCCGGCGATACCGTCAACAACATACAGGGGGTCTGCGCTTGCAGAGATGGAACCGGTACCGCGGATACGGATCTGGGCGCTTTCACCGGGCTGGCCGCTGGCGTTCATAACCACGACGCCGGCCGCCTTGCCCTGGATCATATTTCCAAGGTCAGGGGTGGAAGTGTCCACGATTTCGTCGGAGCGGAGGGATACCACTGAACTGGAGAGTTCATTCTTCTTCTGGGAAGTGTAACCCATAACCACTACCTCGTCCAGGAAATTGACGTCCTCTTTCATAAAGACGTCAATCTTTGTCCTGCCGTTGACCTTCTCTACCACGTCAGTGTAACTGAGGAGGCTGAAGGTGATGGTGGCGTCCTTACCAACATTGACGGAGAAATTTCCGTCGAAGTCAGTGATGGTGCCACCGCCGGTGGAAACGATCACTCCCACGCCCTCCAGGGGTTCCCCCGTTGCGGCGTCTTTCACTGAACCCGTAACGGTTGTCTGCGCAAACGCAGCCACCCCGACCAGGCTCAGGAGGATGATGGAAAATAGTTTTTTCATTTTGTTGGTATTTGATTAGTTAAGTGTAATGCATTTAGCCTTGTAAATTTATTCTACCTGCGTGAAAAATTCAAGTTTCCTAAAGGAAAATGTGGCAAAAAACTATTTCGGAATATTTCGAAACTGTTTCAATTCCGTTCCGAGTACTCTAGAATACGGTTGTATACGAAACTTCAACCGTTCCGTCCGCGGCCACCACAAAGTAGATCGGAGTCATCCTGGGGTCAAACACCGGATTGGAGAAATCCTGATGCACATACTCCCATCCTTCCACCGAAGGCTCCGGGCCGTAACCGCAGCACACGGCTACGCGCCTTGTATCCGGCCACTTTTCCTCAAGGAGCGTAAGGGCCTCACGGCAGGTGGGGCATCCCTTGTCCAGCACCAGCACAAGCGTTTTCTCACGGAAAACTACGCCCGGTACCGTTGCCTTCTTCCCCTGAAGGTTGTATCCGGCCCATTCCCTCTTCTGGATGTATGGATCAGAGGACCCGCGGGGGATAACTCCATCGGCCACTATCCTATCAACAGCCTTTGCGTAAAGCGCCGGGGAATGGCAGGGTGAGAGCAGGTTGTAGAAGGCCGATTCCATCCAGTCGGAATAGATGTAGTAGGCAACTTCATCGGCCTTGAGGTGGTTGTAGAGCACGTCTATGGCCTTACGGGCGTCCCTCTCCGGGGCCGCCACCGCAAGTTCCGCGAAATCGGCAAACTGCTCCTCCGCGGCGTCAATGTCGGAGTAATCTATGCTGTGGGTGTCCCAGAAGCGCACTATCTCCGGCCTGGGGCCGCAGGAAAAGACAAGCACTGCCGCAATGACGGGCAGTGCAGACAAAACTCTTCTCATACTATAGTTCCAGCAGTTTGTTGTAACCCTTGGAGGCATTCCACACATCCTTGTTGGCAAGCGCGGCGCTGTACTCCGGACGGTCCGGGAGAAGGGGATCGGCAAGGTGGAGATAGAGCGTTCCCTTGGCGGAGGGAAGGGTGATGGATGTCTCTATCCTGTACCTTCCGGGATGCCAGGAGCGGGGATCGGACCCAAGGTCAAACACGGTTTCCTTGCCGTCCTGGGCAACAAACACAAGACGCGCCTCGCGGGGATTCTGGAAGGCGGAGAAGCCGTCGTTCCTAAGGTACATGGCCACCTTGTAGGGCTGCCCTGCCACGGCTTCCGGCGTATGGAGGACCTTCTCCAGCACAATGCGGTATCCAAGGCGGCGCTTGACTTCGTCGTAGCACCCGCCCTTCTTCCACACGTTCAGGACCTTTGTGTTGTAACTTATGTTGAGATATGTCCAGTGATAGTCTTCCATATCGCGGATGGAAGGGCCGCAGTCACAGTAGTTGCCCGTTGAACTCTGCTGGACGGCGCAGGTTTCGCCGCCCATAAAGGTGTAGCGGGTATCCCCTCCCCAGAACTTGCGGGAATTTGAGGAAGCGTATGTGCCCCAGTCGTCGGACGAGGACATGAAGCAATCGTTGAAGCCGCCTATACGTGAAAGGGTGGTGCCGTTATGGGCAGTCTTTGAGGTAAGGGTGTCCTGAAGGCCGATACCGTACATTCCCAGTTTGAAATCCGGGGTGCGGACAGCCACCTGACGGCTCTCCGGCAGGGCGGCCAGCATAGCGTCAAGGACGCGGCGGCGGGGCTGATAGTCTTCGTAGGATTTGGGATTCATGCCAAAGTGGTCGGAGTAGTACCACTCTCCCCAAACGCCCACAAAACCCGCCTGGAACACCATTATCACATCCTCGTTCTTCTGGAGGATAGGTTTCACCTGCTCTATGTGACGCATCACCCACTTTTCCTCCGGATCCCATGGCTTATTGGACTCCTTCTCATTCTGTTTGTAGCAGAAGCGGAGCACGCACTTGGCGCCGCCCGCCCTCAGGCCGTCCATATCCTTCTGGATATTGTCAAGGATGTTCTGGGGGATGTCTTTTGACATATATTTGGGGAGGACATACTGCACGTACAGAACCGTATGGCCCTGGTTGCGCTTGCTTTTCACTGCGCTTGCCGTAAGGGTGTTGTACTCCCCTCCTCCCTCGTAGGGATAGTAGAAACCGCGTTCGGGGTTTATCACATCCCCTTCAATTTCCTCAAAGGACACCACGGTAAGCCCGGCATCGGCCTCGGGGTCGTCACCGGGAGACGGCGGCTGAGGAGTGGGTGTATCCGGGGTGTCCGGGGTGTCCGGGGTATCCGGATTGTCAGGGTTGTCCGGGTTATCCGGGTTATCTGTACCGGAAGGGTCATCTCCTTCCGATGAATTCTCTTCATTTGGTCCGGGGACATCGATTTCAGACACCGGCTGCCCGCATGAGAGCACCAGAAGCGCCGCAGCAAGGCAGGAGAACAAAAGGGTGACGTGGCTTGATTTCATTGCGTACGGTATTAGTTTACACAAAGTTATAAAAAAAGGGGCTGACATCAAAATGCCAGCCCCCGAAAAATCATGAAAAATTACTTTGCGTAAGATACACGGAGGACACTTGTTGCCTGATAGATGGCATCCCTGTCATCCCAGTCGAAGATGACGCCGCAGGCAAGTTCTTCGTCGGAATCCTTGAGGTTCACGATGTCGTCCTTCTCAAGGGCGAACTCGACCTTCACGATACCGCTGCCGTCAAGTTTGCCGGACTTCCAGTTGGAAGGCCTGGGGCAGTCGTTGTCGCCGTTGCCGGAATCGTCGAAGTTCTGCCATCCCCAGAGAGGGAATGCGGCTTCGTCGCCGGTATCGGGCCAGTCCTGGCAGAATGTGCCGTTGTAGTTAAAGTCTCCGGTGTAGTCTCCGTCAACCTGGTCGTTCTCTCCCACGGGGCCAACCTTGGTGGGGCCGATGAGGGTCTGCTCGAATGCAACGCAAACTTCGCCGAGTGAAGGCTTGAAGTACATGAAGAACTGAGCGCACATCTCTGCACCGAGGTCCGCGATGGCGGGAACGGTGTCGTCGTCAGGATCTGCGAATGAGAGGAAACCGGTGCGGCCGTTGCTGTCGGGGTCTATGAAAAGGTGCATAACCTCGCGGAAGGACTCGTCGTCGTCTCCCATCTCAACATCCAGGGCGTCTTCGGTGAAGGAACTTCCCCAGGTGCCGCAGGCTTCGTTCTGAGGCAGGAGTTCTGCCAGGAACTCGAAGTAGAAATAGACGTTCTCGGGGTCAGAGGCTATCTTCATAACCTGGATAGGGTCATCGGAACCACCCTTGAGCATATCTACATAATCGTTGCTGTTTGCAACAGACTCTGTGATGGCATCCCAGTCGGCAAAATTGCCGTCGATTGAAATCTCGATGGTGTTGCCTTTGTCACCGCCCTGCTGGTCACCGCCCTGCTCCTGACCTTTTTCATCATCTTCGTTGTCCTTGCCGGCCGGCTTTGATGACGGCTTCTGGCAGGCGCTGAACATAAATGCTGCAGTAGCAACTGCAAGAAGGATAACGTACAGTTTTTTCATTTGGTTGAATAGTTAAGTTAATGAGGATAAGTTACTTGATTCGTGCCATATCTTCACCCTTGGAAGGAGCGAGGCCGATGTCGTCGCCGGCCATCCAGGCGCCTTCTGTTGCACCGTCTTCAGGATACTCAACATACTGGTCCGTGAGGGAAACGCCGAAGTAGAGAACCTTTGACTTGAGGGCGTCCGTTGCACGGCCGAAGCAGAATTCTCCCCTGTACACGCCGTCCTCGATCTTGGCCTTTCCGGCGAAACCGGTATCCCAGTTGGCCATAGTTGCCTTTGCCTTCTGCATAAGCCATACCTGGAAGAGGACATCGTAGGTGCAGCCTTCTTCACCGCCCCAATAAGTAAGAGGAGTGAGGTCTTCGCCGCAGTCGATGTAGATGCTGAGGTAATTTGCGTATGAACAGTCGTCCACATAGAGGGAATTTACATCGGCTTCAATGTAGAAGTAGATCTTCTGATCATTCATCTGGGTTTTCATAAGGAGGATGGCATCATCTCCGCCGATGGGATCGATGTCCTTCCACTCGCCGAACTTTCCGTCTACGGCCAGTTTGACTTCACCCTCATCCTGGTTGCCCCCGTCTTCCTTACCGCTGTCCTGCTCCTTGGAGTCCTTGTCCTGCTTTGCAGGAGTCTTGGGCTTGGAACAAGAGACTAACACAAAGGCGGCTACTGCTGCCACGAACAAAAAACTAAGAACTTTCTTCATAATGGTATTAGTTAAGTTAAAAAAATATTC
>R27__coassemble_351_pt1 | contig 32246 bp, 26 predicted proteins | sample R27__metabat2_high_PE_018 | metagenome-assembled genome bin R27
TCCCGAAACCCCTCCCCTCGGGGGAGGGACTTTTATAAGGAAGAGACTTAAAAATATTTAATGTTAATAATATCTTATTAAAACATACAAAGATAGTAAGAATTAACGTGATTTGAAATATACGCGATACCGCTTTTTTTTGCTATCTTTGTACAATTATGGACTATAGTGAGGCAAAACATAGGATAGAGGAACTCAAGGCCGTTCTCCTGGAGAACAGCCGGAAGTACTACGTGGAGAACGCCCCAACCATGAGCGACTATGAGTACGACTCCCTCATGCATGAACTGGAGGCCCTTGAAACGCAGTTTCCTGAACTTGCAACGGAAGACTCCCCCGCCCGCCGCGTAGGCTCAGACCTGGAGTCCGGATTCAGGAAGTATCCTCACAAATATCCTATGCTATCCCTAGGCAACACTTACTCAATTGATGAGGTTGAAGAGTTTGCCGAAAGAGTCACAAAAACCCTTGACAGGCCATTCACGTACAGCGTGGAACTCAAATACGACGGAACCGCCATCTGCCTCACCTATCGTAACGGCGTCCTTTTCCGCGCACTCACGCGCGGAGACGGCGTGAAGGGAGACGACGTAACCGCCAACGCCCGCCGCATAGCCAATATCCCTCACTCCCTGAAGGGCACGGGCTGGCCTGAGGAATTTGAGATAAGGGGTGAGATCCTTATGCCCTATGAGTCCTTCGACCGCCTCAATGAGGAGCGTGAACTTGCGGAAGAACCCCTCTTTGCAAATCCCCGTAACGCCGCCAGCGGCTCCCTGAAACTCCAGAACCCGGAGGAAGTTGGAAAGCGCGGCCTTTTCTGTGTACTGTATCATATCCCGGTTGGTCAGGTCCAGTATCCTACCCATAATGAAGCCCTTAACGCTGCAGCGGAATGGGGCCTTCCCGTCGGGGACAAACGCCAAATATGCAGTAGCATTGAAGAGATAGAGGCGTTCATCGGCAAATGGGACACGGAGAGAAAAACCCTCCCCTATGCCACTGACGGCATTGTAATCAAGGTAAACGAACTCGCCTATCAGGCGGAACTTGGTTATACCGCCAAGAGCCCCCGCTGGGCCGTTGCGTACAAGTACAAGGCGGAGCAGGCCTGCACGCCGGTACTTTCCATAGACTATCAGGTGGGCCGTACCGGCGCCGTGACGCCCGTAGCCAACCTTGAGCCCGTTTTCCTTTCCGGAACAATGGTCAAGCGCGCCACCCTTGTCAACGAAGACCAGATCCGCTCCCTTGACCTTCACGAAGGAGATTGGGTATATGTGGAAAAGGGCGGAGAGATCATCCCCAAGATAACGGGCGTTGAAGAGTCAAAGCGTGAGCCCGGCGCAAAGGTGCCGGTGTTCCCTGCCGTCTGTCCTGACTGCGGCACTCCCCTTGTGCGGGTTGAAGGCGAAGCCAAGTGGTTCTGCCCCAACCGCAAGGGCTGCCCCACCCAGATTAAGGGCCGATTGGAGCATTTTGTCACCCGCAAGGCAATGAACATCCTCTGCGGAGAAGCCACCATAGAGCAACTCTATACCCTTGGCCTTGCCAGGGTGCCATCGGACCTTTACCGGCTCCGTGACATGGACCTTGTTCGGCTTGAGGGCTGGAAGGAAAAATCGGCCTCCAGGTTCACCCAGTCCGTGAAGGAATCCCTTGCCGTACCGTTTGAGAGGGTGCTCTTTGCCATCGGAATCCGCTTTGTGGGGGAAACCACCGCCCGTGATATCGCCCGCCATTTTGGAAGCATTGACGCCGTTATGGCAGCCACAAGGGAAGAACTCCTGGAAGTCCCTGAGGTTGGGGACGTTATTGCCGACAGCATAATCGCTTTCTTTGCCGATGAGGACAATATCCGAGAGGTTAATGCCCTTAAAGAGGCCGGCCTCAGGATGTCCGCAGAGGTAAAAGAGGCGGCATCCAGCGCCCTTGAAGGCAAAACCATAGTGATCAGCGGCACCTTCAGCATCTCCCGTGATGAGATGAAGGCCCTCATTGAAGCCAACGGCGGCAAGAACGGCTCTTCCGTCAGTTCCAAAACCTCTTACCTCCTTGCCGGTGAAAAACCAGGCCCTGAGAAGGTGAAGAAGGCACATGACCTTGGCATAGAAATCATTGACGAAGCCACGTTCATGGAGATGTTGCCCGGAAGGGTAGGCTCTCCTGAATCGTCGGCTGCGCCGACCCCTCCCACTGCCTCCGGCAGCGGGCCCCTCCCTCTTACCCGGCCGAGGGTGGCCAGGGATTCTGGAGAGCCTACCCTTCCAGGCAACGATGACGGTGTCTTATTTGAACCAACGCTGTTTTAGTGATGTTTAAGAAACTGTGGCATAAGATTCAGGTGATAATCCGGTGGGCTTCCATCTGGATATACCGGATCACGCGGTTTCTGACTCACGACATATTCTATCTGAGGGAGCAGGATTTCTCACGGTGGAAAGGACGCCTTGTGAAGGATGCAAAGACCGTGATCCTGATGCTCACAACGTTCAGTTCCCAGAAGATAGGCTATCAGGTGACGGCCCTTGCATACAGGAGCATGATGAGCGTGGTGCCGGCCATAGCAATCGCGTTCTACCTCACTTCCGGCGTGGGGATGAAGGATATGTTCAAGGATATCCTCCTGGACAACCTTGGCGACATAAATTTCACCCAGGTGCTTATGGGCGCCGCCGACAACATTGTGGACGTGGCGCAGAGCGGTCTCTTCGGTTTCATCTCAATGGCATCCTTCCTGTGGATAGTGCTGTCCCTGATGATAACCGTGAGAAGCGTTTTCAATAACGTCTGGAAGGTGGACAAGGAGAGGAATTTTCTAAAGATGATAGGCGTCATTATCGGCATTACCATAATGGCTCCCTTCGTGGTGATAATCTTCTTCTCCGGGTCAGTGGTGTATTCCCATATCCTGGACGTGCTGTTCCCCGGCACGGAGATCATCTACTCCACCATCAAGAGTTTCATGTCCTGGCTGCTCTTTGCAGGCGCCAGCATAGTTATAATGTCGGCAATGTACAAGTTCATCCCGGGAACAAAGGTGAGGTTCAGGTACGCCATCAAGGCGGCCCTCATTTCCGGTCTGGTGTTCACCGGCGTGCAGTACCTGTACCTGGAAACCCAGATGATGGTGGCAAAGGTAAGCGCCGTGTACGGTGTCCTGGCGGCCCTCCCCCTGTTTATGGTGTGGCTGAATCTTGGATGGACCATAATCCTGTACGGGGCGGAACTCTCCTTTGCCTTCCAGAACGTTGACAGGATGGGTATCACCAACGAGCAACTTGACAAGATGTATGCAGAAGCCGTCCGTGAGAGGAAGGAGAGGCATCATAAAGGTTTAGAACTATGAGTTTTTCAGAGTTTACACAGAAAGATTACGACTGGATAAGGCGTGACTACGAGGTCCTGAGGGCATCGGCCGAAAAACGATGCGCCAACGAGCGGGAACTTGCGGTGGTGGAAAAGGCCTTTGAGTTTGCCAATAACGCCCATCGTAACGTGAGAAGGCGCAGCGGCGAGCCGTATATGCTCCACCCCATCGCCGTGGCGCAGATCGTGGTAGACAATATCGGCCTTGGATACAAGTCAATATCGGCAGCCCTGCTGCACGACGTAGTGGAGGACACGGATTATACCGTGGAGGACATCAGGGCCGAATTCGGGGACAAGATAGCAACCCTGGTGGACGGCCTCACCAAGATCAAGAACGTCCTTGACACGGAGCAGAAGACCCACGGCACGGACATCTCCCAGCAAAGCCTCCAGGCCGAAAACTTCAAGCGTATCCTCCTCACGCTCAACGACGACGTCCGCGTGGTGCTCATAAAACTGGCCGACCGCCTCCATAACTGCCGCACCATCGAGCATATGCCGGAGCACAAGAGGGACAAGATCCTCTCCGAAACCATGTTCATCTTCATTCCCCTGGCCCACAGGCTTGGCCTTTACGGGATAAAGAGCGAACTAGAGAACATCTGGCTGCGGTATAAGGAACCCGACGCCTATGAGGAAATCAAGGAGAGAATTGACAAGAGGGTTCAGGAGAAGGGGTCGGAGATGAACGAATTCGTGGAGCCCATTGAGAAGGCTCTTTCCGATGCTGGCTTTAAATTCACCATCAAAAAACGCATCAAAACCCCTTATTCCGTGTGGCGGAAGATGGAGGAAAAGCAGATTCCCTTCGAGGAAGTGTATGACCTCTACGCCATCAGGATAATCTTTGAGCCCACGGAGAATTCCAGGGAGACTGAACGTGACCAGTGCTATCACATATTCTCCACAATCACAGGTATTTACCGCTATATGCCGGAAAGACTCCGTGACTGGGTGAGACATCCAAAGAGCAACGGCTACGAGGCCCTTCACTGCACGCTCCTCAGTAATAACGGCGTATGGGTCGAGGTCCAGATACGTACGCACAGGATGGACGACATTGCGGAAAAGGGTATCGCCGCCCACTGGATGTACAAGCGTAACGGCTTTGTGGGAGAAGGTGACAACGAGATGGACCTCTGGCTCACCCGGATCAAGGAAATCCTGGTGAACCCTGACGTGAATGCCCTGGAACTTCTGGATATCATCCACAACGACCTTACATCGGCCGAGATTTACGTGTTCACGCCCCGCGGTGAGCAGCGCACCATCCAGAAGGGCGCCACGGTGCTTGACTTCGCATACCTTATCCATACGGAAATAGGCAACAAGGCCATTGCGGCAAAGGTGAACCAGAAACTGGTGAGCCTTAACCACGTGATAAAGACCGGGGACAAGATTGAGATAATCACCGCCGAGGAAGCCAAGCCCCAGCCTGAATGGCTCCAGTTCCTTGTCACTCACCGCGCCCGCACGCTTGTGCAGGACTACTTCAAGACGCAGAGGCGCCAGGTCCTGGATTCCGGCCGGAGTATCCTTGAAGACCGCGTCCAGCAACTTGGCTTCACCCTTGACGAAACAACGCTGCAGCGCATCGAGGTTGCGTATCACTCTGAATCAAGGGACGAACTCTTCTATAATATCGGCCTTGGAAACCAGAGTCTTGAAAACCTTGAGGAGGTGCTTAAGAAGTCTTCCGGCAGCAGGATTTCCTGGCTGAGGAGAGTCCTCCACCTTGAGGACAAGCCGGAGGCGGAGAAAGCGGAAACCTTTATCATCGGCTCTTCAGACCCGGATTCCCCGCGCTTTTCCATCGCCACCTGCTGCAACCCCATCCCCGGAGACCCCGTGATTGGTTTCAAGGCCCCGGACGGCATTGTCACCGTGCACAAGAAGAGTTGCCGCGTTGCAGAGCGCATAGCCGCGTCCCACGGAGACTGGGTGGTTGTTCCAAAGTGGCTGGACCAGGCCGAAGACCGCTCCTTCCTTGTGAGGATCTCCCTCAAGGGAATAGACCGTATGGGCCTTCTCAACGAGATTTCCCGCTACGTGTCCCTGGTTATGGGCGTGAATATGAGAAAGTTGTCGCTTCAGGCCGAAGGCGGTATCTTTGACGGCTTCATAGACCTTTACGTGCCTTCCAGGGAAACCCTGGAGGAGATGATGAAGAACCTCCAGGCCATTGACGGCATAGAAAATGTGACCAGAACGGAAATATGAATCTAAGAAAGTTCATACCCCTCATACCCGTGGCACTCATCCTTGGGAGCCTTATGTTCCCGTGGGGCTGCGCAAACACCACTACGCCCCCTTCAGGCGGAGACAAGGACACCATCCCCCCGGAGATGACCAAGATTTCCCCTATGCCGGGAACGGTGAACGTGAATCCCCACAGGACCAAACTGGTTTTCACATTCAATGAATATGTGAAGATCAAGGACGCCAACGGAATCTTCCTTTCCCCTCCCCTTGAGAAAAAGCCCAAGGCCGTGATAAAGGGAAAGTCGGTTGTGGTGAGTTTTGAAAGCGACCTTGATACCAATACCACTTATACCCTGGACCTCACCGGCGCCATCGCCGACAACAACGAGGGCAATATGTTCCCGGGCTTTACGCTGGTGTTCTCCACCGGTCCCCAGATTGATTCCATGTGCCTTACCGGCCTTGTGCAGGATTTCCAGACGCTCAAGCCCCTCAAGGCCGTCACCGTTATGCTGTATAAGGACCATACCGATTCCGCCGTGTTCCTGAGGCGTCCGTATGCCGCAGCCAAAACCGACGACTGGGGCTTTTTCAGCATCCGAAACATCAAGGACACGCTCTACCGCGTATATGCCGTCAAGGACGAGAACAACAACAATATGTACGATCCCGAAACGGAGCGTATAGCCTTCCTGGATACACTGTTCAGGCCAAAGACCGTATATAACGACTCAATCTACGAACTCAAGAAGTTTGAGATGAAGGATACTGCCCTGTGCCTTGCCAGGAAGACGGACTTCGAACTCAATATGTTCCGTGAAAAGCCTTCCAAGCAACTGATAGTGAAGAAGGAAAGGGTTGGTGTGCGTACGGCTTACCTTACCTTTATGGCTCCGGATGCTAAGATCCACGATATGAGGATAAAGGGCCTGCCCCGTGAGAAACTAATCTCCCAGTTCAACCCTCAGAAAGACTCCCTGGAACTTTGGGTGAACGACCAGCGGAAGATGCCCGACACCCTACAACTGGTGATAAAATACGACAAAACGGACACCACTGGAACGCTTGTGCCAACGGAAGAGACCGTAAGGCTGGCCCTTGACAAGAAAGTGAGGGCGGAGATGATGAAGAAGGCCAACGACATCCGCAGCCGCAAGCACGAGGACACCATTGCCGTAATGAAAACTACGGCCGATGCAACCACCGTCGAGCAGTACGGCTACCAGATAGAGTTCCAGTACCCTCTCATTATGGAGTCATGGGATTCCCTTACAATGAGGAGCGTGAACCCGCGCCAGCAGGAGGCCAGGATGGAATATGTCCTGGAGAAGGATTCAACCAACCTCAGGAAGTTCTCCATAAAGCCCACAACGCCTTTCCAGCAGGGTTTTGACTACTATCTGAAGATTCCTCACCGCAAGTTCCGTGACGTCAACGGCTATTACAACGACAGTACGGAACTGAAGGTCACCCTCCCCAAGGACGACAAACTGAGCAGCATCACCCTGGAACTTTCCGGTGTGCGCAACAAGTACATCGTGGACCTTCTTGGAGAGAAACGCGACAAAGTTATCCGCAGTTTCATAGTTGAGGCCGACGGTCCCCTCCTGTTCCCCTATCTGAAGGCAGGAAAATACTGCATAAGGATAACGGAAGACCTTAACCGCAACAATATTGTGGACACCGGAAACCTTCTGGAGCACCGCCAGCCGGAGAAAGTGCGCTTCTTCAAGGTGGACGACCAGTTCCTTATCCAGGTGCTGGAAAGAAGCGAGATGGTGTGGACCCTTGACCTTGAGGAGATGTTCAGATGACGGGTAAAAGACTCATACTGACAGGCCTTCTCCTTCTTGCAGGCTTTGCCGCCAGGGCTCAGGTGGACCTTGATGCGGAGTTCTTCTCCCTGCCCTCCGAAATAACCGGGGAGTATCTTGACAGCGTCACCGTCCAGAAGATGTCCCCCAACAATTACTGGGCTGCAGGCGTTTTCGGCGGCGTAACGCTAAACTACGGTTACTTCAACCCCACCAGGTACACACGCTGGATGGCGCAGTACCCGGCATACGGATTCTCCGTCATCCGCCACTACACGATGTTCAATATGTTCCCCAATATGGCGCTGGAGTTCGGCGCCCAAATGGGGCACGAGGGCTACGAGTTCAAGATCAACAAGGAAACCGGTCTCAGGACCAATGTGGAGCCCGGTACGGGCGCTTACAAGATTTATATGAAGGTGCCGGAGGTATTCTTCCTAACCCATTTCCACGGAGACCTCTCCGACCACTTCAAACTGATGCTGAAGATTGGCATCTACGGAGGATACAGGCTGGACATAAAGCGTGACATAGATGAAAGATATGCCCCGTACGACCAGTATATGTCCACCCAGTACAAGTTTATGGACTATGACCGCAGGCCTTCATACGGCGTGAGGGGCGGAGTCGGATTCGGCCTTATGTTCGACCCTATAGAGATTCACGTTATGGTCCAGGGCAAGTGGGGATGGAATTCTTTCTGGAATCCGGACTATACCAACAAGTTCTACTACCGCTTCGGATATCCCCTTGACTCCGGCCTTACCATCGGCGTATATTATCAACTTACACCAAGGTTCGGCCATACTGGGTCTCAACTGAGAAAACTTGCAAAGAAGATAGTGGAAGAAGAAAACACGTTAAGAGATGCTAGAGACTAAGACTGTCACCGTTGGTTCCAACGTACTTATAGGAAGCGGCCACCCCATCGTGGTCCAGACAATGTGCAACACGCATACCTCTGATGTGGAGGCAACGGTAGCCCAGTGCCGCCGCCTTGCCGCCGCGGGCTCTGAACTTATCCGCATCACCGTGCCCTCGATGAAGGACGTCCCCTGCCTTGAGGAAATAAGCCGGAGACTTCGCGCGGAGGGTATCGGCACTCCCCTTGTGGCCGATATCCACTTCTCCCCGGAGATTGCCATGGCCGTGGTCCCCATCGTGGAGAAGATCCGCATCAATCCCGGAAACTTCCACCCGGACCACCAGAAGGCCCGCGAACTATTCGGAAAGTTCATTGAGAGGTGCAAGGAGTACGGAAGGGCCATACGTATCGGCCTTAATCACGGCTCACTTGGAAAGTACATCATAGACAAGTACGGGAACACGCCGGAGGCAATGGCCCTTGCCGCCTTCGAGTGGGTTAAGATGTGTCAGGAGGCCGATTTCCACAATGTGGTGGTGTCCCTGAAGGCCTCCAACACCGTTGTAATGGTCCAGGCGTACCGCCGCCTTGCCGCCATGATGCAGGAATCAGGTGTGGTGTATCCTCTCCATGTGGGCGTAACAGAGGCCGGAAACGGAGACAGCGGCCGCATAAAGTCCTGCGTTGCCATTTCAACCCTTCTTTCCGAGGGTATCGGCAACACTATCCGCGTGTCCCTCACCGAAGACCCCGCCAATGAGATTCCCGTTGCGCAGTACCTTGCGCACAGGTACTCATCGGCCCCGGCCCCTGCCGGAATGAGTGAACGGGAGGAAACCATCCTAAAGGCGGCCTGCGACTGGGGCGCTCCCCTTCTGAATCATCAGATTGACGACATCCCCATTGAGGACGAATACCTCAAGGATGAGATCCTGCAGGCCTGCAGGCGCCGTTTCTATAAACCGGAGTACATTGCCTGCCCCGGATGCGGAAGGACGCTCTACGACCTTGAAAACACATTCAACAAGGTTAAGGAGCGCACCTCCCATTTCAAGGATGTGGTGATTGCCGTCATGGGCTGCATAGTGAACGGCCCCGGAGAGATGGCCGATGCCGATTACGGCTATGTGGGAGAAGGTTTCGGGAAGGTTACCCTGTACCGTAAAAAAGACCCCGTCCTCCGGCATATACCTGAGAACGAGGCTGTTGATAAACTTGTCGAGCTAATTCGAAGGGATTCGGAGCAAAGCGACGCAGGGGGTCTGGGGGATTAGTCCCCCAGTCAGTGAAACTGATATTCTAGCTATCCGGCAGGATAGCAAGGATAGATTCCACTGCCCTTACCTTATCTCCTACCTTCACTTTAACATCGGCTTCAAGAGGGACAAAAAGGTCTATCCTGGAGCCGAATTTGATTACTCCGCACTGGTCTCCGCGGTACTCTATCTTTCCGGGCTCTGAGTAGCACACTATACGGCGGGCGAAAGTACCTGCAATCTGCTTGAAGAACACGGAGCCGTATTCGTTTTCCATACAGGAGGACGAGTGCTCATTGAGTTCCGACGCTTTTTCGTGGAAGGCCAGGATGTATTTTCCGGGGTGGTACTGGTAATAGGTTACCCTGCCGGTTATTGGCCAGAAGTTGCAGTGTACGTCGAAGAAATCCATATATACGGATATCTGGATGCAGTCCTTCCCAAGGAACTCTTTCTCAAAGACCTTGTCCACAATAACCACCTTTCCGTCGGCTACGGAGGTTACCAGCCTGTGATTCCCCTCATCCGGGGCGTTCCTGTTGGGAACCCTGAAGAACCAGGTTATGAATATCATAAACACCACCATAACGGCGCACAGCGGGATGCTGATCCACAGGATGGGGATGAAACGCGCGGCAAGGAAAATGAGCACCGCGCAGATGCACCAGGAGGTCAGGATTGTTCCGTAGGAATCTTCATCAATTTTGATCCACTTCATAGCCTTAGACTAATTCAAATAAAAGAAGATATATATAACCGGCGGGAATGGCGAACAGGGCGCTGTCAAAACGGTCCATAAGCCCGCCGTGGCCGGGAATGAGGTTTCCGGAATCCTTAATGCCGGCAGCGCGTTTCCACAGGGATTCAAAGAGGTCTCCCAGTACGCCCGCAACACTCATAATGGCGGCCATGATGAGGCAGTGCCATATGGGGAAGGTGAAAAGCCCGGTCCAGTAAAGGATAGCCCCTGCAAGGACAGATGTGAGAAGGCCGCCTATAAAGCCCGCCCAGGATTTCTTTGGAGAAATGGAGGGACAGAGTTTTGCCGGCCAAATTTTCTGGCCAAGGAGCATCCCGAAGCAGTATGCGCCGGTGTCGGAGGCCCAGATGATGATAAAGAACGCAACCATCAGAAGGCCGCTGAAAGTGCCGTTGCTGTAAACTACAACGTTTGACAGGGCAATGGGAATGCCGATATAGAGAAGACCCGCATACAGATACCCTGTTTTGAGGAAGTCCTTGTGATCCTTCTGTAAAATGGACCATATCATTATGGCTCCCGTGAGGATGAAAAGGCTGGGGAAAAACGTTTCTGATAAGGATTCACCCCTGTAAAGGCAACTTCCCGCGATCCACACAAGGGCGGCGCCCATACAGCCTGCAAAATCCTGCAGCACCCTGTAAGAGTTTCCCATTGTCATCCGGTAAAACTCGCTTAGCATTATGTAGGAGATGAGCGAGAACAGGATAATGAACACTATCCTGTTAAAAAGGAGTCCTCCCAGCATTACTGCAAGGAAAAGGACTCCGAATATGGCGCGTTTTACTGTAGGGTTCATTCCGCGGGTGATGTTTGGAACTGGTCATCGGCCTTGGGTTTTGCCTTGGGCCCCAGGATTTTCTCTATATCCTCTGCAAAGATAACTTCTTTTTCCAGAAGGAGAGCGCCAAGGCTCATAAACTCTTCCTTGTGCTCATCTATGAGTTTACGGGTTCTGTCGTGAACTTCCTTGACGATTGCTTTCACCTCCTTATCCATAAGTTCCGCCGTTTTTTCCGAGTAGGGCTTCACGAGGTTGTAGCCGCGGGCACCGCTGGAATCGTAGAAAGACAGGGCTCCTACGCTGTCTGACATGCCGTAGTACTGGACCATGGCATAGGCCATTCCGGTCATACGCTCAAGGTCATTGAGGGCGCCCGTAGAAGGCTCTCCGTTGAGGATTTCCTCCGCTACGCGGCCGCCGATTAGGACGCTCATCTGGTCAATCATAATGGAACGGGACCAGTTCTTTCTTTCCTCCGGCAGGCTCCAGGTAAGGCCAAGGGCGTTTCCGCGGGGGATGATGCTTACCTTGAACACGGGATCTGCGTAAGGAAGGAGCCAGCCAACAAGGGCGTGACCGGCCTCGTGATACGCCGTGGTGCGTTTTTCCGCGGGAGTCATAATGGTGTTGGACTTTCTCTCAAGGCCGCCGATAATGCGGTCTACGGCATCCAGGAAGTCCTGCTGGAGCACGGCAGTGTGGCCGCGTCGGGCAGCCGTGAGGGCTGCTTCGTTGCAGACGTTGGCTATATCGGCCCCGGAGAAACCCGGAGTGTGCTTTGCCATAAATTCCACGTTGAAGTCTTCTCCCAGTTTGATGCCCTTGAGGTGCACCTGGAATATTTCCTCGCGTTCCTTCAGTTCAGGGAGTTCCACGTGAATCTGACGGTCAAAGCGGCCTGCGCGCATAAGGGCCTGGTCAAGGATGTCGGAGCGGTTGGTGGCGGCGAGAACGATTACGCCGCTGTTGGTGCCGAATCCGTCCATTTCCGTGAGGAGTTGGTTGAGGGTGTTCTCACGTTCGTCGTTGGATGAGAAGCCTCCGTTTTTGGCCCTTGCGCGGCCTACGGCGTCAATTTCATCAATGAATACGATGCACGGAGCCTTCTCCTTTGCCTGGCGGAAGAGATCCCTCACGCGGGATGCGCCTACGCCCACGAACATCTCCACGAAGTCTGAACCGGAAATGGAGAAGAAGGGAACGTTGGCCTCCCCCGCCACTGCCTTTGCAAGCAGGGTTTTACCGGTACCGGGAGGGCCCACCAGCAGCGCTCCCTTGGGGATTTTGCCGCCAAGGGCGGTGTACTTGGAAGGGTTCTTGAGGAAGTCTACTATTTCCATAACTTCCTCCTTGGCGCCGTAAAGGCCCGCCACGTCCTTGAATGTGACGTTCACCTGGCCTTTATCGGCCTCCTTTGCGGTGGACTTACCAGTGTTGAAGGGGTTGAAACCGCCTCCTCCAGGACCTCCGGGGCCGCCTGCGCCACGGTTTACGCCGCGGAACATAAGCACCCAGAACAATATGAGGATAAGGAGCGGGAGTATCATCTGGAGGATATCCATCCAGACACGCTCCTGGTTTTTCATTATGACCTTGAACTGGTCCTGGGGGATGAGTTTTGAGTTTAGTTCCTGGAACTGGGTTTCAGGGTCAAACTTGGTTGAGACCAGGAAATAGAAGTGAGGGGCGCGCCTCGGGGGCTGCCCGCCGTGGAATTTGTCGGCGTACTTTGCAAGGCGTTCCGGACGAACCTTTACCTCTCCCTTGAAGTCGTTGCGGATAAAGGTTATTTCCGCAACGTCTCCGCTTTCAATCATATTCTGGACATCCGTCCATTCAATCTTTTCCGGCGCCGCGGTGCGCTGGTTGGAAAACAGCATATAGCCTATTCCAATGAGCAGCAGGACGTAGAACCAGGAAAAGTTGAAACTTATAGTTTTCTTTGCCATTTAGTCCTCTTTTTTTGCCGATTTTGTGCTTTTGCGAAGTTGGTACTCCTTGCGGGGGACATCGGCCCAAAGGTCCTCCAGGCGGTAGAAATCCCTGTATTCCTTAAGGAAGACGTGCACCACTATGTTGCCGTAGTCCTGAATAATCCAGAAGTTGTTGCCTTCCCCCTGGGAGCGGAGAAGCCTGTGGCCTTCCTCCCGCATCTTTTCCTCTATGTTGTCTGATATGGCGCCAACCTGGGTAGTGTTTGAGCCGCTGCACACCACAAAGTAATCCGTGATGGCACCGTCAATTGCCCTTAGGTCAAGGGATACAACGTCCTCTCCTTTCTTGTCCAGGATAGCGTCTGCGATAAGCCGAAGATCGTGGGTAATCATATTTGTGTTTTTCCTTTAATCATACAAAGATAATCAAAAAACCCGCCATATCAAACCCTCTGCCAAATTGACAGATTGGACATAGGCCGATTTTGCTTATATTTGTACCTGAAAGCGGTTAAAAGTGCCGGTTTAGGGGTTGTAACAAAAATGTTACCATTTATAACTGTTTTGTTATATTGATTGAAAATGAGTGCTAAAAAGTATATTCAGGTGATAGTCCCGCTAAAACTGGACTGGGAGCCTGTATACTCCGTCCCGGATGGCCTGGAGGTGTCAGAAGGAGACCGTGTCAGCGTCATTTTCTCCGGAAAAGAGTACATTTCCGTTGTCAGCAGAACCGATGTCACCCCGGATCCCGGCCTGAGGGAAGACTCCATACATTCCATACTGGACAAGGTGGCCCAGTTGCCTCCGGTCTCCCCCCGTGAACTCAGGTTCTGGCGCACCATGGCTAGTTATTATCTTTGCACGGTTGGGGAAGTTTACAATAACGTTTACTTCAGAGACCGCACCGCTCCCAAAAAGTGGACGGCAAAGGACAGAAGCGCCATTGCCTCGGAACCTGTTCTCTCCCCTTCCCAGGAAACGGTTTACAGTTCTGCCCTTGCTGCTTTTGAGGCCGGCAAAACCGTACTGCTTCAGGGAGTAGGCGGCAGCGGGAAAAAGGAAGTGTACCTGAAATTGGCCGCTAATACAATCAGACAGGGCAAGTCGGTCCTGTATCTGGTTCCGGATATCTCCGTTTCCAAGGCTCTTGAAGAGCGTGTGGCATCTGTATTCCCGGATGTTATGCCATATCACAGCGGTCTTACCGCGGCAAAGAGACGGGACGTAATCCTGGAAGCCAGAACCGGAAATCCCGTCTTCGTCCTCGGTACCAGAAGCGCCCTGTGGATACCGTTTGAAAAACTTGGTCTTATAATAGTTGACCAGGAGCAGGACAGTTTTTACAAACAGGATTCCCCCGCCCCCAGGTACCATACGCGGGAAACCGCAATTATGCTTGCTTCAATATATGGCGCAAAGGTAATCCTTGGCAGTACGTGCCCGTCTTTGGAATCTGTCTATAATTCTGAAACAGGACTATTTACAAGGCTTGAACTGAACCAACGCTTTAATAACTCCCCGGAGCCGGAAGTTATGCTTGTGGACATATCGGCAGAGAAAAAGAAAAGAGGTATGTCCGGCAGTTTTTCCCTAAAACTTCTTGCCCGTTTGAAGGAAGCGGTGGATGCGGGGAAGAAGGTTCTGGTGATATGCCGTGCAAAGGCGGCGGTTGTGGAGGTCCGCGAAGAAGTGGAAAACATTTTCCCCGGGGCATTGGACAGGAGTATAGTTCTGGACACTCCTTTTGCCGTCAAGACAATACCTTATGGGGAGTATGCCGTAATAGCAGTACTTCTGGCCGATGGTATGCTTGGTCGTGAGGATTTCCGAAGTGATGAACGTGCGGTGCAGATGTTCACTCTCCTCAGGGGCAAAACCGATCTGCTGGTCATTCAGACAAGGGAGTCTGGCCACCCTGTCTTTTCCATTGAAGTTGCCAATTCTCTTCTTGCCGAAAGAAAATTGGCCGGCTATCCCCCGTTCACCCGGATGGTCAAACTGGAACTGAAAGATTCAGATGAAAACCGGCAAAAACTCCGCGCCCGTTTCCTTGGAAACAGGATCAGGGAGGTTCTGAGGCCGTTTTCGGATCCCCTTATCCTGGGACCTGAAAAGGGTGAAATCCGCATTTTCTTCAAACGTGATAAAAATCTTACGGCCGGAAAGCAGGCACTGTATAAAGAAGTCACTTCTTTTGAGCAGCAGTACTCCTGCCACATTATAATTGATGTAGATCCCGTTTAGACGGAGCACGGCTTCAGGCCCGAAAAATGGGAAAAACGGTCCTGGTCACGTGCTGGAGCACGGCGTGAAGCCCCGAAAATGGCAAAAACGGTCCTGGCCACGTGCCGACAGCACGAAGAAAACAATTCTGTGGAACTTTGTGGAACAATTGCAAGGAAATCTAAAGATTTCTTTGTATTTTTGCAGTCTATGGGAAAAATTATTGCAATAGCCAACCAGAAAGGCGGCGTGGGAAAAACCACCACCGCCATCAACCTTGCCGCTTCTCTTGCGGTCCTGGAGAAAAGAGTACTCATCATTGACGCAGATCCTCAGGCCAACACCACCTCCGGCCTCAACTTTGACCCGGAGAACAGTGATCACCGTACTCTGTATGAGATACTTATAGGGAAATTATCGGCCAGTGACGCCCTTATCCAGACGGAACTTCCCAAACTCCATATGATCCCCTCCCACATCAACCTTGTGGGCGCAGAGATTGAACTCCTGAACGTTCCGGACCGTGAATCCGTGCTCAAAAAGGCGCTGCAGCCCATCAGGGACAATTATGATTTCATCATCATAGACTGCTCCCCTTCCCTGGGCCTCATCACAGTGAACTGCCTCACGGCCGCAGATTCCGTAATGATTCCCGTCCAGCCGGAGTTCTTTGCCCTGGAAGGCCTTGCAAAACTTATCCAGACCATCCGCCTGGTCCAGAACGGAATCAACCCCGCCCTTACCATTGAAGGCTTTGTGGTCACTATGTTCGACGGCCGTACAAAGGTGCACAACCAGGTTGTGGCCCAACTCCGTGACCATTTCCAGGATATGGTATTCAATACCGTGATCCAGAGGAGCATCCGTCTCAGCGAGGCTCCTTCCTACGGTAAGCCCATCATCCTCTACGACGTAATGAATAACGGAACGTCCAACTATATGAACCTTGCAAAGGAAGTCCTGGACAAGAACAATAACTAATATGGCAGCAAAGAATCAGTATGGCCTTGGAAAGGGCCTTGGAGCCCTTCTGGGCGGTGAAGACCTATCCGAATTAAGGAAACCCGTTGGTTACATCAACAAGGAAGTGGTATCAACCGAGGGCAAGCCCCAGGACACCTCCGACGTCCTCCGCATTCCCATAGACCTCATTGAGCCCAACCCCTACCAGCCCCGTATGACATTCGCCTCGGAGGCTATGCAGGAGTTGGCCGATTCAATCCGCACCTTCGGCCTTATCCAGCCCATAACCGTACGCCGCAAAGGAGACAAATACCAGATAATCAGCGGTGAACGCCGTTACCGCGCCTCCATTATGGCAGGAATGGATATGATTCCCGCCTATATCCGTGACGCCTCGGAGCAGGGTATGCTGGAGATGGCAATAGTTGAGAACATCCAGAGGGAGAACCTTGATCCCATTGAGGTTGCAATGAGTTACCAGCGCCTCATAGACGAGTGCTCCCTCACCCAGGAGCAGATGGCAGACCGCGTTGGCAAGAAGCGCGCTTCCGTTGCCAACCAACTGAGACTCCTCAAACTCCCCGCAAAGGTCCAGCACGACCTTAAAGTGGGCCTTGTGAGCGTAGGTCACGCAAAGGTCCTTCTTGGCGTGGAAGATGCCGCTACGCAGGAAATGCTCTGCGATATGATAGTGAAAAACGGCCTGTCCGTGCGCCAACTTGAGGAAAAGATAAAGACCATGGGCAAGAAGAAGGAACCCGTCCAGGAAGACGGCGCCCAGGAACTCCCTGAGATGTATTACAGGCTCCTTGAGAATGTGGGCAAGTACTTCGGTGAGAATATCTCCCTTAAGCGCACCCGCGACGGAAAGGGCACTATGACCATCAAGTTCGACTCTGACTCCCAGATGGAGCAGTTCCTCAAAGCCCTGGACGCCAGATGAGGGGTTTCCGCCTCATAGCCCTCCTTACAGCGCTGACGTTGTGTTTTCCCCTGGCCGCGCAGTACCGCGACGACCAATTCAAACGCGACGCCTTTACCCAGACGTATGCCGATACAACGGAGAAGTCCAAGACCGACACAACCAAACTCTTCAATTTCAAGGAGTTCTTCGGCGGCCTGGCCCACAAGCGTACGGCATCCCTGAAAACCCTCACGATGGGCTCCACCATATTCATCGGCGGCAACCAGATCTACCATAAACAGTACTGGAAACTGCCCATAATATATGGCGGAATAGGCGCAGGAGTCTACGGCGGAATCCACTTCGGCAATATGTACAAAAGCACCGGAGACACCCGTTTCCAGACATACAGCACCCTGTCATACGTTGGCGCGGGGCTGGTCTGGTGGGGGTCCCTTATGGACGGGGCCGTGTGTTTCAAGAGCGACAAACATCCGGAGCCCGCGCGCTCCACGGTGTATTCCCTCCTCCTTCCCGGCCTTGGCCAGATCTATAACGGGGAATTCTGGAAAGTGCCGCTATACCTTGGCATAATGGCCGGTTCCCTCAACTTTGTGGTGGACAACAACCAGCAGTATAACCGCTGGAGGACGGTATATGATATGGCTACGTCGGAGGACCCTGAAGTGGAGAAACCTCCCTACAGCGCAGAGAACGCCAAGTATTTCAGGGACCTTTACAGAAGGTACAGGGATTACTCCATACTTGCCGTGGCGCTCACCTACCTAATCCAGGTGATTGACGCCAACGTGTTTGCCTATATGCAGGATTTTGAAGTGAACGACGACATTTCCATGCGCATAGAACCAGCCGTGGCGCCCGTCCAGTTCGCTACTTCGGGAGGCGTTCCCCAGGCCGGTATGTCCGTTGGAATGTCAGTAGGGTTAAGATTTTGATTATGAGAAGATTGTTACTCGCCGTCCTGGGTCTTGCCCTATGTGCCGGCTCACTATATTCACAGGAAAAGGATACCCTCCTCCAGAGGTGGTATCTTCACCGCCAGTCAAAGCAGCAGTCCCCGGATGCCGGGTACAATATGGATTCCGTGAAGTTCACCACCAACGTTCCGGATTCCGTCCTTATGGCCCGCCTTGAAAGGATGCACAGTTTCATCACCCTCCCATATAATGAGACGGTGAAAAACTATATGGTCCTGTACAGTGAGAAGATGCCTGGAAGGATGTCGGAAATCCTCTCGCTCAGTGAATATTACTTCCCCATATTTGAAGAAACGCTTGACCGTTACGGGCTGCCTCTGGAACTGAAGTATATGGCCGTCATAGAGAGCCACCTGAACCCCAGGGCGGAGTCCGTCTACGGGGCCAAGGGCCTGTGGCAGTTTATGTATCGCACCGGCCTCAGTTACGGCCTCAGGGTGAATTCCTACATAGACGAGCGTATGGATCCTGTCCTCTCTACTGATGCCGCCTGCAGGTACCTGAAGGACGCCTACGCCATCTTCGGCAGTTGGCCGCTTGCCATATCGGCCTACAACTGCGGCAGCGGAAACGTGAACAAGGCCATCAAAAGGGCCGGAGGAAGCACTGATTACTGGAAAGTGTACGATTACCTCCCCCGTGAGACCAGAGGCTACGTGCCGGCGCTTGTGGGCGCCATGTACGCCATCAACTACGCCCGGGAATATGGTATAAGGCCTGCTCCCGCCGCCGTTCCGGAATATGTGGACACCTTCCACGTGCACAGGAATATCCACCTGAGGCAGATATCGGAGGTTATGGGCATCCCTATGGACGACATCCGTGACCTTAACCCCCAGTATTTCAAGGACTACGTTCCCGCCGCAGGGGCCGATGAAGTGATCCGTCTCCCCTTCGCCTACAGCGGCTCCTTTATGGACCTCCAGGATTCAATAGTATGGTATAAGGCCGATGTCCTCCTGGGCGGAAAGATAACCGACGGCCGGGAAGTTGTGAACGGCCGTCCGGTCCAGACCAGCGCCGGCACTTCCTGGGTGTACTACAAGGTTAAATCCGGCGATACCCTGAGCCACATAGCAAAGAAGTATCACTGCTCCGTGAAGCAACTCAAATCCTGGAACAACCTTAAGAGCGACCGTATTTCCATCGGCCAGCGCCTCAAGGTTGGGAAACGCTAGATTCCGGCTGCAAGTTGAAGATTGAGAACGGGGGCAGGTGCGTTCCCGTTTTTAAATGTGCAACCTCCTCTAAGATAGAACTTTAAGGTAAGTCGCCTGAACCTGTGCTGGATGCTTCCCGTTGCCGATACTGAAACTCCCCTGCCATTATATGCCGGAACGGAAAAACTGCCGGGAGCGTCCCTCTCGTAGACATAGACGCGGCTGGCCCATTTGTCAATCCTGAAGCCCGTCACGCGGAGATAGGCCGATACAGAATCACTCTTGTATCCGCCCTCAAGATAGCCAAGAAGTCCCCAGGAGGAGTCGCAGTTCACGGCCTCCAGGCGAAGAACGGACAGAAATGGGCCTGGCACAAACTTAAAATCGGCCCTTATATCTGTCCTCGGGGGCTCATAGTTCCGGTAACGCTCCGTGACGCGGCTTTCCAGGGACCAGATATCCGTTATGTTCCAGAGTACCCGCCCATAGGCGCGGAGTTGGAAGCGCCCGGGATCCGTGTACGGGATTGGAAGCATCGCTGCATCGGCAGTCAAAGACGCCAGCACCTTGCGGTTATTGAATTCAAGGCCCGCGGCGGCGGCGTACTCACCGTTCTTTTTCCCGGAGTATCTTACGGGAATCACCCTCCCCTGCACGGCAAGGCGGAAATATTCCCCGAGAGATGCCCTAAGAGCCGTTATTCCGGCAAAGGATCCGTTCCTGAAAGCAACCTCCCCGCTTATTATTACGCCCCTCAGATTGACCTTTGCATCGGCCGATAACAAAAGACCGGATGCGGCGGTGAACCCAGCCTGGAAATGCCTGCCAAGGTACTCACCGCGCGCACCGAAGGTCCTGTCAAAGGCCCCGAAAGCCTGTGCCCTCCAGTGATTTGAGGAGTACTCGTAGGCAAGGCCCCTCTGCACCCCGGAACTTGTGAATGACCACACCGGAGATATGCCCTGGGCGCGTTTCAGAAAGGCATCTACGGTTGAAAGGTTGTCCATAGAGAATCCGGTCCAGAGGCCAAGACCCTCCGCGAAACGGACCTTGTAATCCCCCGCCACCACCCGGTGGTTCCGGAAGGAGGCCTCCCCGTAGAAAGTCCCGTCCCACTTTTTGAAACCCTCCCCGCATCTTACGGCCCCACCGGCCCTCCAGGAGCGCCCGGTCACCTTCACTTTTCCGCCTGCGGAACTGAGGGTTCCCCGAAGGAGCGCCTGCGCCTTTGTCTTTGTGGTGTCCGACGCCCCCGGAAGACGTGAGGAGGCAAGGGAAAGGAAAGGCCTCAGGATATCTACATCGGCCTCAGTAAATCCTTCAAGAAGAGACAGTTCCGTCCAGGAAAGGATATCCCCGGAGGAAGCCCTGTAATCCCGGATCACCGCCACCTGATAGTCAGAGAGGACGGCCGATGCCCGGAGGTGGCTTGAATTCACCCTTATCTGCCTTCCGCGGAGTGCCTCCAACTGGTCCACCAGGGCCTCGTCCACTTCTTCTTCCGTGCTGGCCCCGCCAAGCAGCATTGCGGCCCTCAGAACCTCCTGGTCCTGAGCCGCTGCGGGGATGGCGAGAGCCCATAGCAATATGCCCACAAACTTTCTCATATCCGCCAAATTACCAAAGAAATGGCGTATTTTAAAGGGGGTGTTGATAACTTGTGTTGTTTCACGTGTTTTTTTTGATGTTTTTTGTTAAATTTGCAAAACGTACTGATTTTTCCTATGGAAAAAAAGATCACTTTACAGGACAAAACCTTCAAAATCTTTATTCCCAACTCGGAAATAGAGAAGGCCATTGACCTGGTGGCCGCCCGTATGAACAAGGATTTCTCATCCTACACAGACTCCAATCCCCCGGTTATGCTGTGCACCCTCAACGGCGCAGTGATGTATGCGGCGGAACTTCTCAAACGTCTCACCTTCCCCCTGGAATTCAAGGCCCTCAAACTCACTTCCTATCAGGGCACCAAGTCCACCGGTGAAGTAAAGGCGGAACTTCCTCCCAGCATAGCCAATTTCAAGGGCAGGGACGTCATTGTAGTGGAGGACATCGTGGACACAGGCAACACCATCGTCACCCTCAAGAACCTGCTGGAGGATCTTGGAGCATCAAAAATCTTTGTCACCGCCCTTCTCCTGAAACCGGAAGTCTACAAGAAAGACGTCAAACTGGATTATGTGGCTATGAGCATCCCCAACCGTTTCATCGTGGGATTCGGCCTGGATTACAATGAACTGGGAAGAAACACTGAAGACATTTACGTACTGGACCAATAACTATGAAATATTACGTTCTTTTCGGCCCTCCCGGAGCAGGTAAGGGCACGCAGGCCGGCGCAATGGTAGAGCGCTACAATCTCTGTCATCTTTCAACCGGAGAACTTCTCCGCGCGGAAATTGCCGCAGGGACTCCTCTGGGCCTTCAGGCAAAGAGCCTCATCGAGGCCGGGAACCTTGTCCCGGATTCCGTGGTGGAAGGGATGATAGAATCCAAGTTCCGTGACACTAAGGGCGTGGACGGCTTCCTTCTGGACGGATTTCCCCGCACAATAGCGCAGGCCAGGGCTCTTGACAATATGGTGGAAGTCACCGGATGCGTCTCAATTATGATTCCGGATTCCCTTATCCAGGAACGTATCGCCCACAGGGCCCATATCGAAGGCCGCGCCGACGACGCCCGTCCTGAAGTAGTTCAGAACCGTATCGCCACATATCACGCAAAGACGGAGCCCCTCATAGACTTCTACCGGAGCGCGGGAAAATACTATGAGATAGACGGCACCGGTTCCATAGAGGAAGTCCGGCAAAGGATATTCTCCGCTATGGATAAACTCTGAATCCCAACCAGATGCACAGGATATTTCTCCCATTATACCATTTTTTCAAGGCTCACAAGGCCCTGATGTATGTTCTGATGATAGCCTCGGCGGTTGTTTTCGCCATCTTCGGCTTCAAACTCCGCTTTGAGGAAGACATCATCAAACTCCTCCCCCACAGCGCCACTTCCAACGAGATGGCCTTCACCGATATGAGCCTCAAGGACAAGGTGTTCCTCCAACTCACATCGGCAAATCCTGAAGACCCCGTGGAACCCATCCGCCTTGGAGAATGTATGGAGGAATATTGCAGCCTCATCCTGGAGAGGGACAGTTCCACCCATTTCATAAACAACCTCCTGTGCACCCTTGAGGCCGATATGGCCTTATCGGCAATGGATTACGCCCTCACCTACCTTCCCACCTTCGTGGATCCTGCGTGGTATCCCCTCATTGAGGAATCACTCTCCCGGGAAAGGATAGATTCCGTGATGGCCGTGAACTATGAGATGGTGATGGAGGATGAAACCGGCGAACTTTCCCAGATGGTGGCTATGGACCCCCTGAGCCTCAGGGACATCCTTCTTCCCGGCATTCTGGGCGAAGATTCCGCCATGGGCGGATTCGCCATCGAAGACGGCCACCTCTTCTGCCCGGATAAAACCGTGGCCCTGGCCTTCCTATCCCCTTCATTCGGCTACACCAACTCAGGCGTCGCCACAAAATTCAACAACCTCCTGAGAAAGGCCGCAAAGGATTACTGCCAGGAAAATCCTGACGTAAGGATCCTTATCCACGGCAATCCCCAGGCCAGTTTTTCCAATGCCAACACCATCAAGCACGACTTAGTGTGGACGGTGGGCCTCTCCCTCCTGGTGATCCTTATAATGATGATCCTGAGTTTCCACTCGTTCAGGTTTGTGTGGCAGCAGGTGGTGCCGGTTGTGTACGGAGCCCTGTTCTCCCTTGCCTGCATCTACTGGATCAAGGGTTATGTGTCCCTGATGGCCCTCGGTTTCGGCGCCATCATCCTTGGCGTAGCCATAAGTTACTGCCTGCACATTCTTATACATTTCTATTATGTAGGCAGCGTGGAAACTATGCTCCGCGAGGAAAGCACGCCCGTTTTCCTTGGGATGCTCACAACAATCGGCGCGTTTATGGGCCTTCTCTTTACGGAGAGTGACCTCCTGAGGGACTTCGGCCTGTTTGCAACCTTCTCCCTTGTAGGAAGCACCCTTTATGCCCTCATCTTCCTGCCTCACTTTATGAGTGCAGACCAGATCCACTTCAAGAAGGTGAAGGGCTTCCCGCTGGTTGATAAGATCAACAACCTGCCCTGGGACAGCAACAAATGGATTATCGGCACGCTTATCCTTGTCATAATAGTTGGCGTCGCCCTCAGCCCCCGCGTGAAGTTCGACTCCGATCTCCGCAACCTGGATTACGACGATCCCGCCCTAAGGGAAAGCGAGTCCCTCTACAATGAAAAGAACGCCGACGGCTATTCCCACCAATATTTTGCGGCTTATGCCGATAACCTTGACGACGCCCTGGAATACAACAAGGGAATGTTCAGGACCCTTGATTCCCTGAAGGAAGCGGGCGTTGCAAAGTCCTGGTCCACGGTAACGGGCCTTCTTTTCCGCTCCACAAAGGACCAGGAGGAAAGGATTGCCGCCTGGAACGCCTTCTGGACAAAGGGCAAGGTTGCAAAATTGAAGAGAGACCTGAGGGAATCCGGCGTGCGGCACGGCCTTCCCGCCGATATGTTCGACACCTTCACTTCCCTTCTGGAAGCGGATTATGAGCCAGGAAACCTCTTCGAGTCCGGAATCATCCCTCCGGGGCTTATGTCAAATTACATTGAGAGGCAGGCCAGCGGAAGGTATATGGTGTTCACGGACGTGTCCTACCCGGAACCCGATCGTGACATAGTCTGGGGCACTCTGGCAAAATGTCCCAACGTGATAGTCCTGGAGCCTTTCTTCTATTGCCGTGATATGGTGGAGATAGTCCACGACGACTTCAACACCACGGTCTGGATTTCATCCCTCTTTGTGCTCATAGTGCTCCTAATCAGTTTCAGGAACCTCTGGATTGCGCTCATAGCCTTCTTCCCTATGTTCATCAGTTGGTTCGTGATGCAGGGCTTTATGTCCATCTTCGGCCTGGAATTCAACCTAATAAACATAGTTATCGCAACGTTCATATACGGTATCGGCGTAGACTACAGCATATTCGTGATGGAGGGCCTCCTCAAAGAAGCCAGGACAGGCCAGCGGGATATGCTGGAATTCCATAAGGTGGCCATCTTCTACAGCGCCGCCGTCCTGGTGATAGTGGTGACATCCCTCATTTTCGCCACCCACCCTTCCATCCATTCAATCGGAGTGATAACCCTGATAGGTATGGCTTCCACCATACTCATAACCTATTCACTGCAGCCCTGGGCGTTCCGCCTCCTTTGCAAGGTACCCGCCCTCAGGCGCAGGTTCAAAATCCCTGACAAGGAACAATGACAGAGCAGATTGACGCGGAACTTTACCTGAACCTTGTCCGTGGCGGCGCCGCGCGTCTTGCGCAGAACCGCCAGACAATAAACGACCTTAACGTCTTCCCTATCCCGGACGGAGATACCGGAGACAATATGTATATGACAATAGAGGCGGGCTCTTCCGCCTCCGGGGAAACGCTTTCCCAGATGGCATCGGCCGTCTCTTCCGGAATGCTCCTTGGCGCCCGCGGCAATTCCGGCGTCATCCTTTCCCGCATCTTTGCAGGCATTGCAAAAGGCTTTGAAGGCCTTAAGAAGGCCGATATAAAGGCATTCACGCAGGCGATGAAATCCGGTGTGAAGGAAGCCTACACGGCCGTTTCCCAGCCCGTGGAGGGCACTATCCTCACCGTTATGAGGGAAGGCGTGGATGCCGCGGAGGGTTCTTCCTCCATAGACGAATTCCTGGACCTCTGGATAGCCGGAATGGACCTCAGCCTCCAGCACACCCCGGAACTTCTGGACGTACTTAAGAAAGCCGGAGTTGTGGACAGCGGCGGCGCAGGCCTTCTCTGCATAGGAGAAGGTATGAGGGCCGCCCTGAAAGGTGAGATAGCGCTTGAAGACCTCCCCTCGTCACAGGCAGGGCCTGCCCCCAAAGTGGATTTCAACGCCTTTACGGAAGACAGTGTCCTTGAATTCGGCTACTGCACGGAGTTCCTCCTCCGCCTGCAGCGTTCAAAAGTGGACCTTGACTCATTCGACGAGTCCGTAATCCATGACTGGCTGGCCTCCCAGGGAGATTCCCTGGTGTTTTTCCGTGACGGCAGCATAGTGAAGGTGCACGTCCATACCAAGGATCCCGGAGCCATCCTCTCAAAGTGCCGGGAATGGGGTGAATTCCTTACCATAAAGGTGGAGAATATGACCCTCCAGCACCACGAGAACCATATGGACGAGCGTTTTAAACGCGCCCGTAAGCCCCTTGGCGTTGTCACCGTTGCCGCCGGAAAGGGCCTCACTGACAGTTTCAGGGAGATGGGGGCCGATGCTGTGATAGAGGGCGGCCAGACTATGAACCCTTCCGTGGAGCGCTTCCTGGAGGCGTTTGACAGCGTTGACGCAGACACCATCCTGGTCTTCCCCAACAACTCCAACATAATCCTCACGGCAAACCAGGCAAGTTCCATCTATGAGAAGGCAAAGATTGTGGTAATTCCCACCAAAACCATTTCCGAAGGCTATTACGCCCTTGCAAACCTGGATCAGGAACTCCCCCTCGATGACCTTAAGGCCGCCCTTGAAGGGGCTGCGGCATCGGTCACAACCGGAATGATATCCCGGGCCATCCGTGACACGGAGATTGCCAAAACCGGAGACTTCGTGGGCTTCAGTGGCAAGGAACTCCTCTGCGGCTCCCCTTCCCGCCCGGAAGCCCTGAAGGCGCTTGCGGCAAAACTGAATGCCGGACAGGCCGATATCTTCATCATCTTCAGGGGCGCAGACGTCCCGGAGGAAGAAGCTGAGGCTCTTAAATCGGCCTTTGAAAAAGAATATCCCGCCACGGAAGTGATACTTCTGGAAGGCGGCCAACCCGTATACGATTATATTTTACTTCTATGCTAAAACTTTACACCGACACCGATACCGATATCTATCCGTCGCTTGCGGAGGAATACGGCTACTCTCTTATCTCAATGCCCTACAGCATTGAGGCAAAGACCACCTACCCTTACGTGGATTTTGACTCTTTTGACGCCCACGCCTTCTATGACAGGCTTCGCGGGGGTGTTCTCCCCACCACCAGCGCCATCTCCAAGGAGCAGTATATGAACTACTTCATAAAGGATTTCATTGAAGGCAACGAAATCCTCTATGTGCACTTCTCAAGGGCTATGACAAATACCTTCGACGCTATGGACCAGGCCGTTGCGGAACTTAAGGAGAAGTATCCCAAGGCCCGTTTCGAGGAAATTGACACAAAAGGAATCACCACCATATCCTATGCGATTGTCCGTGAGGTCGGAGACCTTGTAAAGGCCGGAAAATCCCTTGACGAGGTCCTTGACTGGGCAAAGACGGAGGTTGACAAGTTTGCCATGTATTTCTTTGCCGATGACCTCAAGTTCTTCCGTCGCAGCGGCCGCGTGAGCGGGCTTGCCGCCACTATGGGAACCCTGATCGGCGTGCGTCCCCTCATCCATATGAGCCAGGAAGGCAAGATGGTGTCCGTGGGCACCGCCAAGGGCCGTAACAACGCTATGGTATACCTTGTTAACAAGGTTGGGGAACTTGGAGACGATATTTCTTCTCACCGTATCTGCATCGGCCATACTGACGCCCCTGAGATTGCAAGGCAGATTGGCGCGATGATTACTGAGAAATACGGTCCCCAGAACATAGTTTACGTGGACGTTAACCCCACCGCCGGAAGTCACTGCGGCCCTAACGGCGTTGGAGTATGCTTCCACGCTTTACATAGATAAGAAGACTATGATAACCGTAGAAGAAGTAAAAACCGGGAAGCAGCGGAAGGAATTCCTGAACTTCCCTCTTGACCTTTACAAGGGGAATCCCTATTACATTCCGCCCATGTATATGGACGAGAAAAAGATCTTCCGGAAGGATTACGTCTATAACGGCAGTTGCGACTCCGTGTTTTTCAACGCCTACAAGGACGGAAAGATCGTGGGCCGCATCCAGGGCATAATCCAGAGGGACGCCAATGCCAAGAACGGGGAGAAGCGCGCGCGTTTTACCCGTATTGAGGCAATTGACGATGCCGCCGTCTTCAAGGCCCTTTTTGAAAAGGCAGAAGGCTGGGCAAGGGATAAGGGTATGGACACAATCCAGGGGCCCATCGGCTACTCCGACCTTGAGAAGGAAGGCCTCCTTATAGAGGGCTTCGATGTCCCCGGAACGTTTGTGACCACATACAACCTCCCCTACTACCAGAAGCACATTGAGGCGCTTGGTTACAAGAAGGAGGTAGATTACACTGGTTCATTCCTTTACGGTCCGGAATCTGAAGAAACGCTTGAGGAGATGGAGCAACTTGTCCAGTTCATTTTCAAGCGCTACAAACTCCATTTCGGGGAATCCAGGAACGGGGCCGATTTCATGAGAAAGTACGCAGGCGGCATCTTTGACCTTATGGACAAGTCCTACGAGGGTCTCTATGGCACCGTGCCCTTCACGGAAGGAATGAGGCAACTGATGCTGGACAACTTCGGCCTTGTGATAGATCCAAAGTATTCCGCCATCATACTTGACGAGAACGACAAACCCGTTTGCTTCGGCCTTGCCATTCCCTCCCTCAACAGGGCATTCCAGGGCACCAGGGGCCATATTACCCCGGGTGTTGCCGTCCGTTTCCTGAAATGTAAACTCCACCCTGACTGCCTGAATCTCTGTATCATAGGCGCAGACCCTGAATATCTGAACCGCGGAGTATCGGCCGCCCTCTCCCTTGCCATCATGAAGATGCTGAAGGAGGATCCTAATCTGAAGTATGCCGATACCTGCATCAACCTCGAGGACAACTACGCCATCCAGAACCAGTGGAAGCGCTTCAAAAGGGATACCCCCAAGCGCTACAGGGCCTATGTGAAATCATTATGATAAAGATACTTATAGACTGCTTTGGGGGTGACAACTGTCCTCAGGCACCCGTTGAAGGCGCCCTTGCGGCCCTTTCAAAGAATCCGGAACTCTATGTGATGCTATGCGGAGATGAGGCCCTCCTTCAGAAAGAACTTGAAGGAAAGGCCTATGACAAGTCCCGTGTAGAGATAGTCCACGCCCCGGAAGTGATTGGCTGCGACGAAAAACCAACGGATGTGGTGCGTCTAAAGCGCAACTCCTCCATGATGAAGGCTATAATTCTCCTTAGGGACCGCGACGACATATCGGCAATGGTGTCCACAGGCTCTACCGGAGCCCTTGTGACTGGCGCCCTTGTGCGTCTTGGCCGCATCCCGGGCGTTATCCGCCCCGCCTTCTGCCCCATCCTCCCCACTATGGACGGCGGCATCGTGGGCATCTGCGACAGCGGCGCCAACGTGGAGGTGACTCCCGCCCACCTCAGGCAGTTCGCAATAATGGCTTCCCTCTATATGGAGAACGTCTACGGCGTGGAAAAACCCCGTGTAGCGCTCCTTAACGTTGGCAAGGAGGCCGAAAAAGGCGACGAAACCCGCCAGGAAGCCTATAAACTCCTCGAGAAGACGGAAGGCCTCAACTTTGTGGGCAATATGGAAAGCCGTGACCTTCTTTCCGGAAACTACAATGTTGTGGTTGCCGACGGCTTCTCCGGAAACGTCCTTGTGAAAACAACGGAAGGAACGGCCCTTGAACTTCTTAAAAAACTGAAGAAGGAGATTTTCAGCCGCACCATCTATAAGATAGGCGCCCTCCTTATGAAGAAGATGTTTACGGATATGAAGGAGTTTATGAACTATCAGAACTACGGCGGAAGCGTGCTCCTGGGCACCTCCAAGGTGGTTGTGAAAGGTCACGGCTCCTCAAAGGCCGTAGCCGTTGAGAAATGCATAGAGCAGGCCTACCGCATGGAGGTGAGCAAACTCTCCGATAAAATAGAAAAAGAAATATTAAAGTACGACCACTATGATGTTTGATAAAGTACAGGCAATCCTTGCAAAGCAGTTAAGGCTTGATCCCGCCAAGATCACTCCCCAGTCTCTTATCAAAAAGGACCTCGGGGCCGATTCCCTTGATATCCTCCAACTCCTTATGAGAATCGAGGACCAGTACGGAATTGTGATTCCGGACCAGGCCCTCGCCAAATTCGAGACCGTAGCCGATGTAGTCGACTACCTTGAAAAACAGGAAGTGAAGATTGATTAACCTCCGATGAATTCGCGGAGGAGGGACGTCGCGGGTATCTCCTTGTCCGGGACAGGGGTGAAATAATGGATGAACTTGAGGAGACGGTGGCTCTCACTGTACTCCGGACAGTTTTGCGGAACACTGCGCAGAATTGGTTCTGCGTGGTTTTTCATTACTGCAAACTCAATGAGATAGGCGCTGTTGAACATTACATCGGCCATCTCCTGATAGGGATAGATCCACTTTTCCTCCGCGTCAAGCACGTTCTGCCAGTTGGAAATTGACTCCCTGGCGGTGAAGGCGCCCTTGTTGTAGTCGCGGACAATACGCCTCAGGAGACGGTTGTCGCTGGTAGGGATGGCGTTGTGGTCGTCAAGGTTGGTGCCGGTGAGGGTGTTGATGAAAATCCTGAACTTGGCTTCCTCCGGAATGTCCGACGTAAGGGCGGGATTGAGGGCGTGGATGCCTTCTATGAGGAGGATGCTCCCCTGCTCCAGTTTAAGGATCTTGCCGTTGTATTCCCTCAGTCCCGTCACAAAGTTGTATTGCGGGACATTCACTTCCTCTCCGTTGATAAGGGCCATTATATCCCTTTCCATAAGGGCGTGGTCTACGGTTTCAAAATTGTCAAAATCGTAGGAGCCGTCAGGGAACTTGGGGGTGTCCACGCGGTTCACGAAGTAGTCGTCGGTAGACATAGAGATGGGCTTGAGGCCGCAGGCCTTGAGTTGGATTGAGAGCCTCTTGCAGAAAGTGGTTTTGCCGGAAGATGAAGGGCCTGTGATGAGGACCACCTTGAGAGGATTCTCGCAGCGGTTACGGCGCTCGATTTCCTCTGCAATCTTCACTATCTTCTTTTCCTGGAGGGCTTCCGCTATCTGGATAAGTTCGCTGGCGTGGCCGTTTATGAAAGCCTGATTAACGTCACCTACGGTATTGAGGCCCATAATTATGTTCCAACGGAGCGCTTCCTGGAAGATCTCGTAGGTTTTGGGCTGGTCAATGAAATCCGCCACCTTCGTGGGGTCCTCCTTAGAAGGGCCAAGGAGCACCAGGCCGTCCTTGTAGGGCTTGATATCCCATACGGTAAGGTATCCGGTGCTGGGAACCAGTTTACCGTAGTAATAGTCCGAGGTTTCCCCAAGGGTATAATAGTCCGTATAAGCCTCTCCGCTTGTCTCAAGGAGTTTCACCTTGTCCATATAGCCGCTCTTGCGGAATTCCTTGATGGCTTTGTCCGTCTGGACATCGTAGCGGTGGTAGGGCATGTCCTTTTCCACGTATTCCTGCATCTTTTCCTTTATGGCCGATATCTCCTGAGGGGTGATGTCGGTGTTATCGGCCTTCCTCAGATGGAAAAAGATTCCGTGGCCGATGGGGTGCTCCATATAGAGCTTGATCTCCGGGAGTACGTCCAGGGATGCCTTATACAGTAAAAAGCAAAGAGAGCGGCAGTACACTCTTCTTCCGCTCTCTTCACGGACGTCAATGAATTCTACGTCCTTATTTTGGTAAACCTTGAATTTCAGGCCCTGTGATACGTTGTTTACCTTTGCCGATATTGCCGGATAAGGCAGGCTGGGGTTGAATTCCTGGAGCATCTGCACAAGGGAGGTGCCCTCCGGGAAACGCTTGGACTCTTTGGTGTTTTTGCAATAAACCTGTACCATATCTTCGGGCTGAAATTAATGTGGCAAAGGTACTAAAACTGAGCCTAAATTACAATAGCGGACCGGCGTAAATTTTTAGCAGGATGTCCTTTAATTCCGGAGGATAATCCTTGGAAATATCGGCAATGTAAGTCTTGAAGGCCTTCAGTTCTGCATCGGTGTATGAGTGGGAGCGCCGGCCGTCAAGGATGTCCTTTGCAATGTAATTGGTGGGCCAGAGGCGGTAAGCACCTTTGATGCGGCGGTCTATGAGGGCGGCCACCTCCCTGTTGAAGGCCGATGAACTGAGCCCCCGTAAGGCCTCCAGTTCTTCCCTTCTTATGGGTTCTGTCACCGCAAGGTGCACCCTCCCCTTTTTCTGGGTGATGCCGGTGAGGATGGAATTGAGGTCCTCTCCGGGCTTTTTCACATACGGCTGGCCGGAGGATTTTGCGTAGAGTTCCAGAGCCTTCAGGAGGTCGCAGGGTTCCCATTCGTAGGATATTGCAAGCGGGCAGATATGAAGGCTCTCCAGGGCCTCCACCTTGTCCTGGCCGCCTCCAAGGCCGAACATCTTTATTATCCCCTGGTCCGTGGAATCCCGGCCGTCCTTTGTGCGGCCGTTCCTCTGGGCTATCCAGACGCTCTCGCGCTTTTCACGGATAGCGTAGTGCATATACTCGGAGACATAGCGGGATTTAAGAAGGAAATCACGCGGAGAAGTAACCGTGGTGGGCCTTTCAATGCGGAACATCTTATTGCTCCTGCCGGTGTCTATGACAAGTTGGCCCTGCATGAGGTTTGCTCCAAACGTAATCTCAGATGTACGCCTGCCGGCATCCAGAAGAAGCACTTGAAGGAATGCTGCATCCAGCATTATGTCCCTGTGGTTGGATACAAAGAGGTAGTCTGTATCCGGATCCAGCCTTTCCATTCCCTCCACGGAAAGACCATCAGTGGTCTTGTCCACAACGGAGTAGATGGCCTTGTACATAAACCTTCTCTGGAACTCTTCCGTTGTGCGACAACTTCCTATAATACCGGCAATCTCATGGACCGGTTTTTCCGGGAAAAGGAAGTCGCAGACAAGCGGGAAATACTTGTCGGAGACTATCCTCTGCATTGCAGCAGGGATCTCATAGTCATTGTACGGGCGTATGTCATCAAACATAAATAAATTTATGTTTATTTATTAT